>Ga0209253_10006007_pt1 | contig 10514 bp, 10 predicted proteins | sample FrelakmetBRP12BR_FD_187145 | JGI IMG/M metagenome (GOLD analysis project Ga0209253, IMG submission 187145) | Freshwater lake sediment microbial communities from the University of Notre Dame, USA, for methane emissions studies - BRP12 BR (SPAdes)... | ecosystem: Environmental > Aquatic >... | reverse complement strand
TCCTGCCGTCCGTGACGGCGATGAATACGGTTCCCACGGGTTTGCGCTCCGTCCCTCCTGTCGGCCCGGCGATCCCCGTCGTGGAAAGACCGAGATCGGTTTTTGCCATCCTGCGGACACCCTCGGCCATCAGGGCGGCTGTCGTCTCGCTCACCGACCCGAACTCTTCGAGGGTGTGCTCCGGCACGTTCAGGAGATCCGTCTTGGAGCGGTTGCTGTAGGAGACAACGCCCCGCTCGAAGTACTGAGAGCTTCCGGGCACGTTCGTGATGCGGTCTGTGATGAGGCCGCCCGTGAGAGACTCCGCAACGGCGAGGGTGAGCTTCCTCTCCGTGAGAAGCGCCCCCACGATCCCCTCGAGGGTGTCGTTGTCGTAGCCGAAGATGTGTTTCTTGAGCCTCTCCTCGATCTTCTTCCGGACCTCGTCGAGGTTCTTCTGCGCCCGCTTTCTATCCGTGTCCCTGGCCGTGAGCACGATGTGGTTCTCGGGGAAGCGCGGGTAAAAACCGATGCTCAGGGTCTTCCTGTCATAGTCGACATCGGAAAGCGCGTCGTCTACCAGGGCCTCGGCGAGACCGAAGAGCTTGATCGTCTTCGTCAGGACGACCACTTTTCTCTTGCCGGCAGCCTTCTCCAGGATCGGCAAAACCCCTTCGGGGAAAATCTTTCGCACTTCGCGGGGGACGCCGGGGATCACGATGATGATCTTGCGATTACGCTTCAGTGCATAGCCCCATGCCGTGCCGACGGGGTTCGGGATCGGCTGCGCCCCTTTCGGGAAGGTGGCCTGCTTGGCGTTATTGTCGGACCAGCGGATCTTGAATCGCTTAAAGCGATCCTTGATGACCTGGAGCGCTTTTTCATCCGTGTAGAGCTTGAGACCGAAGGCCTTTGCGATGCACTCCGTTGTGATGTCGTCCGCCGTAGGACCGAGTCCCCCCGTGACGATCACGGCATTAGAGATGGGAAGAAGATAATCCAGGGCCCCCTTGATGGCGCTTTGCGAATCCCCCACGGCCATCGAAGCGGAAACCTCGTAGGTGCGGGAAGCCAGTTCGCCTGCGAGGTAGGCGGTATTCGTATCCTGGATACGGCCGGTGGTTAATTCGTTGCCGATGGTGAGGATGCCGACTCTCATCTATAGCCCCAGAAAGCCTATCGCAAGGAGAAGCACGATATTCGTGTAAATGCCCGCCGCGACGTCATCCATCACCACCCCCCATCCGCCGGGAAGATGCGCCTGACAGAAGCCTGCCGGCGGGGGCTTCACGATATCAAAAAGCCGGAAGAGAAAAAAGCCCAGCGCGATGTACAAAACCTTTGGCGGTATGAGGAAGAGAGCAAACTGCTGTCCCACGATTTCGTCAATGACGATGTAGGAGGAATCTTTCCTGTTAAATATTTTCTCCGCTTCCCCCGAGACGTACACGGCAAAAAGTGAAAGGAGCAGGATCGTCACAAGATGAAGGGGCCAGGGCAGGCGCGTCAGGGCCAGGTAGAGCACGATCCCGACGAGTGAGCCGGCCGTTCCGGGTGCAATGGGCGCGTAGCCGCTGCCGAATCCGGTCGCAGTGACTTTGATGAGAAATGGAGTCAGAAAGGCACCTCTTTCCGGGGATTGGTATGGGGTCACTGGCCGGCACAACTGAAGGCTATCCTGCCCAGTCCGGATGTCCGAAAGCGTTGCAGTCGTGGGCGTTAACTTATCCCCTTTTCCTAAGGATGTCAATGATTCTGACAGGAAAGCACCCATTCCCGAAAGCCCTTTGAAAATCTTCTTGACAATATAGAACGTTCGTTCTATAAATCAGTTGACAGGCTATAGTCAAGTGTTTTCAAGCCTTCAAAATTTCCTCTCCGCGCCCATCCCGTCGTGGGAGGGGGAATAATGGAACAGGTATTTAGATGCAGGAAAAACGGACCGTTGAGACAGTGAAAGGGAAGATCGCCGGGTTCTACCGTGACCGGCGGCGGATGCCGACCTATTCGGAGATGGTCAGCCTCCTGGGGGTGCGGTCCAAGAGCGTCGTCGATTTCTGGGTGAAGAAGCTCCAGGCGGAGGGCCTTCTGGAAAAGGACACGAAGGGGTTCCTGAAGCCCCTGCGCCGGGTCCTTCCGCTTCCGGTAGTGGGGGACATCCAGGCCGGGTTTCCATCCCCGGCGGAAGAGGAACTGCGGGACATCATCTCCCTCGATGAGTACGTTATCACCCGCCCCGAGACGTCTTTCCTTCTCCGGGTGAGAGGGGATTCCATGATCGGCGAAGGGATCATGCCGGGGGATCTTGTCATCGTCGAGAAGGGCAGGGAGCCGAAGAATGGCGACATCATCATCGCCCAGGTGGACGGCGAGTGGACGATGAAGTACTTCAGAAAGAGGAAGGACGAGGTCACTCTCGAGTCAGCCAACCCGAAATACCCGCCCATCAAGCCCCGGGAGGAACTGAAAGTCGGCGGCGTTGTGTCGGCCGTCATTCGCAAATACCATTTGTGAATTATGAATTTTGAATGTTGAGTTTTGAATTGAAGAAAGCAAGATCAGCAACTCATAATTGAAGCAACCGAGGTTGCTTCCCGGCAAGGAAAGGGTTAATTGCAGTTCGCCCCTCTTGCGTGTTAGGCGCCCCGGTCATAAATCAGGATGGTGCGGCACGCCTTCGCCCTGAACCCACTGCCCTTCGAGGCCAATAGGCCTAAATAGACCTAGACAGACCTAAAAAGACCTAAAAAGACCTAGATGGACCTATATGGATTTTACTTTCAACATCCACTCCTGGCCGAGGGCCATTTTGCACGTGGACGGTGATGCCTTCTTCACCTCCTGTGAGGAAGTAATCCACCCGGAGCTGAGGGGGAAGGTCCTGATCACCGGCGGCGAGCGCGGGATCGTGGCCTGCGCGAGCTACCCGGCCAAGAAGCTCGGCATCAAGCGAGGCGTCTCCCTCATCGAGGCGAAGAAGATCTGCCCCGATCTCATCGTCCTTCCCTCGGACTACGAGACCTACAGCCTCTTTTCGAAGCGGATGTTCAGCATCGTCCGGCGCTTTACACCCCAGGTGGAGGAGTACTCCATCGACGAGGCCTTCGCCGATCTCACGGGTCTGCGACGGCCGCTCCACTCCTCCTACGAGACGATTGCCCTCAAGATCAAAAAGGAGATCCAGCGGGAGCTTGGCTTCACCGTCAGTTTGGGGATCTCCGTTTCGAAGGTCCTTGCCAAGGTGGCCTCCAAGCACAAGAAACCCGACGGCTTCACGGTGATCCGCGGGAGGGAGATCCCGGAATACCTGAAGGACCTGCCCGTCGAGGCGATCTGGGGGATCGGTCGCGCCACGACAAACTATCTCTGGAAGATGGGGATCAAAACGGCCCTGGAGTTCGCGAAGCTTCCCGAACAGGTTGTGAAAAAACGCTTCACGAAACCGGGCCAGGAGATCTGGCGGGAACTTCGCGGGGAGTCCGCTTACCCGGTGGAGCCGGAGGAAAAGAACGACTATGCCTCCATCAGCAAGACGAAGACCTTCGCCCCCGCCACAAGCGACCGGGATTACCTCTTCGCCCAGCTGCTTCGAAACCTGGAGTCGGCCTGCATGAAGGCGAGGCGCTACAAGCTCGCCGCCCGGAAGGTCATTGCCTTCCTGAAGAAACAGAACTTTGACTTCGAGGGGACGGAAGCGAAACTCATCCGCCCCTCGGCCCACCCCCTGGAACTCTGCGAGATCCTCCGCGGGCTCTTCGACCTCGTCTACTGGGAGGGGGAGCTCTACCGGGCCACGGGCGTCGTCCTTGTTGATCTCGTGCCCGATGACGCCGTCCAGTACACCCTCTTCGAAAGCCCCGTGCGGGCGGAGAACGTCCGGCGACTCTACGAGGCCGTTGACGTGGTGCGCGGCTGGTATGGCAAGCACGCCCTGCACCTCGGCGGGGCGCACGTCATCGACGTGAAAGGGAAGGGCAGGCGCGGCGAGCCCACGGTGCGCGATCAGACGACCTTCTTTGGCGAGACGAAAAGGAAGCACCTGGGGTTGCCCGTCATCCACATTAAAGTCTAGCAAGCTTGCAATAAAGTGAAAGGCGCAGGGCTCAAGACAAAAAACGAAGGGCTAAAGGTGAGAGCGGAAGGCGAAAAAAAAGAAGCCGCAAGCGGTTGTTACTTTAATTTCTTATTGTAGAAATGATAGGCATAGGCGCGCTTGTCGTCCTGCCGTGCGTAACCCAGGGCCGCCTGAGCGCAGTTGATCAGCGAATCGGCGTTGAGGGCATCGTCGGGATAGACGGCGATGCCGATATTCAGCGTCACGTGAATTTCCCGATCGTTGAGCAGGAAGGGCTTCTCGAAGGACTTAAGCATCCTCTGGGCGATCTTCACCGAAACCTCAAGCCAGGAATATTCCGGTATCAGGACCAGGAATTCCTTTTGCTCCGTCAGGGTAATGATATCCGTTTTTCGCAGGGTGCTTGTGACGCGGTTGGAGACGGCCTTTACCACCGGGTTTACGATGGCGTCGCCGTTGGTCTTCTTGATCTCATCCAAATTGTCAATCGCGATGAGCATCAGGGCAAACTTCGAGTTTTTCAGGTTTGCCTGGGCTATCATGATCACGAAGTGGTTTTTGAATAAGGCGTTACTCTGCAGTCCGGGCAGAACATCCTGATGCTCCGGCAGACCCGCAGTTTGTCCCTCTTTTTTTTGATCGGCGGTCAGTTGCTCTAAGGCTGCAACCCGCAGTCGGAGCGAATTCAATTCCCTGATCAGTTGTTCCTGCGTTTTCTCTTCGTCTTTCATCCGGGGTGTCATCCTTGCCTGTCTCAGAATTGCGTTTGCATGGAATTTCAGCTGCCGCTTTCCAGCCAGCCGATTTTCTCGCCTCTTCTTTCCGGCATGCAGCCTCCGCGTGGAAACAAAATGAAGCGTGGGATTTAGAAGTGTTTCATTCAAAAGGTTCTATTTCAGAACAAGAACCAGGGTAATCCCCGTGAGTATCCAGAACGCAATCGAGACCGCTGACCCCCAGAGGATACCACGCCACAAATCCCGGTTTTCTTTTTGACGCCGGCTCGCGAAGAAGTCGAGGATTCTTGTCTTGAGCTGTTCAAAATGGAAGGGCTTGGGGATGAGACCGTCGGCGCCTTTCCGGATTGCCGTCGAAACGGTTTCATTATTCGGGAACCCCGTCATCATGAAAAATGGCACTTCCGGGTCTATTTTCCTGATTTTCTCGAGCAGGCTGAACCCGTCCATTTCAGGCATACGAATGTCCGAGATAACGAGGTCGTAGTCATAAGGCTTGAATTTCATTAAGGCTTCTACACCGTTTTCCGCCGTGACCACTTCAGGAAAGCCCGCTTCGAAATTCTCGGAGAGGATGGAAAGGACGGAGGGGTCATCTTCAACGATCAGGATACGGCCCTTGCTGTGCATAACTTGCTCCCGAAATCATGGAATTCCTCAATATATATGCACAGGTCTTGCCACTTTGATGGGGTGAGCCCCTTGTATTGAAAAAGTATTTTTCCATCAACCGGTTAGACGTTGACAGGGGCGAGGGGGATTCCCTATACTGCCCCTCAAAATGCCGAACCTGCCTGAAGTGGAGGCCCGGCGGATACAGGGAGATGAGGCGATGGCTTATGAAGAAGGAGGATTTCGACGGGAGGCGCAGAAACGCTACTACGCCCTCGCGGAAAAGGTCGCCACGCCCCTTGTCCGGGTCGGGGTCACCCCCGATGTGCTCACCGTCGCCGGGGTGCTCCTTTCTCTTGCGGCGGGGGTTCTGTTCGGGCTCGGCGAGATCTTCTGGGGCGGCATCGTTTTTTGGTTCTCGGGCATCATGGATCCGCTGGATGGCACGGTCGCGAGACTGACGGGTAAAGCGTCACGCTCCGGCGCGCTCTTCGATTCCACGATGGACCGGTACGCCGAGTTCTTCGTCTTCTTCGGATTCCTCGTCTATTTCCGCCGCGGTTTTATGTTCTACATCGTGATGCTTGCCCTGATGGGCTCCCTCATGGTGAGCTACGTGAAGGCCAGGGGAGAAAGCCTCGGTCAGAAGGAGGTCCGGGGTCTCATGCAGAGGCCCGAGCGTTTGATCCTGCTGATGATCGGGACGATCTTCAATACACCCCTGAACCATTTCCTCTTTGCGGATTGCGACAACTGCACTGTCAAGGGGACACTCGTCATCCTCGCGGTTCTCACCAACCTCACGGCCATCCAGCGATTGATTGCCGGCCGGAGGGAACTTTCTTAAGGATGGATCCCGCGGAATATTTTTCTCCGTGAAAATTTATGCCTTCTGTGCTATGAGTCCTTCCCCTGCGGCAGGACACAACTCCAGGAGCGTTCCCCATGTCAGCGTTGATTGAGTTTGCTGGAAAATACAGGACGGCCATCACGAGGGTTTTTGCTGTTTTCCTGATTCTGATCCTGTTTTTTACCCATCACTCGTGGGAGCACGCCTGTGTTGTCGATACGGCTTTTGAGTTAATCGGAATCTTCCTGATCAGCATCTGCGTTCTCGGAAGGATCTGGGCCTCGCTGTTTATCGCGGGCCATAAGATTCACGAGCTTGTCGCTTCCGGTCCTTATTCCGCCGTGCGTCATCCTCTCTACTTTTTCAGTTTTTTCGGGGCAGCGGGAATCGGGTTTTATTCGAAGAATGTTTTGTTGCTCGCCGTCCTCGTCGGCGTTTTTCTCGTTCATTACTGGCTTGTCATGATTCATGAAGAGAGAAAGATGCTGGAGGCACACGGAGAGGTCTATGTCGAGTACATGAAGCGAGTGCCCCGGTTCATACCGAACCCGGCCCTGTACCGGGAGCCCGAAAAGATCACGGTGAATGTCGGAATTTATCGACGCACCTTCATCGATGTCGTCTGGTTCATCTGGGCCATCATCCCGCTCGAAATCATTGACAGGCTGCACGAAGCGGAAATCCTTCCCGTGTTCTTTTATCTGCCTTGAAAATCACTTCCTGATTTTATCCGATTGTCGCGACCGTTGGTGCGGCAGCGGAGTCTGACGGCACTTGCCGCATTCACTCATTTAGGGGTCTCCGGCGGCTGACGACTGGGATAAAGAAGCCTGGTTGGAAGAGGCTGCAGTCTTTTCGGCTTTAGTTGTTGAAGGGCCCCAAATCGAACTCACAAGTGATTTGAATCCCCTGGTCGTGCCATTCCCAATGTCCCTTGCACTCTGGTCCAGGGCCGCTGTGACGACGGGCCCTTTGACCTGTCCGTAGAGCGCCTCGAAGATCTCGCCGAAGGCCTCGGAAGGCGGTTTCCCCTTTTTGCTCCCATTGCGGTAATGAAAGTCGGGGAGATCGGTGCTGACGGTGTTTCCGCCGAGGGATGATTTCGCGAGATGGACTTTCCCGCCCCGGACGATGAAATTCCGTATGAGGATCTTTTTGTCCCGGGCGGGATCGCTGTTTTTCTTGCCCAGACCCGTTGCCTTTTTAATGTTTTTCAGGATGACCTTGAAATTGTCGGTGTCGAGAACCTTTTCGTAGGTGATCTCAGGCCCGGTGATCTCTATTGTGTCTATGATGACCGTACTTTCAGCCAGCGACTTCTCGTCGATGCGAATAATGATGGATTCCGCCATCATGGCCTGGGCTGACCTGAACCCGCCGGGATTGCCGAGATAAAAATCCTTAAGCTTTGCCTCTCCGGTGAGAAGGGATACCCGCACGTCCTCGATCCTCACATCTGTCTTTGTGAGCTTCGGACCATAGTGATTGACGGCCTTTGTGATGATTGAATCAAGGTAGACCATGGCGAAGGCTGCCAGCAGGCAAAAAGCGGTAATCCCCGCGCCGAGGAGGATGAGCCATTTTCTCTTTCTTTTCGATGACTTTTCTTCCATGATCCGAAAACTCCCATTCGAGCGTTCATTCGAAAAGATCGTCTATTATTATCTGTAAAAAGGGCCGGTTTCTTGAGGACAAAACAGACTTATTTCCGGCATTTTTTCGCCGCGTAATCGGAGACAGACCGGGAATCCATTTGTCAACCGGGAAATACGTGATTAAATTGAGTACGGATAGACAGCCTGAAAGGTCATCCGTAAAATCATTCGGGGAACATTTCACTTGAAACCCTGCCTGTCCTGACTATGTCAGGGCCATGTATGAGACAAAAAAGAGGAATTCCCATGAAAATATTAATCATTATGTTGTCGCTGATATTCGCGCTCGGCGGATGTCAGGGTACAGAGGCAAAAAAACAAGAGGTGACGAATCCTATGAAAGATGAGCAGACAAATTTGAAGGTCGCAACCTTCGCGGGCGGCTGTTTCTGGTGTGTGGAGTCCGATTTGGAAAAGGTTCCCGGTGTTGCAAAAGTCATCTCGGGCTATACCGGCGGTCAAAAGGAAAACCCCACCTACGAGGAGGTCACAACGGGAAAGACGGGCCACTACGAAGCGGTCCAGGTGTACTACGATCCCTCGAAGGTGAGCTACGAGCAGATCCTGGATGTCTTCTGGAGGCATGTGGACCCGACGGACCCTGGCGGGCAGTTCGTTGACCGGGGGTCTCAGTATCGCACGGCGATTTTCTACCACGACGAGGAGCAGAAGCGCCTCGCGGAGAAATCGAAGGAGGCTCTTGAAAAATCCGGGAAGCTCAAGAAGCCCGTTGTCACTCCGATTGTGAAGTTCTCAAAGTTCTATGAGGCCGAGGACTACCACCAGGATTATTACAAAAAAAGCGCCTTCAGGTATCAGATGTACCGGTCGGGCTCCGGCCGTGACCGGTTCCTGGACGAGACCTGGGGAAAGGATAGAAAGAAGACGGACTCGAACCCCGGAAGCCCACAGGGGGGGAAGAAGACCTACACCAAGCCCGATGATGCCATTTTGAAAAAGAAGCTCACGCCGCTTCAGTACGAGGTGACACAGCACGAGGGTACGGAGAGGCCCTTCCAGAATGAATACCATGACAACAAGAGGGAGGGGATCTACGTCGATGTCGTCACCGGGGAGCCGCTCTTCAGCTCGCTCGACAAGTTCGACTCCGGGACCGGCTGGCCGAGTTTCACAAAACCCCTGGAGCCGGAAAACATCGTGAAGAAACAGGACCGGAAGCTCTTCATGGCCAGGACAGAAGTGAGAAGCAAGCACGGTGATTCCCATCTGGGTCACGTTTTTCCCGACGGGCCCGCGCCGACGGGGCAGCGCTACTGCATGAATTCGGCGGCCCTGCGGTTTATCCCGAAGGAGAATCTGGAGAAGGAGGGCTACGGGGAGTACCTGAAGCTTTTTGATAAAAAGTAGGAGTCAGGCATAAGGCTAAAGGGTAAGGGCGAAAGGGTAAGGGCGTAAGATGAGAAGGGGCCGCGATGCGGCCCTCTTTTTTTGGGGTCAACCTGTCTTTGTGACTACCCGTACAGACTGATCAGGAAGACGCCGATCAGCATAATGACGGCGCCGGTGAGGCGCTCGGTGATCTTTTCCTCCCGGAACAGCCAGGCGCCATAAAGCACGCCGAAGAGGAGGCTCGTGCGCTTGACCGATATCATGTAAGCGGCCTGGATCTTGGAGATGGCGATGAAGTGGCTGAAGATGGAGAGCGACACCGTGGCACCCAGGATGACCCCGGCCAGGGGCTTTTTCATGAAGCCCTTCACCGGATCTGCCTCCCGGGAGAAGGGGATGAGGGCGATCATCAGCGAAGTCAGGGCGATGTTGTAGAGGGCACCGAAGACATAGGGGTTCGAGTGCAGGATGGCGAGCTTCCCGATCACGGACGTGAAGGCGTAGATGAAGGACACGAGGAGCATGAGCCTCGAACCGGGTTCCCGGACGATGGCCCGGAAGGGCTCCAGTAAACCGGATGTCACCTTTGACAGGTTGAGCACGTAGGAACCCATGACGATGAAGGCGATACCCCAGAATCCGGCTGCGGTAATTTCCTCGCCGAGGACCAGCCAGCCCGTGAGGATGACGAAGCCCGGTGTGAAGGCAAGAAACGGCAGGGAGAGGGAGAGCGGCGATGACTTGATTGCCTTCATGTAACAGAAAAATGCCGTCGCTTCCAGCGGCAGTCCGACAAGGATGCAGAGAAAGAAAACACTGTCCGGTTTGACCCAGGGGATGAAAATAAGGGACAGGACAAGAAAGGGCAGGGCGCTCAAGAGCCTCACCAGTCCCATCTCGTAGGCAGAGGAGTCGCTGAAATATTTCTTCGTGATGGCGTCAGCCGTCGCGAGACTCACGGCGGATATGAGTGAGAAAAACAGCCAGTCCATATTTTTTATACTCGCTTTTTTGATCGTAAAACCGTATCTTTATTTGCCGAGTGTTTAATAGATTGGCGTCCGGAAAATTACAAGGGGAAATGAGATCCCGGTTCATGGATTCAGGGGGTCCATCGGGGAGATAATTGACTCTCGGCGCAATCGACATCGTGGGATTTCTGATCGGTCTCAACGCGGGTGTCCTGGGCGGGCTGGTAGGTATCGGCGGCGGGATGGTCGTGATCCCCCTGATGGTGGCTTTTCTCGGAATGGGCC
>Ga0209253_10006006_pt1 | contig 10514 bp, 9 predicted proteins | sample FrelakmetBRP12BR_FD_187145 | JGI IMG/M metagenome (GOLD analysis project Ga0209253, IMG submission 187145) | Freshwater lake sediment microbial communities from the University of Notre Dame, USA, for methane emissions studies - BRP12 BR (SPAdes)... | ecosystem: Environmental > Aquatic >... | reverse complement strand
TCCCCCGCAACCAGACAAACGGCCCTCCTTGCGAGGACCGTTTTGTCTTCAGGGCCAGCCAGGCGGCCGCCGGCGCGCAGGTCATGCCGGTTGCGTCAAAAGCGGGCGCAGACGGTCCTCATAGACTTCGTGCACCCTGAAGACCCCCTGACAGGAACCGCAAATGGCCAAGGTCGGCAAGATCGAGGATCCGTCCTGCTCCGAGTGCGCGCAGCTGAACTGCTATAGGCACGACAAGCAGTACCCGTCGTTCTGCGTCACCGAGTCGGCGGACCCGGCGCTCGTCGAGGAAACGCGGCGGACCTACGCCAGCGACGAGCTCGACGGCCGGCTGGCGCGCGCCGCGGCCGAGGTCGAGGGCCGCTTCTACGGCAAGATTTCCCGCTGCGAGGAGATCGTCGCCTTTGCTCATCGCATCGGTGCCAAGCGGATCGGCATCGCGACCTGCTTCGGGCTGATCGAGGAGACGAAGCTTTTCGTCAAGATCCTGCGCGTCGCCGGGCTCGACCCGGTGACGATGCTCTGCAAGGTCGGCTCGGTGGACAAGGAGTCGATCGGCATTGCGGACGAACTGAAGATCAAGCCCGGCGCCTTCGAGGCGGCCTGCAACCCGATCCTGCAGGCTCGAAGCCTTAACGCGGAGAAGACCGACCTGAACGTGATCGTCGGCCTGTGCGTCGGCCACGATGCCCTGTTCACCCGCCACTCCGAGGCGCCGGTGACCACCCTGATCACCAAGGACCGCCTGACCGGCCACAACCCGGCCGTCGCGCTGTACACGATGCACTCCTACAGCAAGCGCATCCTCGACGAGAAGCGGATGCGGGAACTCTGAGCTTTGCGGCACCGTCCCGCAAGGACGCTCTCGCCGGCAGTCGGTACGCAGAGTTACGCTGTACGCGGCGGGTGGTTCGCTCCCACCTGAAGGAGGAGACGATGCCGGATGCCGTGCGCAAGGTGCATTACTTCTCGACCTCGGTCCCGGACAAGCCGGGTCAGGCGTTCAGGGTGCTGGCCTCGATGGTCAGCGGCGGCGTGAACCTGCTGGCCTGCAGCGGGACCACACGCGGCCGGCGGGCGCAGATCGACGTCGTTCCGGACGACACGCGCAGGTTCGCGGCGGCCGCGAAGAAAGCGGGGCTTGTCTTCAGCGAGAAGAAGTCGGGCTTCCTGATCCAGGGCGACGATCGCCCTGGAGCGCTGGCCGACAACCTGAAGGTGCTGGCCGACGCCGGCATCAATGTCGCTGCCGTCGACGGCCTGTCCGCCGGCAGCGGCCGCTGGGGCGCGATCGTCTGGGTAGCAGACAAGGACGTGCGCCGCGCCGGCGGCCTGCTGCGCGCCAGGGCGAAGTAAGGCACTTCGCGTGGTTCGGACTCAGAAGCGCATCTGGATACCCGCGCCAACGGCCCAGGTCTGGATGCGCTCGGTGATCGAGTCCTTGCGCGGCCAGAAGTAGCCGAGGATCAGTTCGGCCAGCAGCCAGTCCTTGTAGATCGGCTGCTCCCAGCGCGTGCGGATGCCGTACTCGGACACCTCAGCCAGGCCGCCCGTCTCGCCGTTGACGAGAGCTTCCAGCGACAGTCTTCGCTGGTAGCCGAAGTCTTTGTACAGGCCGAGGCTGCTTGCCCATGCGACCCCGTCGGTGTCCTGCGACCAGGTGGCGGCGGACTGCCAGCGCAGCGCCAGCGACGGGTTGAACAGGTGGCCGTAATTGAGCGCAGTCGTCGAACCGAAGCCGTCGTCCACGGTCCAGAACACCGTCTCCCTGAACTCGATCTGGTCGCGCTGGCCCAACTCCCACAGATTCTGGTATCGCGCCTGCGCGTACGGCTTCAACCCGCCGCGAAAGCCGGCGCGCAGCGAGAACGCGTCGGCAATCTGCGTGCCGAGTCCGGCGAAGAACGACTGGTCGTCGCGGGTCTCCTGCAGCAGCTGCTCCCTGCGCGTGAAGCCTTCGGGCCTGTCGGTGACGACCTCACGCTCGTTGTCGCGGCCGATGAAGAGGAATGCCTGTTCCCTGATGTTCGGCAGGTCGAGGCGGACCCGGAAGCGCGTCAGCCAGTCGATGCCCTCGTCCTGCCGCCAGAGAAAGCTCAGTCCAATGCTGCCGGCGACCTTTCCGCCTTGCTCGAAGGGCCTGTCACCGAACCAGCTGTCAACGCCGCGCGCCACCCACTCGACGGCGTCGTACGTGTAGCGGCGGGTGGTATCGATCACGTTCGTGTGCTCGACATAATCGTCGCCGGGCAACGGCGCGCCCGTCGAACTCTCGCCGCCGGATGGCGGTGCATCGACGGCTTGCTGAGCGGACTCCGGGGATGGCGGCGTGGTGCTCAGGGCCGCCGTGGGCAGCCCGATCAGAACAGCCAAGGCTATCGGGCGCAACATGTGGTTCCACTCAAACCGCAATCCGGATCGCGCGGCGGCAGTTGCTGCGTTCGCCTCGCACAACGCGATGTCGGCACGGGCGTGAGCAGAGAACCTCCATTGCTGCCAAGCCTACACGCAGTGTTGTTGGCATTATGCCGGCAATCGCCGCAAGGTCGGCCCGTGCGGCGGTGTCTAATCCCTTCGCCTGAGATGTGCGGGTGCCAGAATGCCGCACCGAATGGGCGGCCAGAGTCGGCATCGAGTTCGCGCCGGTTGCGGTCGCCACCGCATCGAAGTCTTCTTCTGCGCCCAGCACGCTGGTTCGATCACATGAGCAATTCCGACATCGGGGCGATCAGTGCCCGCCAGGTCCTCGACTCGCGCGGCCGGCCGACGGTCGAAGTCGATGTCCGTCTGGCCGACGGCAGCTTCGGTCGTGCCTCGGTCCCGTCGGGCGCTTCGACCGGGACACACGAGGCACATGAACTGCGCGACGGCGGCAGCCTTTACGAAGGGCGTGGCGTGCTGCGCGCCGTGGCGCATGTCGGCGGCGAGATCGCCACGGCAGTCAAAGGGCTCGATGCGCTGGCACAGCGCGGTGTAGATGCGCGGCTGGTCGAGCTCGACGGCACGGCAAGGCTCGAGCGGCTCGGTGCCAACGCCATCCTCGGTGTATCGCTGGCGGTGTGCCGCGCTGCCGCGGCGCACAGAAGGCAGCCGCTGTATGCGCACATCGCCGCGCTGGCCGGCACAAGTGCGATGACGATGCCGATGCCGATGGTCAACATCCTGTCCGGTGGCCTGCACGCCGACCGCGGCATGGACGTGCAGGACTTTCTCGTCATTCCCGCCAGCGCAGGCTCGATGGACGCAGCGATCGACTTCGTCAGCCGCGTGCGCAATGCGGCGGTACGGGTGATGGAAAGGCGAGGGCTTTCGACATTGCTGGCCGACGAGGGCGGGCTCAGTCCCGGGCTGGGCACCGGGCGCGAGGCGCTGCTGCTGCTGGTCGAGTCAATTGAGGAGGCCGGCCTGCGGCCGGGCGCCGACGTGGTGATCGCGATCGACGTGGCGGCGACTGCCCTGTGGGACCGCGCTGCCGGCGCCTATCGGCTGGCGCGCGAGGGGCGGCTGGCGACGAGCGACGAGATGATCGCCATGGCCGAGCAGTGGGTGGCCGAGTTCCCGGTCGTGTCGATCGAGGATGCGCTTGACGAGGAGGACTGGCCCGGCTGGCAACGGCTTACCGAGAAGCTCGGCTGCGGAATCCGCCTCGTCGGCGACGACCTCTTCACGACCAACCTCGATCGCATGAAGCAAGGCATCGAGAAGAAGGTCGCCAATGGCGTGCTGGTGAAGCTCAACCAGAACGGCACGCTGACCGGCACGCTCGATGTGGTGGCGGCCGCCCGCGCGGCCGGCTACGCGCCGGTCATCTCGGCTCGATCGGGCGAGACCGAGGACCCATTCATCGCCGACCTGGCGGTCGGCACGGCCGCGGGGCAGATCAAGATCGGCTCGGTGCGCTGCGGCGAGCGGCTTGCCAAGTACAACCAGCTGCTGCGCATCGAGGAAGAATGCCGCGCACCGTTCGCCGGCATGGCGGCGATCCGGGTGTGAGCGTGGAACCGTCGCCGGCGAGCGCGTCCGATCCGCGGCTCGAGCGGTTCCTGCGCGAGCAGGGCTTCCTGAGGCCGGACGAGGGCGCGCGGTTCACGCCACTGGCGGGCGGCGTGTCGTCGGACATCTGGCGCGTCGATCTTCCGGACGGCCGCACGATCTGCATCAAGCGCGCGCTGCCGAAGCTCAAGGTGGCTGCGGACTGGTACGCACCGGTGTCGCGCAACGCCTGCGAGTGGGCGTGGATCGAGTTCGCCGCGCGCCACGTGCCGGCGGCCGTGCCCAAGCCGCTGGCGCACGATGCCGAAGCGGGGCTGTTCGCGATGGAGTATCTGGCGCCGGAGGACCACCCGGTGTGGAAGCGGCAGCTGCTCGACGGGCAGGTCGAGCCGGCCACCGCCGCGGCGGTCGGCCGCGTGCTCGCCACGCTGCACCTGGCGAGCAGCCGCGACGTGGCGGTCGAGCGTGCCTTCGACACCGGTGCCAACTTCCACGCGTTGCGGCTGGAGCCGTATCTGCTGGCCACCGCCCGCGTGCATCCGGCGCTGGCGCCGGCGCTCGAGGCGCTGGTGGAGCGCACGGCGAACAAGCGGCTGGCGCTGGTGCACGGCGACGTGAGCCCGAAGAACATCCTCGTCGGCCCGCGCGGGCCGGTGTTCCTCGACGCCGAGTGCGCTTGGTACGGCGACCCGGCCTTCGACATCGCCTTCTGCCTGAACCACCTGCTGCTCAAGTGCCTCGTGCGGCCGAACGAGCGCGAGGCGCTGCGGCGCTCGTTCGAGGCCTTCGTCGACGCGTATTTCCTGCAAGCGCGCTTCGAGCCGCGCGTTGGACTGGAGTCGCGCGCGGCGAGCCTGCTGCCGGGGCTGTTCCTGGCGCGCATCGATGGCAAGTCGCCGGTCGAATACCTGACTGGCGATCGCGATCGCGAACTCGTCCGCAAGGCCGCCGCGCCGATGATCCTGCGCCCGCCGGTCTGTCTGGCCGAGGTGCTGGCCCGCTGGCTCGCCGCGCTTGCGGCGGCCACGTGACCGCCTTTGCCGACGCACGCCGATCGGATATGACGAACATCAACTAAATCGGTATCCGAATACCGATATTATCCCCGGGGTCGTCGGCCGCCCGGCCGGCCGTGCGCATCGATACGATGCAATGGAGCGCGCCCATGAACCCGACCGTGCTGTCGCCGCAGGTCACGATCCGGCCCCTGCAACCAGGCGACCTCGAGGCCGTGGTCGCCATCGACCAGGCGATCGAGGGCCGGACGCGGCGCAGCTATGTGCGTCGCCGCCTCGACGCGGCGCTGCGCGAGCCGGCCCGTCACGTTCAGTTCGCTGCCACCGACGGCCAGGGGTTGGTCGGCTACCTGCTGGCGCGCGTGCTGCGCGGCGAATTCGGCCGTCAGCAGCCCGGCCTGCGCATCGAACTGGTGGGCGTGCGCGGCGACGAACAGCACCACGGCGTCGGCCATCGGCTGCTCGACGCGCTCCTCGACTATGCGCGGCGCAAGGGCCTGGCTGAGCTGCGCACGGCCGCCCGCTGGAACGACCACACGATGCTGCGCTGGTTCGACGCGATGGGCTTCGAGCTGTCGGCCGACCGCATCCTCGACTGCCCGGTCGGCGACGGCGCCTACCGGCCGGAGCGGGACGATGCCGTCGGGCTGCCCGCCGGTTCCGGTCCCGCGAACGAGATCGACTACGGCGCGCCGGCCGGCAACGATTACGAAAGGCTGGCCCGCGACCGCGCCGACCTGCGCGCGATGGCCGTGGAGGACCTGCCGGCGATTGTGCGCATCGACCGGCTGCTCACCGGCCGCGATCGCGGCGAGTACATGCGCGCGCAGCTGGCCGAGGCGCTCGACGACTCGGCCATCCGCATCTCGCTGGTGGCGCGGCTGGACGACACCGTGGTCGGCTACCTGATGGCGCGCACCGACCTCGGCGACTTCGGCCGCACCGAACCGGTGGCGATCATCGACACCATCGGCGTCGACCCCGAATACGCGCACCGCGGCGTCGGCCATGCGCTGATGTCGCAGCTGTTCGTCAATCTCGGCGCGCTGCGGGTGGAGCGGGTCGAGACGATCATCGCCCCGCGCGACATGGCGCTGCTCGGCTTCCTGTACGGCTGCGGCTTCGCGCCGTCGCAGCGGCTGGCGTTCGGGCGCCGGGTTGCCTAAGGGCGCTGCCCGACGAAAGGACTGCGTCGTCTACCCTAAATCCACGGGGATCAGTTTGCATACTGATTCCGGCGCCGGTCTCGGCCGCTAATCGTCCCGGTCGGACAGCAGTCGGTAGCCGATGCCGATCTCCGTGAGCAGATAACGCGGCTGCGCGGGATCCGGTTCGATCTTGGCGCGCAACTGCTTCATGTAAACGCGAAGGTAGTGCGGCTGATCCACGTGATCGGGACCCCAGACCTCGCGCAGCAACTGGCGTTGCGTCGCCACGGCGCCGCGGTGCCGCGCCAGGGCCGCCAGCAGCCGGTACTCGATGGGAGTGAAATGGATCTCGCCTTGCGGGCCCCTGGCGTGACGCTGGGCGAGGTCGATCTGCATCTCGCCGAGCTGCAGTCGCGCGCCGGCCTCGGCCGGCTGCACCGCCCGGCGCAGGGCAGAGCGGATGCGCGCCAGCAGTTCGCCGACCGTGAACGGCTTGGTCACGTAGTCGTCGGCGCCGGCATCGAGCGCCGCGATCTTCTGCTGCTCGTCGATGCGCGCCGACAGGACCACGATCGGCATCGACGACCACTCGCGGATGCCGCGCACGACAGTGTGCCCCTCGGCGTCGGGCAGGCCGAGATCGAGGATGACGAGGTCGGGCTTGTGGCTGGCGGCCTCGATCAGGCCGCGCCTTGCCGTGTCGGCCTCGAACACGCGAAAGCCCTGCGCGTCGAGCGTCGTGCGCAGCAGCCGGCGCAGCTGCGGGTCGTCGTCGACGACGAGCACCGCGTGGGCGGCGCTCGTCACTCGACGCTCGCTTCGCGCGGCACCGTCGGCGCTTCGGCGGTCTGCGGCAGGGTGGTCACGAACAGCGCCCCGCCGGCCGGCAGCCGTTCGGCGCGGATGTCGCCGCCGTGCGCGCGGGCGATCGCGCGACAGATGGCGAGCCCCAGGCCGACGCCGCCGATGGCGCCCTCGGCGCGGCCGCGCTGGAATTTCTCGAATAGCGAGTCGGGTTCGATATCCGGCGCGAACCCCGGGCCGTCGTCGGCCACCAGTAGTTCGACTTCGTCGACGCCTTGCCGTGCCCTGATGCTGATGTTGCTGCCCGCCGGCGTGTACTTCGACGCGTTCTCCAGCAGGTTGAACAGCAGTTGCTCCAACAGCACCGGGTCGCCCAGGATCAGCGCCGGCGCGTCCTCGAGGTACGTGCCGACGCGATGCTGCGCCAATGGCCGCTGCAGCCGCCGCAGTGCACTGCCGACGACTTCCTCCAGCGGCACCCACTCAGGTCTGATGGCGGCAAGTCCGGACTCGAGCCGTGTCATGTCGAGCACGTTGGACACCAGCTGCGTCATCTGGGCCGACTCTTCGACGATCGTCTGCGCCAGATCGCGGCGCACGTCGTCGTCGAGCTGCGATCCCGCTTCCACCAGGCTGCTCGCCGCGCCGCCGATCACCGCCAGCGGCGTGCGCATGTCATGCGAAACGGCGGCCAGCAGGCTGTTGCGCACCGCTTCCGACTCCGCGGCAACAGCCGCCGACTGGGCGCGCTCGGCAAGACTCGAACGTTCCAGCGCCAGCGCCAGTTGGGCGGCGAAGGTGTCGAGCAGGTGCGCCGCTTCCGGCAGCAGGACGCGGCGCGGATTCGCCGGCAGTACCGCGAGCACACCGAGCCGGCCGAGTTTGGCGTCGCTCGCCTTCAGCGGCAGGTAGCGTGCCGCGGCTGCCGGCAGTGTGTCCGTTCCCAGTCCGGCCGGCTGGCCGTGATCCTGCACCCATTGCGCCACCGACAGGTCGGCACCGCGCAGCGACGCCGGCTCAGGCGCGCCGTCCGATGCGCGGGGGTAGCCCAGCCGCCCGAGCTCGTCGGGCAGCAGGACGACGACCTGCGCCTCGAAGACCTCGCCGACGTGTCGCACGGCAGCGCGGGCCATGCTGGAGGAGCCGCGCATGGCGGCAAGCTCTCGTGTCATCGCGTAAAGGAGGGCCGTGCGCCGTTCGCGATGGCCGGCGACGCGCGCCTGCAGGCGCACGCTCGCCATCAGCTGGCCGATCAGCATGCCCACCAGCAGCATCACCGCGAAGGTGATCAGGAACTGTCCGTCGGCTACTTCGAACGAGTGGCGCGGCTCGACGAACAGGAAGTTGTAGGTGAGCACGCTCAGCAGCGAAGCCAGCGCCGCCGGCCCGCGCCCGAAAAGCCAGGCCAGCAGCACGATGGCGATGAGGAACAGCATCGCCGTGTTGGTGTCGTTGATGAGCGGGTCCGTGACCCACGCCAGCACCGAGGTCAGTGCGACCGCCGCCGTGGTCCACGCGTAACTTGGCCAGCGCCGCTTGCCGGAAGGCGGCGCCGCCAGATAGGCGGCGCTGCGCGCGAGCAGAGGGCTTTTCGCGATGCGCATCGCCTCCGTGGTCTTGACGACGGTCACGTCGATGCCGCGGATCCGCGCCAGCACGTGATCGACCGTCGACGGCCGCAGCCAGCGCGCGAGCCCGGCGCGGCTGGGTTCGCCGAGCAGAACTCGAGTGACGTTGCGCGTCTGCGCATAGCTCACGAGTTCGGCCCCGGCCGAGTGACCGCCCAGTGTCACCGTCTCTGCCCCCAGCGCTTCTGCCAGGCGCAGCCAGGCGATGCGGCGGTTGCGTTCGACATCCGGCAGGCGGATCAGGTCCGGCGTCTCGACATAGATCACGATCCACGGCGCGTGCAATGCGGCCGCCAGCCGTTTGCCGGCGCGCACCAGCGTTTCGCCGTCGCTCCGCGGCCCGATGCCGACGAGCACGCGCTCGCCCGCCGCCCACGGCGCGCCGATGCCTTCGGTGGCACGGTAGCGGTCCATCGCCACGTCGACCCGCTCGGCGGTCTTGCGCAATGCGAGCTCGCGCAGCGCGATCAGGTTGCCCTTGCGGAAGAAGTTGTCGAGCGCGACGCGCACGCGCTCGGGCACGTAGACCTTGCCCTCGCGCAGTCGCTGCAGCAGGTCGTCCGGCGGCAGGTCGATCAGCTCCACTTCGTCGGCCGACTCGAACACGGTGTCGGGCACCGTCTCCTGAATGCGCACCGTGGTGATGCCGGCGACGACATCGGCGAGGCTCTCCAGGTGCTGGACGTTGACCGTCGTCCAGACGTCGATGCCGGCGTCGCGCAGTTCCTCGATGTCCTGCCAGCGCTTCGCGTGGCGGCTGCCCTCGGCGTTCGTATGGGCCAGCTCGTCGACCAGCAGCAGCTGCGGCTTGCGCGCGAGCGCGCGGTCCAGGTCGAACTCGCGAACCTGGGCCGGGCCCTCCTGCAGCAGCGTGACGGGAATGGTCTCCAGGCCTTCGAGCAGCCGCTCGGTCTCGGCGCGCCCGTGTGGCTCGACATAACCGACGACGACGTCGATGCCTTCGGCATTCTTCAGCCGCGCGGCCTCGAGCATTGCGTAGGTCTTGCCGACGCCGGCCGTCGCGCCGAAGAAGATCTTCAGCTTGCCGCGCGCGGCGCGGCGCTCCTCGTCCTGAACGTGGACGAGCAGGGCATCGGGGTCCGGACGACGGTCTTGCATTGGCCTAGCCTAGTGGATCCTTGCGCCGGGCGCGTCAGCCATCGCCGTCGCCCCATGTACCCGACGAAGCCGACGCCTCGAGGCAGAAGGACGTCCGATGCCATAGGTGGCAGCGTGAACGGCCACCCGCTTGTCCATACATCGGCTGCTCAGCGATTTTCTTCGAGCGCAAGGTTCAGTTGCAGCACATTGACGCGCGCCTCGCCGAGCACGCCCAGCTGCCGTGGCTCGGTGTGGGAGGCCACCAGCGCGCGCAGTTTCGCTTCTTCCAGTCCGCGCAGGCGCGCCACGCGACGGAGCTGGTATTCCGCGGCGGCGGGGCTGATGTGCGGGTCCAGCCCGCTCGCGGATGCCGCCACAAGATCGACGGGCACCGGCGCGGCATTGCCCGGATCAGCCGCGCGCAGCGCGGCGATTCGCTCCTTGACGGCATCGATCAGCGCAGGACTCAGTGGCCCTTGGTTGGATCCGCTGGAAGCGAGCCCGTTGTACGGCTGCGGGCCGGTGGCCGACGGCCGACTCCAGAAGTATCTCGGATCCGAGAACGGCTGGCCGATCAATGCGGATCCGATCGGTTTGCCATCGCGCACGATCAGACTGCCATTGGCCTGCTCGCGAAGTGCGATCTGCGCCACACCGGTCACCACGCCCGGGTAGACGACGCCCGTGATCACGGTCAACAGCAGGAAGAGGACGGTAGCGGCGATGAGGTCGCGTTGCATGGTGTCTCCTAGACGAGGCCGAGGCCGGCGAGCAGCAGGTCGATCGCCTTGATGCCGATGAAGGGAACGATCAGCCCGCCGAGC
>Ga0209253_10006005_pt1 | contig 10515 bp, 9 predicted proteins | sample FrelakmetBRP12BR_FD_187145 | JGI IMG/M metagenome (GOLD analysis project Ga0209253, IMG submission 187145) | Freshwater lake sediment microbial communities from the University of Notre Dame, USA, for methane emissions studies - BRP12 BR (SPAdes)... | ecosystem: Environmental > Aquatic >... | reverse complement strand
GGAGAGGTCGGCGAGCGAAGCGGCCGGGTGAGGGTTCTTACCTCTCCCGGGTTCAGGCGTGCTTGACGTCTTCCGCGCCGTGCATCCACCGCACGAGCATGCCGGACAGCAGCCAGAGCACGACGGCAAAAGCGAACAGCGTCCCGGCGAGACCGCCGAAGATCGTCAGCTCGCCCATGCTCTCGGCGTACGAGCCGATGATGCCCGCGAGCCAGTTCGCCACGAAGTTGATCATGAACCACACGCCCATCATCAGCGATGCAAGGCGCAGCGGCGCCAGCTTGGTCACCATCGAGAGGCCGACCGGGGAAATGCACAGCTCGCCGGTGGTGTGGAAGAAATAGGCGAGCACCAGCCACATCATGCTGGCCTTGGCCCCGCTGGCGGATTCGAGCGCAGCGGCGACCATCGCGAGGAAACCGATGCCGGTCAGCACGAGGCCGAGCACCATCTTGCGCGGCGTCGCGGGGTTCTTGCCCCTCTCGCCGAGCCGGCTCCAGGCCATCGAGAAGATCGGCGCAAGCAGGACGATGAACAGCGGGTTGAGCGACTGGAACCAGCCGGCCGGCACTTCGAAGGCGCCGACCATGCGGTCGGTCTTGTCGGCGGCGTAGAGGTTCATCAGGCCGCCGGCCTGCTCGAACGCGGCCCAGAAGAGCACGATGAACACGAACAGCATGAAGATCACGCGCAGGCGATCGACTTCGTCCGGCGTGAGCGGCTCTTTCCTGCCGCCGGACTGCGCCAGCGCGCGGTGCGCGGCCGGCACGGTGCCGATTTCGGCGAGGTAGCGGCGGGCGAAGACGAGCTGGATGATGACGGAGAGGATCATGCCAATGCCGGCGGCCAGGTAGCCATAGCGCCATCCTCGCTCCGGATCCTCGCCGAGCGTCGAGCACACCAGCGGCGCGAGGAACGCGCCCGCGTTGATGCCCATGTAGAAGATGGTGAACGCGCCGTCGCGACGTGCATCGCCTTCGGGGTACAGGTCGCCCACCATCGTCGAGATGTTCGGCTTGAAGAAGCCGTTGCCCAGCACCAGGATCACGAGGCCGACGTAGAACAGCCCGAGGTTGCCCGGGATCGCCGAGGCCAACGTGAACTGGCCGGCCGCCATCAGCAGGCCGCCGATGATCACGGACTTGCGCTGCCCGAGGTAGTTGTCCGCGAGCCACCCGCCGATGAGCGGCGTGAAGTAGACGAAGCCGGTGAACAGCCCGTAGAGCTTGAGTGCTTCGGACTGTGACCAGCCGAAGCCGGGGTTCGCCGATTCGACGCCGGCGACCAGCGACAGCACCAGCAGCGCGCGCATGCCGTAGTAGCTGAAGCGCTCCCACATCTCGGTGGCAAACAGCAGGAACAGGCCTTTCGGGTGACCGAGCCAGGTCTCCCGCGTCACCGCGGGCATCGCGTTGCTGGACATGGATTTTTGCTTCTACTTCAGGTGTTTGCGCGAACGCGCGCGAGGAGCGCAAGTCTCCGCGATCTTGCGGTGCAAGCGCAAGGGACCTGCAGGCATCTGTCTATCGGATGCGCCGACTCATCGAACGCCGCCGGCCATGCGCTGCACGCGGCCGGAGAGCGCCAGCAATGCCGCTCCTGCGAAAAGCGACATCAGTGCGATCCCGAGGTACTGGCCCGGCATCGATGCGGGATTCTGCGCGTCGAAATGACCCGCGATCAGGCCGGCGAGCACCAGGCCGAGCGAGGTCGCCAGGAACCACAGTCCCATCATCTGGCCAACGAACCGCGGCGGTGCCAGCTTGGTGACGGAGCTCAGGCCGACCGGGCTCAGGCAGAGTTCGCCGAACGTGTGCAGCAGGTACGCGATCAGCAGCCACTGCGGCCCCGCGAGGCGGCCCGAGGCGACGATGGAGGCCGCGCCCACCATGACCAGGAACCCGAGGCCGAGCAGGATCAGACCGAAGGCGAACTTCGCCGGCGCGGACGGATCGAGATTGCGGCGGCCGAGTTGCACCCAGAGGGCCGAGAAGACCGGCGCAAAGACCAGGATGTACAGTGAACTCGGGGCCTGGAACCAACCGGCCGGTATGACGAAGCTGCCGACGACCCGGTCGGTAAAGCGCTGCGCGAACAGGTTCATCGACGAGCCAGCCTGCTCGTAACCGGCCCAGAACAGTGCCGAGGCAATGAACAAGGCCAGCACGACCAGCACGCGCTTGCGCTCGACGGCATCGAGCCCGGACATGAACAGCAGGTAGGCGAAGAACAGCGCGGTGATGGCGAGGATCGCACCCACGGTGAACCGGGCGGCCAGCAGCGGATTGAAGGCCAGGATTCCCGCCGCGATCAGGCCGAAAATCACGACACCGGCTGCGACCAGCATCCACACGGCTCGCCAGCGACGGCGGTCCTGCGCTTGAGCGTCGGGATGCGCGGGCCTTTGCCGCAGGCCGGCGTCTCCGAGGCGATGCCGGGTCGCGAGGTATTGCCAAAGGCCCAGTGCCATGCCCGCGGCGCCGCCCGCAAATCCCGCGTGCCAGCCGTAGATCTGCGCGAGCCAGGGGGTCGCGAGCGAGCCCAGCAGCGCGCCGACGTTGATGCCCAGGTAGAACAGCGTGAAGCCCGCATCGCGCCGTGCGCCGCCCTCCGGGTATAGCTGCGCGACCATCGCGCTGATGTTGGGCTTCAGCAAGCCCACGCCGAGCACGACGAGCGCGCAGCCGGCGTAGAACAGCGGCGCGTTGCCCGGCATCGCCAGCGTGAGATTGCCGGCAAGGATCAGCACCGCGCCCCACAGCACCGCGCGCTGCGCGCCGAGCAGGCGGTCCGCGAGCCAACCGCCGGGCAGCGCCATCAAGTAGGTCGCGGTGGTGTACAGGCCGTAGACGGCGGCGGCCGTGCGGTCATCGAGCCCGAGGCCGCCCGTCGCGACCGCATCCACCAGGAACAGGATCAGGATGCCGCGCATCCCGTAGTACGTGAAGCGCTCCCACATCTCCGTCATGAAGAGCGTGGCCAGGCCTTGCGGATGTCCGAACCATGTGTTGTTCATCGCCGGGCCTTTTGGTGTCGGGGCGTGCTACTGCTTGTACACGGCTCCTTCCTTCATGACGAATGCCACGCGCTCGAGCACGCTGACGTCGGTGAGCGGATCCGCTGGAACGGCAATGATGTCCGCCGAGCAGCCCGGCGCGATCTGGCCCACCGTCTTCTCGATGCCGAGCGCCTCGGCGCCGACCTTGGTGGCCGCCTGGATCGCCTGCATCGGGGTCATGCCGTACCGCACCATCCACGCGAGCTGCTTCGGGTTGTCGCCGTGGCGGTGCACGCCCGAGTCCGTGCCCATCGTCAGCTTGATGCCTTTCAGCACCGCCTTGCGGAAGTTGTCGCGCTGGATCTGGGCGATGTCGCGATCCTTCTGCAGGAACTCCTCGAGCTCGCCGCGCTTTGGGCCTTCGGCCTGCGTGTACTCGCTGTTGTAGATGTCCATCGACAGCCACGTGCCGTGCTTCTTCGCCAGCTCGAGGCCTTCCTCGTCGATGAGGCTCGCATGCTCGACGGTATCGACGCCTGCGCGGATCGCCACCTTGATGCCCTCGGCGCCGTGCGCGTGCACCGCGACACGCCGCCCGGCCATGTGCGCTTCGTCGACCAGTGCAGCGACCTCCTCCGGCGTGTACTGCTGCGCACCGGGCGCGTCGCCCTTCGAGAAGACGCCGCCGGTGCCGCAGTACTTGATCACGTCGGCGCCGTACTTGATGTTCTTGCGCACCATCGCGCGCACGGCGTCCACGCCGTCCGCCACGCCTTCACCCTGGCGGTCGTACTCCGGCGCCATCATGTTGTCGTCGCAGTGGCCGCCGGTGATGCCGATGGCCGGGCCCGACGCGAGGATGCGCGGGCCGATCACGTCGCCGGCGTTGATCGCGTCACGCAGCGCGATGTCGCTGTAACCGTTCGCTCCCACGTTGCGGATCGTCGTGACGCCGGCGAGCAGCGTGTCGCGCGCGAAACGCGCGCCCTTCAGCGCCTCACGGGGAATGGACACGCCATAGCCCTGATACGGGGGCATCGTCGGGTCGCCCGTGACGTGCGTGTGGGTGTCGATCAGGCCGGGCAGCACCGTCTGGTTCGACAGGTCGATCACCGCCGCGCCCGCGGGCACGTTGATCGAGGTCGCGGACCCGACCGCCGTGATCGACTTCCCCGTCACGACGATCAGCTGGTGCTCGCGCACCTTGCCCGTCGCCACGTCGATCAGCCGGCCGGCCTTGATCACGGTGACGGGCTGCGGCTCCGCGGCCGCCGGGTCAGCGGCGCGCGCGGCCGTCGAAGCAAGCCCGAGCAGCGCGCACGGGCCAAGAACGCGCAGGAAACTGGCAAGTCTCATCAGCATCCGATCCCCCGCAATGGAACCCGTCGAAGAATGCAAAGCCGGCGCGCCGCGTGGCGGGCGCCTCACTTGTTGGATTGAGCCGCGTCCTCGCGCGCCGCTTCTGCGTCGGCCTCGGCGCGTGTCTTGAGCTTGTCCCTCAGCAGGACCGCCGCGAACACGATGCCGAACTCGTAGAGCACGTACATCGGCACCGCCATGAAGCACTGCGACACGGCATCGGGCGGCGTCAGGATGGCGGCCACGATGAAGATGCCGAGGATCACGTAGCCGCGATTGGCCTTCAGCGTCTCGATCTTCACCATGCCCGTCGCGACGAGCAGCACGGTGGCGACCGGCACCTCGAACGCGACGCCGAATGCAAAGAACAGCAGCAGCACGAAGTCGAGGTAGCTCGAGATGTCCGTCATCATCTTCACGCCCACCGGCGTCGTCGATGCGAGGAACTTGAACATCAGCGGGAATACGACGAAGTACGCGAACGCCACGCCGGTGTAGAAGAGCACGATGCTCGAGAGCAGCAGCGGCAGGGCGAAGCGCCTCTCGTGCCTGTAGAGGCCCGGAGCAATGAACGCCCAGACCTGGTACAGGACGTAGGGCATCGCGACGAAGAGCGCACCGATGAGCGAGAGCTTGAGCGGCGCCATGAACGGTGCGACCACGCTGGTGGCGATGAGCGACGTGCCTTCCGGCAGCTTGTCGATCAGCGGCCGCGCGATCAGCGTGAACATCTCGTTCTGGAAGAACGCGAGCGGCACGAAAGCGATGAACACCGCGATGACCGACCGCAGCAGCCGGTCGCGCAGCTCGAGCAGGTGCGAGATCAGCGTGCCTTCCGCGAGCGGTTCGGGCTCACCCGGCGGGGTTGCGCTCATCGGTCGTCGTTGCCGCGGGCTCGACCGCGGGCTCTTCGGAAGGGGTGACGGCGGCGGCGACCGGCTCGGCCGGCGGCGGCGAATGAATCGTGGGGGTCGCCGGGGCCATCGGCGTGGCACGGGCGTGGTCCTGCAGCGGGTCGAACTGGACTTCCTGTTCGAGCTGGGTTCGCAACTGGCGGGCCATCGAACGGGCGCGGCCCGCCCAGCGGCCGACGTCAGCCGCGAGCTTCGGCAATCGCTTCGGCCCGAGGACGAGCAGCGCGATCCCGAAGATCAGGACGATCTCGGTGAAACCCACCTCGAACATGGCGGGATCAGGCGCCCGGCTTGCTATCCGACTTGCTGGCCGAGCGCTCCGCGAAGTCCGCGTCCTTGCTTCCGGTCAGGTCCGAGAGCTGCTTGCTCTGCTCGTCGTCGCCGTCGTTCATCGCCTTCTTGAAGCCGCGCACGGCGGAACCGAGGTCCGAACCCACGTTCTTCAGCTTCTTGGCGCCGAACAGCACGAGCGCGATGAGCAGGATGATGAGCAGTTCGCGAAAGCCGATTCCCATTGAATTCTCCGGGCCCACGAAAGGGGGGCGCCATCATACGACAATCGCGAACCGCAACCGTTCTACGGTCCTGCGGAAACCCGCAGCCAGAACGTGACTGGCCCGTCATTTGTGAGGCTTACCTTCATGTCGGCGCCAAATTCGCCCGTCGACACCTTGCCCGGCAAGCGACGGCGGGCCACGGTCACCGCGTACTCGAACAGCGTGCGCCCGAGTTCCGGCGATGCGGCGCTCGTAAAGCTTGGGCGCATGCCCTTGCGGGTGTCGGCGGCCAGGGTGAACTGCGGCACCAGCAGGAGCTCGCCGCCGATGTCGGCAACGCTGAGGTTCATGCGGTCCTCGGCGTCCGGAAACACCCGGTAGCCCACCAGGCGTTCGATGAGCCGGTCCGCCTCGGCCTCCCGGTCCCCCGGCTCGACCGCCAGCAACACCAGCAGGCCACGCTCGATCTCGCCAGCGGTGATCCCGGCGACCACTACTCTCGCTTCAGAGACCCTTTGGAGAAGTCCGATCACAGAATTCAATCAGAAAGCCGAACTTTGTTGACGGAATATCCCACAATTTCTGAAATTCGTAGAAACCATGCCTACAGTCCCGGGAAGAGTCGTCAAAACATGCAAATGTGGGATATACGACAGACAAATCGGCATATTTGTTGAAAATAATTGAAATTTATTCTCAGCCAGACGCAGCAGATGCGCGGTAGTGGAAAATCAAAACTGTGAGAGTTCCCTGGACTTCGCGAGCGCTTCCTGCGCCTGGGGGTTCTTGCCCCGGGCGTTCAGGGAATCCGAGATGAGGAGCCACGCCTGGGACTGCGTCCGGTTGTCGCCCACCGACATGCTCAACGCCTTCCGGCCCATTGCCTCTGCCTGCGGGTAGTTGTGCTGGTCCATGCGCAGGCGGCCCATCTCGATCCAGAGCAGCGGGTTGTTGGGCTCGATGCGCAGCGCGCGCTCCAAAGACGCCGTGGCGCCCGGCAGGTCCCCCTTCTTGCGCTGGGTCTGCGCCTGCCCGACGAGCGCCTTGCTCGCCGGGCTGAGGGTGGCCGGAGGAGTCCTCGGGCGTTCACGCGGGAGCGGCGTGGGGGCTACGACCGAGCCCGGTTCGGCACCCGGGGCCGTCGGGGACACCTCCGGCACCGACGTGATGATCGGACCGCTACCCGGGGCAGGCGGGGTCTGGGTGTGCGTGCCGGTGCCTTTCGGTGTGTCTGACTCAAACGGAGTCAGAGTGCAGCCCGATGCGATCAGCAGCAGGACAAGGATGGGAACGGGGGCCAGGCGCATCGGGGTACCTCGACCGGGGATTGTCCGGTCCCGATGGCCGCGAGATCAAGGCTGGGTCGGCGGAATCGGACTCGGTAACGGCGCGCCGTCGGGGCCGACCGTACCTTCCGCCGGCGGCGCGAACAACGCGGCCTCTTCGGGCGAGATCCCCGGCGGGCACGTTTCGCTCGGTTCGAGCACCGCGCCGTAGGTGAACGGCAGGCTGACCGCCGAGCCGTTGCAGTACGGCGAGGTTTCCTTGCCGGAGAAGTAATCGATCCAGCGATCCTCCATCTCCTCCGGCATCAGCGGCTCGAACGAAGTGGTGCTGATGGACGACATGAGCTTCGCCCACGCTGGCAGCGCGCCCGTGGTGCCGGTCAGTCCGGTCGGCGAGTTGTCGTCATGGCCCATCCACACGACGATCAGGTGGCCGCCGGAGAAACCCGCGAACCAGCTGTCGCGGTAGTCGTTCGACGTGCCCGTCTTGCCCGCAACCACCAGCGTGGGCGGCAGCGAGCGGCGCGCGGGCTTGCCGGTGCCGCGCTCGAACACCTCGATCAACACGCGATCGAGCGCATAGATGGCCTCGGCGGGCGCCGCCTGCGACACCTCGAGTTCCGGCGCCTTGAGCGGCTTGCCGTGTTCGTCGATGACCGCGCGCACCGCGCGCAGCGGCGAACGAAAACCGCCGTTGGCGAGCGTGTTGTACATCTGCGCGACCTGGATCGGGGAGAGGTTCGCCGCGCCGAGCAGCATCGACGGATACGCGGGCGGGGCTTCGTCGAGGCCGAGCTGCACGTACGTCTTCGCGACCTTGTCGAGACCGACCGCCATGCCGAGGTTTACCGTGGCCAGGTTCAGCGACTGGGTGAGCGCGCGAACGAGCGGCACCGGTCCGCGCAGCTTCTTGTCGTAGTTGCCGGGCTTCCAGACCTGGCCGTTCGGCAGCTTCAGCTCGACGGGTGCGTCGTCGACGATCGAGGCCGGCGTATACCGGCCCGACTCGAACGCCGCGAGGTAGACGAGCGGCTTGGCGAGCGAACCGATCGGCCGTTGCATGTCGAGCGCGCGATTGAAGCCGTCGAACGACGCGCGCTTTCCGCCGACGATCGCGATCACCTCGCCCGTCTGCGGCGTGGTGACGACCATCGTGCCCTCCAGGCCCTTCGCCGACTTGCGGCCCGACTTCTCCTGGCGGTCCAGCTCCTCGGACAGCGCATCCTCGGCCTTCTCCTGCAGCAACGGATCGAGCGTGCTGAAGACCGTGAGCCCCGCCTCGGTCAGTGCTTCCTCGGGATAGTCCTCGCGCAGCTGCCGGCGCACGAGATCGAGGAATGCCGGGAAATAGTTGGCGGACCGGCCGGCGTTGTCCGTCACGCCGAGCGGCTTCTTCATCGCGCGCTCGGCCTCCTCGGGCTTCACCACCCCGCGCTCGGCGAGCAGCTTCAGCACGAGATTGCGCCGCTCGAGCGTGCGCTCCGGGTGGCGCCGCGGATCGTAGTACGACGGCCCGCGCACGATCGTCACGAGCAGCGCGATCTCGTGCAGGGCGCACTCCGAGAGCGGCTTGCCGAAGTAGAACTGGCTCGCGAGGCCGAAGCCGTGCACCGCGCGCCGGCCGTCCTGGCCGAGGTAAATCTCGTTGATGTAGGCGTTCATGATGTCCGCCTTCTCGAAGCGCGATTCGAGAATGACGGCCATGATCGCTTCCTCGGCCTTGCGGCCGAGCGTGCGGCGGCTGTCGAGGAAGTAGCTCTTCACGAGCTGCTGGGTCAGTGTGCTGCCGCCCTGCTCGACCTGGCCCGCGCGCACGTTGGTGAGGAGCGCGCGCAGGATGGCGAGCGGATCGACGCCGTGATGCGTGTCGAACTTGCGGTCCTCCACGGCCTTGAGCGCCGCGGGCAGCAGCGGCGGCACTTGGTCCGGCGACACGACGATGCGATCCTCGCCGTGGATCGGGAAGATGCTGCCGATCAGCAGCGGGTCGAGCCGGATCACCGGCACGTCCGTGCCCTGCGTATCGGTCAGCTCGGTGATCGCGTCGCCGTCGAAGACGACGCGGAGCTGCAGCGCAGGCTGTTCCTGGTCGGAGAAGTGGAACGCGCGCACGTACAGGTCGATGCGATCGCCCTTGCGCCGGTAGGTGCCCGGGCGCGCAGCCGGTCCCTGGGCGATGTATCCGAGGCGACTCAATTCCTGCGTGAACTTCGCGGCGGACAGCGTCTGGCCGACGTACAGCTCGAGCGGCTGCGCGTAGACGCGCGCGGGCAGCGTCCAGCGGCGGCCTTCGAACTGCTTGGTGACGCGGTGATCGAGTACGGCAACGACCACGACGGCCACCACGAGCAGCAGCAGCGCGAGGATGGCGAATCCCTTCTGCGCACTGCGCCTGGTCCTGGCGGATCGCTTGGACTTGGCCATGGGTTACTTGCGCCAGTAAGCCGGCGTGAGCAGGACGAGGAAACTGAAGATCTCGAGTCGGCCGAGCAGCATCGCGAGGGCGCACACCCATGTCTGGAAGTCGGTGAGCCCCTGGAAGTTGCTCGAGGGGCCGACGACGCCGAGTCCAGGGCCCGCATTGTTGATGCAGGCGATGATCGCGGAGAATGAACTGACGAAGTCGAGCCCGCTCGAGAGCAGCATGAAGGTCAGCGTCACGACGGTCCCGAAATACAGCACCACGAACGCGAGGACGGCAAACACGATCTTGTTCGCGACCACCTGGCCGCCGATCTTCACCGGCGTGACGGCCTGGGGGTGGACCAGCAGGAACAGCTCGCGTACGGCCTGCCGGAACAGCACCAGCGTGCGGAACATCTTGATGCCGCCACCGGTCGAGCCCGTGTTCGCGCAGTAGCAGGACAGCATCAGGATGATCATCGGCGCGAACATCGGCCACGAGCCGTAGTCCTGGCTGACGAAGCCGCAATCCGTCGCGATCGAGACCAGGTTGAACGCCGTGTGCCGCAACGCCGTCAGGTAGCTCGGGTAGACGCCGTGCAGCCAGATGTAGAAAGCCACGCCGAACGTCGCGATGCCGATGATCAGCAGCATGGCCTTGGCTTCGACGTCCGTCGCGTACGTCCTGAGGCTCTTCTGCTGCCAGGCGATGAAGTGGCGGGCGAAATTCATCGCGGCGATCAGCATGAACACGATCAGCACGAACTCGATGGCCGGCGAATCGAAATAGCCGACGCTCGCGTCGTGCGTCGAGAAGCCGCCGAGCCCCATGGCCGCGAATGCGTGGCACACGGCATCGAACCAGCCCATGCCGGCGAGCCGTAGCGAGCCGATGCAGGCCATTGTGATCAGGAAATACACGAACCACAGCGCCCGGGCAGTCTGCGTGATGCGCGGCGTCAGCTTCTCGTCCTTCACCGGGCCGGGCGTCTCGGCCTTGTAGAGCTGCCTGCCGCCGACACCGAGCAGCGGCAGGATCGCCACCACGAGGACGATGA
>Ga0209253_10006004_pt1 | contig 10516 bp, 11 predicted proteins | sample FrelakmetBRP12BR_FD_187145 | JGI IMG/M metagenome (GOLD analysis project Ga0209253, IMG submission 187145) | Freshwater lake sediment microbial communities from the University of Notre Dame, USA, for methane emissions studies - BRP12 BR (SPAdes)... | ecosystem: Environmental > Aquatic >... | reverse complement strand
GCTCCCTGGAAGGGGCGGGGTCTTTTGCTTCACTGTGCCGGATTCCACAGCACAGGCATCCGGTCCCTGCCCGCGTCGCCAAAGGAGGTGCACAAATGGTCGACAAACCGAAGCCCACTGAGGTGGAGTTGGTGCCCTGCGCGGTCTGCCAGAAGGAGATTGCGAAGTCCGTGGCGCTCAGCTCGGAAAACCAGGACTATGTCCTACATTTCTGCGGCCCCGACTGCTACGAGAATTGGGCGGCAGACCAGATGGCGGTGAAAATGCAGGAGGCAGGCGGAGGATAGAAGATCCAAGCGGACCCAGCGGGCCGTTTCGGACCGATGGGCCCGGGTCAGCCGACCGATCTCCGCGGCAACCAGCTTGGCAGACTGCCTGCGATGGCCCGATTCTCGGGTAAGCGTACAGGCGGGCCTGGGAGTGGAACGTGACAGCGATCCGAGCATGTGCCTGTGGCTTTGGGTGCGACTGTCTCGACTTGGTCTTGATTGCATACAGAGAGGAACTCATGCCCAGCTACATAATGCTTAGCAACTGGACGGATCAGGGTATCCGCCATGTCAACGATTCGCCGGACCGTTTGGACGCTGCACGGAAATTGTGTGCCCAGCATGGAGCGGAAATAACCGCGTTCTACATGACGATGGGTGTCTACGACATGGTGATCGTCATCGACGCACCGAACGATGACGTGTTCGCCAGGCTCGCCATTTCGATCGCCAAGGGCGGCAATATCCGAACCGCGACGCTCAAGGCATTCGACGAGGGCCAGTACCGAAAGATCATCGAGTCCATCGGCTGATTCGCCGCGGCAGAGAATGTAGGATTCGGGCTTTCCTCTCATTGGTCTTCGGTCATCGGGTTATACGCGTCGGCGAGGCCGACGAGGGATTTGCCGTCCTCGGTACGCGTCGATAAGCCCCAAGCAGGCAACAGGCCGTTGCCGGGACGCGTCGACACTAACCCAGGCCCGATTTCGTTGCAGGGCACCTGCAGCGAGTGTAATTGCCGTCGGGATGACGATAGCCGGGTGGCGCACTCAAGGGCAGATTGCGACCCTCACCGGCCCTTGGGGGTTCCAAGATCGAACGGCCGGTGTACCTCGATCTTGCTGGTTGACCCGATCGGCGATCGACCACGTTGTACCAGCGCGCCACGCCCCGGACAGGAACCGCTTGGTTGCGGCCGAAGGCTGCTTGCAGCCTGTCGGACTTAGGGTTCATCTACTGCGCCGGTGGGATAGCGGTCCATATTTCCCCGCTTTTTCGTTACATGGTCCCGCCATGCGCCTCAAAAGCGTGAAAATCTGTCCTCGCTCTCCCACTCGGCTCGCTACGATGACCTAAGCCCGACAGGCTGCTCATATGGTCGCACTACCCGTCAAGAGGGTGGTGTGTCATGGTTTTCCAAATCGATCCGGTGACGCGACACGAGCGGTGCAGCGACGATGAATCAGACTCATATCCGTGGATTGGTTACCACCGTTCATCGATTCGTCGCGGGGCCTGCCTCGCTCTAGGGTCATGGATCAGTCCTTGCGGAATGCCGGTGTAGCAGTCTCGAGGGTTACCTCTATCGTTGCTCGTATCGCATCACCGGATCGATTTGGCCGCATGACTTTCGCACTCGTTTCACTGGGGCGTGAGTTTGGCTTGGGCCGACGCTATCGCCCACACAAAGCCCGCCAGCTCACGCGCCACCGCGACGCAGACCTTGTTAATCTGCACGCCGCGGGCGCGCAGCCGGGCGAACCGTCCGGAGAGCCGCAATTGCCCCTTCCAGGCCACGTCCCGGATCGCCTGCGGCAGGTCCTCGGCGCGCTGCTGCGCGCGGCGGCCGATACGCGGCTGGAAGCGGTAGTTCCACGCCGCCTCGACCAGCAGCCGTCGCGCATGGGTATTGCCGGTCTTGGTGATGCTGCCGCGTGCCACCCGCTCCCCGCTGGAATGCTCCGACGGCACCAGGCCCAGATAGGCCATCAACTGCCGCGGGTGGGCAAAGCGCCGGATGTCACCGACCTCCGCCACCAAGCCGATGGCGCTGATCACGTCGATGCCACGCAGCGCCTGCAGCGCGTTCACCACCGCTTCGAAGCGCCATCCTTCGATCGAGTTGGCCAGCGCGCCGGTGAGCCGCGCAACGCGCTCGTCGGCAGCGGTAACCGCCTGCCAGTATTCAGTGAACGCCGTCTGCGCGCCCGACAATCCGAAGTTCAACGTCCCCAGCCAGCGATAGTAGGTCTTGCTCCACGAGGTCTTGCCGGTATACCGCACGTCGTGGCGCAGCAGGAAGCCCTTGAGCTGCTGCCGGGCTTGGGTGCGGGCGTTGACCACATCCTCGCGCGCCCGCGCGAGGTCGCGAATCGCCTCATCCGCCGGGTCTGGAATCCATACCGCGCGCAATTCACCGGCACGCGAGAGTTCGGCCAGCCGCACGCCATCCCGACCGTCGGTCTTGATTCGATCGCCCGCTCGTTTCGGAATCAACGACGGCGCAATCACCTGGCATTGATAACCCCGCCGCGCCAGCTCGCGCTGCAAGCCGTAGCCTGTCGGGCCCGCTTCGTACACCACCAGCACCCTTGCCGGCTCGCCGTACCGCGTCAACAGTTTCCGCAGCTTGACGACATCGTGCGCGATGCTGCCTACCAGCCGTGCCGGCTCCCGTCCTGCCTCCGCCACCGCCACCGCGATAGTGTCCTTGTGCACATCCAGTCCGACGAAGAACTTGATATTCTCATCCATGGCCGGTCTCCTTGTTGGTTGCTGACGACTCGTTCTCAGCAGGTAGCTCGGCGCGGCTTGCCGCGCAACCTACGTCGCCGGAGACCGGCCATCCCGCTTCTACAAAGCGACCATATTGTCTAGCGCGCAGTTCGGGCAGATTACCTGCGGCTTTGCATGTATCCCAGCATGCCGCGGACGGCGCGGGGCGAGGCGTACGGACCGCGAGCCGGTCCGGCGCGCTCAGTCGAACACGGCGATCGACTCGACGTGCGCGGTGTGCGGGAACATGTTGACGACGCCCGCCGCGGCGAGGCGGTATCCGCGCTCGTGGACGAGCACGGCGGCGTCGCGCGCGAGCGTGCCCGGCGCGCACGATACGTAGACGATTCGGGCGAGGCCGCCTGCGTCGTCGCGCCGCGGCAGCGATTTGACGAGCTCGACCGCGCCTTCGCGCGGCGGGTCGATCAGCGCGCGGTGGAGGCGGCCGAACGCCGCGACGCTCTCCGGCGTCACGGCGAAGAGGTTCGCGACGGCGAAGCGCGCGCGCGCGGACAGCCCGTTGTGCGCAGCGTTTTCCTCGGCGCGGCGCACCAGCGCGGCGCTGCCTTCGACGCCCAGCGTGTCGGCGCCGCTGCGCGCGATCGGCAGCGTGAAGTTGCCGAGGCCGCAGAAGAAGTCCGCGACGCGTTCACCTGCCTGCGGCGCGAGCAGCGCCACCGCGCGCCGGACGAGCACGCGGTTGATCGCGCTGTTCACCTGCGTGAATTCGGCGGGGCCGAAGGGCATCGTGACGGCGAACTCCGGCAGGTCGTACGCGAGCGACGAATCCTTCGGATGGAACGGCACGACGGTCGCGGGGCCACCCGTCTGCAGCCAGAATTCGACGCCGTTCGCGTCGGCGAACGCGACGAGCCGCGCCTCGTCCTCCGGGGTCAATGGCGCGAGGATGCGCAGCACGAGCACGTACGCGAGCGCGCCGTCGCGTTCGCCGACGGCGACCTCGATCTGGGGCAGCCGGTCGCGCACGGTGAGCGCGCCGACGAGGGCGCGCAGCGCGGGCAGCAGGCGCGACAGGTGCGGCGGCAGCACGTGGCATTCGGTCATGTCGGCGACGTAGCTCGACTTGCGCTCGTGAAAGCCGATCAGCACGCCGCCCTTCTTCGCGACGTGGCGCACCGACAGCCGCGCGCGGTAGCGATAGCCCCACGCGGGGCCCTCGATCGGGGGCAACATGATTTCCGGCCGCACGCGGCCGATGCGCGCGAACGCGTCCTCGAGCGCGCGCTGCTTCGCGGCGATCTGCAGCGTCGGGTGCGCGTGCTGGAGCGTGCAGCCGCCGCACACGCCGAAGTGCGGACAGCGGGGCACTACGCGCGACGAACTGGCCTTGTGGATCGCCGCGACGCGCGCGACGGTGAAGCTCGGCTTGTCCTTGACGATCGCGACGCTCACGCGCTCGCCGGGCAGCGCGCCTTCGACGAACATCGCCTTGCCGTCGACGTGCGCGACACCGCGACCTTCCTGGTCGAGCGATTCGATCGTGACGGGGGCGTCGGCGGGGGGTGCAATGGTCACGAGCGGCGTGCCCGCGCGCGCATGCACGGGACCAAAGGGGCGGATTGTACCGGGGGGCGCGGTTTCGCCGCCGCGCTCCGGTAAACTTTGGGCGTGAAGCTCCTCGCATTCGATACCTCGACGAACTGGCTTTCCGTCGCCTGCGGCGGCGGCGATGCGTGGTGCGTGCGTGCGGAGCCCGCCGGGCAGGCGCACTCCGAGCGCCTGCTGCCGCTGGTAGACGCCGTTCTGGCCGAGTGCGGGTGGGCGCTGCGCGATCTCGACGCGATCGCGTTCGGCGCGGGCCCCGGGTCGTTCACGGGCGTGCGCATCGCGTGCGGCGTCGCGCAAGGGCTTGCGTTCGCCGCGGACTTGCCGCTCGTCCCGGTGCCCACGCTCGAGGCGCTCGCGGAGCAGGCGTGGCGCACGCACGGCGTGCCACGCGTGCTGGCCTGCCTCGACGCGCGGATGCGCGAGGTCTACGTGGCAGCCTACGTGCGCAGTGAAGGCGTCTGGCGCGCGCAGGCGGCGCCGGCCGTGCTCGTGCCCGACCGCGTCACGCTGCCCGTCGATGGCGCGGACTGGTTCGGCGCCGGCGACGGCTTTGCCGCATACCCGGCGCTCGCGTCGACGATCGGACTGCCGGCGTGGGATGCGACCATCGTCCCGGATGCGCGCGCGATCGCGGAGCTCGCGCTGCCGCGCTTCGCCGCCGGCGAGGCGGTCGACGCGGCCCATGCGCTGCCGCTCTACGTGCGGCATCGCGTCGCGCTGACGACCGCCGAACGCCACGCGGGCCTCAAGCTCTAGGGTCCGCATGGCGTCGTTGCCCAAGCCTCCATTGCATGCCGCCGTCGCCTGGCGCCCTTTGCGTGGCACGGACGTCCCGTACGTCGCCGCGCTGGAGGCGCAGATCCACGCGGCGCCGTGGACGCCGGGCAATTTCCGCGATGCGCTGGCCGCGGGCTACAGTGCCCTCGTCGGCGAGCGCGAGGGACGCGTGGTCGCGTATGGCGTGCTGATGCTGGGGCCGGGCGAGGCGCAGCTCCTGAACCTCTCCGTCGTGCCGGATGCCCGTCGCGTGGGCCTGGGCCGCATGCTGCTCGACCGCTTCCTGCGCGAAGCGGTGCGGCTGGGCGCCGAACACGTGTTTCTCGAGGTGCGCGTGGGCAATGTTCCCGCGATCGCGTTGTACGAGCAGGCGGGTTTCGAGCGGGTCGCGCGGCGCACCGAGTATTACCCGCCGGATGCCGACGGGCGGCGCGAGGATGCCCTCGTCATGCGGCGTGTCGTCGGTTTTCCCGAAATTCGCGGCGTCTGATGGCCACGCGCACCGAAATGCTGGAGGAACTGGGCGTCGCTCCGCAATGGCGGTTGCGTCCGACGGCTGCCGCGCCCGAGGTGCCCGCGACGGGTTCGCCGGATTTCGCGCCTGCGGTCGCCGAGGAGCCCCGGCGCGCGGCGAGCGCGCAGCCGCCGCGGGCCGACGCGCCCGAAGGCGCCGACGCGCGCGTGGCCCGCATCGCGCGCCTCGACTGGGACGCGTTCGCCGCCGACGTCGACGCCTGCACCGCCTGCGGGCTCTGCCGCACGCGCCACAAGTCGGTGCCGGGCGTGGGCGATCGCGCGGCGGAATGGCTGTTCGTCGGCGAAGCGCCGGGCGCCGAGGAAGATGCGCGCGGCGAGCCGTTCGTGGGCCAGGCGGGGCGCCTGCTGGACAATATGCTGGCGGCGCTCGGCATGAACCGGCAGCGCAACGTCTACATTGCGAACGTGCTCAAGTGCCGGCCGCCCAACAATCGCACCCCCGAGCCCGGCGAGGCCGACGCCTGCCGCCCCTACCTGGAGCGCCAGGTCGCGCTCCTGCGGCCGAAGCTCATCGTCGCGCTCGGCAAGAGCGCGGCGTCGCTGCTGCTGGGCACCGACGCCACGATCGCCAGCCTGCGCGGGCGCGTCCACCGTTACCGCGGCGTGCCCCTGATCGTCACGTATCATCCGGCCTATCTGCTGCGCAACCTGCCGGACAAGGCGAAGGCGTGGGAGGACCTGCTGCTCGCGCGGGAGACCGTCGCGCAAGCCGCCCGTCCCGAGGACGCGGAACCGCCTTCCGTCCCATGAATGCCGGCGGTGGCCGGGATGCACTTGCACCCGGGCGCCGCCCGCCCCATATTGCCAACTGCGGGCCAGCGGGTCCGCGCGCTTCCCGCTTCGGAGGACACATGTTCAGAAAAATCACCGCGCTGATGGCCGCCTTCCTCGTGATGTCGCTCGCCGGATGCGGCTACAACGACCTGCAGCGACAGGACGAAGGCATCAAGGGCGCCTGGTCGGAGGTCGTGAACCAGTACCAGCGCCGCGCCGATCTCGTGCCCAACCTCGTGAACACCGTGAAGGGCTACGCGGCGCAGGAAGCGGACGTGCTGACCGCGGTCACCAACGCGCGCGCGAACGTCGGGTCGATCAAAGCCACGCCGGAACTCATCAACGATCCGGCCGCGTTCGCCAAGTTCCAGCAGGCACAGGGCCAGCTCACGAGCGCGCTGTCGCGCCTGCTGGTGGTCGCCGAGAACTATCCGAACCTCAAGTCCGACGCGCTGTTCCGCGACCTGCAGTCGCAGCTCGAGGGGACGGAAAACCGGATCACCGTCGCGCGCAAGCGGTACATCGACAGCGTGCAGGCGTTCAACACGACGGTGCGCCAGTTTCCGACGAACCTGACGGCGATGCTGTTCAAGATGGACGTCAAGCCCAACTTCGCCGTCGAGAACGAGGCGGCGATCAGCGCGCCGCCCAAGGTCGACTTCGGCAAGAGCCCGGCCGCACCCGCGGCACCCGCGGTGCCGCCGCCCGCGCCGGCCAAGACGTCCGGGGCCCCGGCGGACAAGACGGCCGAGGCTCCGGCCGACGCGGCGCAGGAATTGATGAAGAAGGGTTACTGATGCAAATGCGCACGCGGAGCCCGGCCGGCTCCGCGCGCTCTTCCTGCGCGTCCCCTTCGCCTTAAGGGCATGTCCGTGACGAGGGTCGACTGGCCGCGGTGGCTGCGCGGCGCGGGCCTGTTCGCGCTGTGGCTCTGCGCGGCGCCCGTCCACGCGTGGGAGGCGGGCTCCGACGGCCTGCTGCCCATCCCGCCGTTGCGCGAGCGCGTGACGGACCTGACGAGCACGCTCGCACCCGCCGACGCGCAGGCGCTCAACGCGAAACTCGCCGCGTGGGAGCAGCAGACGGGCAACCAGCTCGCCGTGCTGATCGTGCCCACGACCAAGCCCGAGCCGATCGAGGCTTACTCGATCCGCGTGGCCGACGCGTGGAAGATCGGCCGCAAGGGCCAGGACAACGGCGCGCTGGTGGTCGTCGCGAAGGACGACAAGAAGCTGCGCATCGAAGTCGGCTACGGCCTCGAAGGCGTGCTGACCGACGCCACGTCGCGCCGGATCATCGCGGAAACGATCGCGCCGTTCCTGCGCCAGAACCAGTTCGCGCAGGGCATCAACGCCGGCGTGGACCAGATCATCGCCGTCGTGAACAAGGGCGAGCCGATGGCCGCGAAACCGGCGGCGAAGCCGCAGGCGCGCTCGGGCGGCGGCTTCCCGATCGAAATGCTCCTCATCGTCGTGTTCGTGGTCGTCCCGGTGCTGGGCGGCGTGCTAAGGCGCATCTTCGGCAAGGCGATCGGGTCGACGGTCGGCGCCGGCATCGTCGGCGCGGGCGCATGGGTCGTCGCGGGCTCGATCCTCGTCGCGGCGATTGCGGCGGTCGTCGCCTTCCTGGTCATGCTGTTCGCCGGCGCCGGCAGCGGTCTCACGCGGCGCGGCGGGGGCGTGTGGATTCCCACCGGCGGCGGCGGCTGGGGCGGCGGCGGTGGTGGCGGCGGCGGTTTTTCGGGCGGCGGCGGCGGCTTCGGCGGCGGCGGCGCGTCGGGCGGATGGGATTGACGATGCCTCGCAGGACGATCTCGCGCGCGCGCCGGCTCTGGCGGCACCTCGTCACCGACCGCGCCGACGTGCATCGCGCGTTTCCGCCGCAGGAGCTCGTGCGCGTCGAGAACGCGATCGCCGAAGGCGAGCTGCGCCATGCGGGGCAGGTGTGCTTCGCGCTCGAGGCCGCGCTGCCGCTCGCGCGCGTCTGGCAGGGAACGACGCCGCGCGAGCGCGCGCTGGAGGTGTTCGGCCTGCTGCGCGTGTGGGACACCGAGCGCAACGACGGCGTGCTCGTCTACGTGCTGCTCGCCGATCGCGACGTCGAGATCGTCGCCGATCGCGGCATCCATGCGCACGTCGGCCCGGCGGCGTGGGAGGCGATCTGCGTCCGCATGGAGGCGGCGCTGCGCGAGGGCCGCTACGCGGAAGGCATCGCGCAGGGGGTCTCGGCGATCGCGGAACTGCTCGCCGCGCACTCGCCGCGCGCAGGCGCTGTCCGCAACGAGCTGTCGGACAAGCCGATCATTCTCTAGCAAGAAGTAGGGTCAGAATAAGTAGGGTCAGAGTCGACTTTCCCGAGAACGTTCGAGCAAGTGACCTTGCAGTTTCCGGGAAAGTCGACTCTGACCCTACTTATTCTGACCCTACTTATTGCAGGTCAGTGATGCCCGCGCCCGTCGCCGTCCTCCGGGATGAGCTTCAGCGAATCCGTCTTCGACTGGTTGTGCAGGTGGCGCCACAGCACGAGCAGCATCGTCGCGGCGACGAAGAGGCCGAACATCACGATCGCGCGGTTGACGCTCATGCCGCCGCGGACCATGAACAGGTACATGCCGACCATCACGAGGATGCCGATATTCTCGTTGAAGTTCTGCACGGCGATCGAGTGGCCCGCGCCCATCAGCACGTGGCCGCGATGCTGCAAGAGCGCGTTCATCGGCACCACGAAGAAGCCGGCGCAGGCGCCGATGGCGATCATCAGCACGATCGCGATCGGCAGCTTGGTCACGAAGATCATCGAGATCACGATGAGTCCCATCGCGACGCCGATCGGCAGCACGGTCACCGACTTGCGCAGCGCGATGAAGCGCGCGGCGAGCACCGCGCCGACCGCGATGCCGGCGGCGACCACACCCTGCAGGTAGGACGCCTGCGACAGGTCGAAGCCCATCGACTTCGCCGCCCAGTCGATCACGATGAACTGCAGTGTCGCGCCCGCGCCCCAGAACAGCGTCGTCGTCGCGAGCGAGATCTGGCCCAGCTTGTCGCGCCACAGCAGCACGACGCAGTGCGAGAACTCGCGGATCAGGTAGAACGGGTTCTTGCTCGGCACGCGGTGGTCGACGCCGGTGTCGGGGATGTACCAGTTGAAGACCGCGGCGATCACGTAGAACACCGCGATGACGCAGATCGCGGCTTCCGGGGGGGTGTCGATGCCGGTTTCGAATTGCGGAATGTCGAATCCCAGCATGAAGGTCGAGACCTTCTGGCTGACCAGCAGGCCACCAGTCAGCACGCCGAGAATGATCGACGCCACCGTCGTGCCTTCGATCCAGCCGTTCGCGACGACGAGCTGCCGCGCGGGCAGGAGTTCGGTGAGGATGCCGTACTTCGCCGGCGAGTAGGCGGCGGCGCCCAAGCCGACCACCGCGTAGGCCAGCAGCGGGTGGACGGTGAAGAGCATCAGCATGCAGCCGACGACCTTGATGCCGTTGGTGATCAGCATCACGCGCCCCTTGGGCATCGAGTCGGCGAAGGCGCCGACCAGCGGCGCGAGCACGACGTACGAGACGACGAAGCTCTGCTTCAGCGCGGGCGTCATCCAGTTCGGCTCGTCGAGCTGGCGCAGCATCGCGATGGCGGCGACGAGCAGCGCGTTGTCGGCGAGCGACGAAAAGAACTGCGCCGCCATGATGGTGTAGAAGCCGGCCTTCATGTCCTCAAAGGATTCCGTGCATCGCGCGCGGCGGGGATGGTCCCCGCGGTCCGAAGGCGGGCTTGGCCGGGCCAGGCCGCGCCGTCAGGATGGTTATAATGAGTATCGTCGCGCGGCCCGCGCTTTATACCACGTTTGCGCTTCCCGCCCGCCACCGCCCGCGCATGCATGCGACAAGCGGCGGCGCCGATTTGTCCAACCGCGTTTCCGTCCGACCCCTCCGACCGCCGCCGCATGGCCCGACCGCTCTACGCCCAGATCAATCTCGCTGCGCTGCGCGAGAACCTCCGCCGCGTCCGCGAGCGGGCTGCTGGCGCCCAGATCCTCGCGGTCGTGAAGGCCAACGCGTACGGACACGGATTGACCCGCGTGCTGCCTGC
>Ga0209253_10006003_pt1 | contig 10516 bp, 8 predicted proteins | sample FrelakmetBRP12BR_FD_187145 | JGI IMG/M metagenome (GOLD analysis project Ga0209253, IMG submission 187145) | Freshwater lake sediment microbial communities from the University of Notre Dame, USA, for methane emissions studies - BRP12 BR (SPAdes)... | ecosystem: Environmental > Aquatic >... | reverse complement strand
CTTTTATATGATTATCAGAGCTTTATTGTTAATTAAACGTTCTACGGAAGATCGGGGACGCGCACGACAAATTGAAATTCTTTCGAAGACCATGCAGCGGTACGCCCTTAAATAATTCAATAACTGTTGGGGCACATTACAAGGAGGTTGAGGTATGATCCTTTGTAGCGGTTTTGGAAAAGATGGCCGTGGCGTCTGTGCCGGCGGTTGAAGCTGACCACGTAGCCCGTCAGCAACCTTCTCATCACCGTGGCGACGGGAACCTCGCTGGTGCGCACAAGAAAGTGGGCGTGGTTTGGCAGAAGCGCCCAGGCATAGCAGGCGGTTTTCGTCTCCAGAAGAAGACTTCCGAAACGCTCGAGAAAATTCTCCCAGTCCCTGGCATCTCGGAAGATCTTTCGACGCTCGATCCCTCTGATCACAATATGGTGGACAATACCGGGAGCATCAAGGCGAGCTAATCTTGGCATGCCCCCAACGACGACCACATCGAACCACCGGCTGTCAACTGAATTATTTAGTCGCGGTAGGGACGGCCCTTGCGGACCATCCCCCGCACAGATCCGGACGTGAGATGCTATCTCATCCAACTCCTACCCGGGTAGTGACGCAGAGGCGCCGATTCGTCGCGGTGCCTCTCCTCCCTCCTCAGAAAGTCTAGAGCTTCACCCCGAGGCTCTGGGCGGTCTCGTAGGTGATGCCTCCCGTGGGCAGACCTTTCTTCTGTTGATACTCCCGCAAGGCCCGCATGGTCTGGTTTCCGAGCGCGCCGTCGATGGGCCCCGGATTGTGGCCCGCGTTTTTCAGGGCCTCCTGGATCGATTCGATGAGCCCCCTGGTGAGGTTCGTCTCACAAAGGATCTGGCGCCACTCCATCCGCCCCTCGGAGGTTTTCTCGACCTTCGTCACCATTTGGTACTCAGCCGGGACCTGAATTCGTTTCTCTTGGGGTGGTGCCACGAGCTTGCGGACCTTGAGGGTGGAATATTCGGCTGGGATCTCCACGGTTCGCGTCGTGGGAGGGGTCAACATGACCTGTTTTCTTACCGTCTTGTACTCCGCAGGAATTTTCACTTCGGTAGTTGTAGCGGGTTTCTCGATCACGGTCTTTGTGATCGTCCGGTACTTGGCAGGAATCTCTACGAGACACATGATTTCGCCCGTGGCATTGTCAAGTTTCTCGACGGGCCCGCGGCCCTTCTTCCACACGGTCTGAGCTGGTCTCTCCATGACTTCTTCGGTCTTGGTCGTGTACACCGCTGGTATTGTCTCCAACCGAGTCGACTCTGGTTTGACAAGGACGGTTTCCTCTTTCCAGCCGTATGTGGCCGGGACCACTTCCAAACGCTGCGACGCTTCTTTTACGAGGACTCTCTCCTCCGCCCATTCGTATTTCGCAGGGATGATTTCCACCTTTTCCGATGCTTCTTTCTTCAGCACCTTTTCTTCCGTGGTCTTGTAGGTGGGGGGAACGTAGACGCGAGCGTAGCACTCGCCCGCCTTTGCGTTTGGTGGTAGCATGTCTTTCCCGGCCACGCTCTCAGCAGTGCTCGCGGCCTTAACTTGGGCTGCCGAATCCGGACCTGCGAACATTGATGCTACTGCAAATACCATAAATGCCAAAATGCTAACTTTCTTAATTGTATTCATCGACTTAACCTCCTCTCTAAACATGTTCTTGATTCGCAAAAAAGATTCGAGAGAGTCCTCGCCCCTTAAAAAACCTTCTTTGCGTCATCTATTCTCCTCCTTTCCAGATGTTTTCCACCCCTCCAGTCCCCCCCAATTTGCCAATACAACTCATTGAATTAAATGGGGTAAAGCTCGATCCAGAATCTTCTCTTCGTGCTGTTGCTCGCCCCCGGTCTTTTTACAAAGACTACGATTTTCCTTATCCTTTTACTCAAGTCTCGCACCCCTTTAGGGGTGAAGCTAAGGAGCCGCCCTATGGATACGACAAAGCGCGCGTCTTTGCAAGGACAAATAGGAACGGTACTGAGAACGTTTCTCTGCGACCTGGATCTCCGCATCAAGAAGCTGTTCCCGGTGTTGCGCGTGAGGAGCCATCTGACCGCAGCGGGAACCTGTAAATGGGACGGGTATGCCCCAAGCCATCTGATGTTTGTTGTGGTAACCTTAGCCTTCCTGAAAATTACGAGCGTCCATGAGCTTATGAAGCAAGCGGGGAAATAGGGACATTCTTGACTACGTAAACCGAGTTGCTCCCTGCCCGCTTGAGTCACTCAGCGATGGCTGGGGCAGTCAGCCTACAAAGTCGCGTCCGGTTGCGATTTTCCCGCGCCTCCCATCGAAAGTTTGCTTGGCTTCGAACGTTCCGCTGCTTTGGGCGCCCGAGAAAATTCTCCCGATCCTTCGCATCTCGGAAGATCTTTCGACGCTCGATCCCCCTGATCATGAATGGTGGACAATACCGGGAGCATCAAGGCGAGCCAATCTGGGCATGGCCCATCGACGACCACATCGAACCATCGGCTGGCAACTGAAGTATGCAATAATATCAAGCATTGAGCGGCAGGTGAGTTGATCTGGCCATGGTGCCACTGCGAGACGTAGTACGGGTCATTGGGGGACAAGCCCGGGGCGAGCGGATCGCCGTCATCGTCGAGGACACCGGCATGGGGATTGCTGCGGAGCACCAGCCGGCGGTTTTCGATGAATCTTTTAGAGTGCGCAACCGACACACGGCGGCGATTCCGGACACCGGGCTGGGCCTCTGCGTGGTGAAGCATTTATTGGAACTGCATCACGGAGGCATTCTGCTGCAGTCGGCGCCCGGGCAGGAGTCCGGATTCACAGCGCTGCTGCCAACCTCCGCCGGCGCGTCACCTACCGCGCCACCACAATCATGACCGAGCCCTGCACGCGCTGTGCGACCGTTTCAAGATTCCCGGGATTGCTCGGCAAGGCTCCTATGGCGTTGCGCGTTGATGGTAAACGAGGCAAGATTTCTTTGAGGCATTCGATTTTGATCGCACAGCTGATGTTCGGCAGGGGCGAAAGCGTCCCGCTGGCTTCGTCGCGGATGCCGACCATCGAGCCCACGATTCCCACGACTTCGCCGTTTAGGTTCAAGACCGGTCCGCCGCTGTTGCCGGGTTGGATCGGAACCGTGGTCTGGTAGCTGCACGGGTCGTCGCGAAGGCCGTTTACTCCGCTGATGATGCCGTTGGAAAGCTTGGGGGTCTTGCCCATGAAGTCGATGCGAGGAAATCCGATGGTGAACACGCTGCTGCCCAGCCGTGTCCGGGCGTGCGACAGCGGCAGAGCAGCCGGCAGTTTCTGCGGTTTGGCAACCTCTAGCAACGCGAGATCGTTGACTTCATCCAGCAGCACCGGCCAGGCGATGATCCTGGTACCCTGCTGATCCAAGAGCGCGACTTCCCTGCTGCCGGAAACCACGTGGTTGTTGGTGACGACATAACCGGAGGCCAGCGGCCAGCCCGTGCCGATGGACGCGCCTTCGAACATCTTGTCGGACGTCGTGTCGTTAGGGTACGTACCGACCGCAATGGCCGGCAGGTCTTCCGGGAGCGGGAGTGGGGCGGAGCAGGACTTTGCAGGCTCCTGCGGTGCAGCTGCGGGTTGGATTGAAACGCGCAGCCCGCTTTGCATTTGCGCGGCACCGGTAAGCTCGAGTCGAGCGGTTTGTTGTGGTTGGGTTCCAATCGTGCCTGAACACAGCATCAACGCCAGGATCAGGAACAAAGAACCCGGTCTGAGATTGCTCGCCATGTCAAACGCTCCTTTCGAGAGCGGTCCAAGGTCACGGAAGACTGACGATCTCGGTGCAAGAATCATTCCTCTTTAAACACCGATTTTCGCGCACGTTTAAGCGTCACAGCAGTATAAGATTTTGGGCAGAGGGTTCACTGGAACCGGAGGGTGAGTTTGGCGCCACCGAGCCATGAAATGACCGGACGTATTTTAATTCGTTGACATGGAGTTGGGCACGTATTTTAGTTCGTTGACAAAACGCGAAGATGATGTGAGCCGAGGGACGTTGTGAAGCAAATCGATTTGGTGCCTAGTCATGGCGTGGGAGATTGGGGACCATAAAATTATAACTTCCTATCCGACCTCTAGAGGGAGTTGGAGACGCCGCTGAAAAGGTGACGTGTGAGACGTACTCGCGTTGTGAAGGAGAGGGGCAAATCGGCGATCTCGACACTTCGAGCAAACAGCCGTCGGGGTGAGTGGGCCGATGTAAAGGCCGCGGCGAGCTTAAGACTGGTAAACCGGTGGGACGCTCTCACAAGAAAGTTGAGGTTAAAGATGCGACCCCAATCTTCGCATAAGGACCACCGGTTCCGGGATGCCTCTGGTGACTGATGATCACCCTCAATTGCGAAATCAGTAGTCAGACACACTCCTAGTGGGACACCAGGCGACTTCTCCTTTCTCCGGCCAAGAAGGTTACCGCCAACGAGCAAGCAGGGGGAGCATCGCGGCCCCGCTATCACCCGTTGACGAGCAAGGCGACAGGGAGGGATTGGAGGATCTCACCGATCGCCAGGTTCTCCCGCCCGTGAACAACTTCACCGGTGAGCGTATTCCTCCAGCAGGTCCGGGGAAGCCCCTCTGGCAGCGAAATCCGGGTATCCTGCCAGATGTCCGGCCCGAGAGGATACTCGCCCTCTCGCACCAGACTGGCCAGGAACCGGGGGACGATGGTCAAGGCCCACGTATCCCCGGCGTTTCTCCCGTACGCGACGACATGGTCCCCGTACTGACCAGAGACTGCGAGGGGAACATACCTTCCGGCCTGGAAGACCTCGACATGCTCGTTTCTCGCCCTGAGACTCGCGGCAATGAGGAAGAGCTTGATTCTCCCGTCCTCCCTGGTCTGCAGGAGTTCCCTGATGAGCGCCCGCCGGTCGCTTGCGGCGTTCGCGTTGACCTCTGTGAGCAGTGCTTTTCTCTTCTCGAAGTCAACCGGCCGGCGGTTGTCCGGGTCCACCAGGTTGAGATCCCAGAGCTCGGTTCCCTGGTAGAAATCCGGCACTCCAGGCGAGGTTATCTTGAGCAGGACTTGGGAGAGGGAATTCAAGGCGCCGTAGTATGCCACCGTTCTCTGGAACGGGAGGAATTCGTTCAGGAAGTCGTTCTCGGGCGACCTCTTCAGGATTTCGTCAAGAAAGGAGAGGTACGCATCCTCATAGTCTTGATCGGGCTTCAGCCAGGCCGTGTGAACTTTCGCCTCTCTCACTGCCTTGATGATGAAGCCCTTCATGCGTTCCACAAAGAGAGGGAACTCCCCATCCGCAAAGGGAAACGCGCCAACGAGTGTCTGGTAAAGGAAGTACTCATCATTCCGGTCCGGCACCTCTTTTCCGCCCGCCACCTTCTTTTTCTTCCTGTTGATCTTTCTCCAGAGGAGCACGCGGCTCGCCCACTCCTTCGGCATCTCCGAGAGAACGTTGAGCCGGACCCGGACGTCCTCTCCCCACTTGGTGTCGTGGGTTGAGGTGGCGTTCAGCGTATGGGGCGAGAGACGGGCCCTCCTTTCATTGAACTGGTGGAACGCAGCGAGGGCGATACCGAATCTGCCCGGATTCCCGCCCACCTCGTTGAGCGAGAGCAGCCTGTTGTAGACGTAGAGGGCGGTGTCCTCGAAGCCTTTGGCCATGAGTGGGCCGGTGAATTGCTGGAACCGCATAACGAAATCAATGGAGCGGTCCCTTTCCTCCTCGGAGACGTAGCTCCTGTGCTCCAGGAGGAGGAATCTCTCGATGAAACGGAGCTCGTTGAGCAGGCCCGGAGTAAACTCGATGGCCTTCTGCACTGCGGCTCTGACATACACGTTATCGGTCTCGTGAGCCCCATCCTTGTTGATGTAGGTGCGATACACGGGAAAGTGGGCTATCACTTCGACCAGCGCCCGCTTGAGGCCGTAGAGGGTAATATCACTCCCGAACCTGTCTCGACTTGAGGCCGCCTTGAGAAGATGGGCAACGTTATCGATATCCCCGGCCATGTATTTTCCCATGATGAGGAGCTTCTTTTCTGTCGCCACCTCCTCGTACGCTCGCTTTTGTCCGGTGAACGTGGCATAAAGCTTGCTGAACAGTTGCTCGTTTTCGCGTCTGCAAAAAAGTCCGTTCACGTAATTGACGAAATCATAGCCTGTCGTTCCTTGTACCGGCCAGTACGGTGGGAGTTCTTCGTCCAAATCAAGGATCTTTTCGACGACAAGGTAGAGGTCCTTACATTTACCTCTCAGCCTTTGGAGATATCTGGTCGGATCGTAAAGTCCGTCGACATGGTCCACCCTCAAACCCGTAATGTCTCCGGCCGCCACGAGTCGCAAAATCAAGGCATGCTGATGGTTGAACACCTGCTCATCTTCAATTCGTAACGAAATCAGGTCATTGATATTGAAGAACCTTCGATAATTGATCTCTTCGGTGGCGACTTTCCAGAAAGACAGCCGGAATAATTGCTCAGCGAGCAAATCATCGAGAAGCTTGAGACCCTCGGGATCTCCTTTCTCGCCATTGAAAACTCGGACATTTTCGTCGATGAACGCTCGGATATCTCGATCGGTTGTATAGAGTTCCCACAGTGTCTTCTTGATGAACTTGATCTGGTCGTAACGTTCTCCCATTTCCTCCGCCGATGTGAGCGTTCTCAGCACATAGAGGATACCCAAGAGCTTCACCAGGTCCGGATGATCCCCTCCGAGCTTGCTTCTCAGGCCGCTCAGGTGGCGGGTCAGCAAATGAACGTATGATTCCATCCTCAGGGGGAATGCCTGGCGGTGGTAGTGAATAGTAAAGCCACGGCCGTCATAGCGGAGCTCGATCTCACCATCTTCCAGGGCCTGGCCGTAGAACTTCCCCAGGAGGGGCGCAAGAACTCTTCCCGTGATGCCCGCATAAGGGTGGACCCAATCGATGTCGAAAAAATCGAAAAACTTGGACCTGGAGCCACTTTCCAGGACATCCATGAGCATCTGGTTCTCGTGATCGAAGGCCATGTGGTTGGGAACGACATCCTGCACCCACCCCATTCCCCGTGACCTCACGTCCCTGTTCAGCCCCTCGAAGTCGCCCGCTGTTCCCAGCTCGGGATTGAGCGCATTCGCCTCGACGATATCGTAGCCGTGGGCGCTTCCACTCCTCGCCTTGAACACAGGTGAGGCATAGAGATCCGAGATCCCGAGCTCGGCGAGGTACGGAACAACGGCCCGGGCCGCCGGGAATCCAAACGAAGGAGTGAACTGGAGCCTATAGGTTGCCCTCGGGATTCGCATCAGGAGCTCCGACGTTGAGCGAAAGCTTCTCGCTCAGAGAGACAAAGTGTTCCACCCATTGTTTCGGCTCTTCGCCCCCGAGCTGGGCCTGTAGCTGCATCTTGGGGAAAACCGTAGGCACCATCGCATAACAGAAGTTCTGTACCTGCCGCAGGGGAGCCCCGCCAGTTCCGGTTCACTGCGGGTATCCCCCCGGAGTTGCACCCGCAATTGCCTCGCCAGCGCTCGACCCCGTGGACGCACATGTAGTGCTCATTCAGTCTTCCACCTCGTCTTCCCTGAGGAATACGACGAAGGCCAGGGGACAAAGGGTCACGGAGATGCTCCCATCGGACAGCACCTCTTCCGGGACCACCGACCCCGGGCCTCGCCAGCAGTAATCGGCGGAATCAAAGACCTTGCGCCAGCGTCCGCCCGGCAGGGGAACCGAGGCGGAGTTCCGCTCTGTGCCGAAGTGGAACATCCCCGCGGCCTCATGAGCGCCGCTCCAGCGCCGGAGTATGAGCACCTTCTCCCGCTCCAGGCCGTGCACGTCCAGGTGCGCCTTGCTGAGGGCGCGAAAAGCTGGGATCTCTCGCCGAAGCTGAATCAGCTCGCGGTGGAACCCCAGGAGAACCCGGTGGTGCCCCTGTCGGCGCAGCTCGTGGTCCAGTTTGCACCGCAGGAAGGCGGCCTCGTCCTGGGGGTCCGAGGGCTCGCCCTCCCAGCCGAAGGATGAGAACTCCTCCCGGCGCCCCCGTCGCACCGCCTCGATGAGTGCCGGGTCGGAGTGGCTCACGAAGTACTCAAAAGGCGCGGTCTCCCCATATTCCTCGCCCATGAAGAGGAGCGGAACGAAGGGAGAAAGCAGCACCACGCCCGCGGCAAGCTTGAGGGCCTCGAAGGGAACCAGTTCACTCAGGCGCTCGCCTCGCGGGCGGTTTCCCACCTGATCGTGGTTCTGGGCGAAGACCACGAAGCGGCGGGCGGGGATGGTAAGGGACGGGTTCCCGTGCCGGCGCCGACGATATGCCGAGTACCCACCCGAGTAGACGAATCCCTCACGGAAGGCCTTTACCAGGTGCCGGATCTGACCGAAATCTTCGTAGTAGCCTGTGCGCTCGCCGGTCAGAAGCGTGTGGAGGGCGTGGTGGAAGTCATCGTTCCACTGTGCGTCCAGGCCGAGTCCGCCCATTTCGGGTGGACGGATGAGTCTCGTGTCGTTCAGATCGCTCTCGGGGATGAGGTGGATCCTCCGGTTGAGGCGCTCCGCCCACTCGTGTGCCGCTTCCGCGAGCTCCCCGAGGAAAGGCCTTGCCGAGAAGTCAAGGATGGCATGGACCGCATCGATCCTGAGGGCATCCACGTGAAACTCTGCCACCCAGTAGAGGGCGTTCTCGATAAAGAACCGACGAACCTCATCCGAGTAAGGGCCGTCGAAATTGACGGCCGGACCCCAAGGTGTCCGGTAGCGATCGGTGAAGTAGGGGGCAAAGTCCGCGAGATAGTTACCCTCGGGACCGAGATGGTTGAAGACCACGTCCAAGACGACAGCCAGCCCTCGCTGGTGGCAGGCACTCACCAGTCCCTTGAGCTCCGCAGGGCCGCCATAGGAGTTCTGAACCGCAAAGGGGTAGGTGCCGTCGTAGCCCCAATTCCGGGAGCCGGGGAACTGGGCGACGGGCATGAGCTCGAGGACGGTAATCCCGAGCTCCTTGAGTTGTTCAAGCCGTGGGATCACCGCCGCGAACGTCCCCTCGGCAGTGAAGGTTCCCACGTGGAGCTCGTAGACGATGAAGTCGCGGAGGGGTAGACCGAACCAGGAGGCGTCATCCCAAGGGAACCGGGGGTCGACCACCTGCGAGGGGCCATGAACCCCCTGGGGCTGAAACCGCGAGGCCGGATCCGGTCTCTCTTTCTCGCCGTCCAGGCGGTAGAGGTAAAGACTCCCGGGTGTGATCCCCTCTGCCACCGCCTGGTGGTAGCCCCGCTCCCCTCTCTGAAGAGGGATGATTCGTTCCTCAGGGGCGACAATGCGCACCTCGACCCGCTGGGCACGGGGTGCCCAGACCCTAAAGCTGCACCGTTCTTCGCCCAGGTACAGGGCGCCGAGGCCTCTCTTGTCCACCACGGCTCATCCCTCCCACTTCAGGAACACGGCTCCCAGGGGCGGCAGCGCGAGGTTAAGAGAGCAGGGCCGACCGTGAAAGGGGATGGGCGCGGCCTCAAGACCGCCCAGGTTTCCCCAGCCGCTCCCACCGTACTCCACGGCGTCACAATTCAGAATCTCCCGCCAGAACCCTCCCTGCGGGGCACCCACGCGGTAGTTGGGTCGGGGAACCGGCGTGAAGTTGCAGACGACGATGACCGCATCCCTCTCCGAACGGCCCTTGCGGACCAGACTAAGAACGCTGTGCTGGGAGTCGTTGCAATCGATCCACTCGAAGCCAGCCGGGTGGAAGTCGAGCTGGTGGAGAGCCGGTTCCTGCCGGTAGGCCCGGTTCAGATCTTCGACCCAGCGCTGGAGGCCCCTGTGGGGCGGATAATCCAGCAGATGCCAGTCCAGACTCACCTCATGATACCACTCGTCCCACTGGCCAAACTCGCCCCCCATGAAAAGCAGCTTCTTTCCCGGTTGGGAGTACATGTAAGCATAGAGCAGCCGGAGATTGGCAAACCGCTGCCAGTCGTCACCAGGCATCTTCCTCAGCAGCGAGCCCTTGCCGTGCACCACCTCATCATGCGAGAGAGGGAGGATGAAGTTTTCATGGAAGGCGTAGAGCAGCCGGAAGGTGAGCTGGTTGTGGTGATAGTGCCGGTGCACCGGGTCCTTGGACATGTAGAGGAGGGTATCGTGCATCCACCCCATATCCCACTTCATCCCGAAGCCGAGGCCCCCCACATAGGTAGGCCGGGAGACCATCGGCCAGTCCGTGGACTCCTCGGCCATGGTCTGGATTCCAGGGCGATCCCTGTAGACCTCTTCGTTGAAGCGGCGGAGGAAGCTAATGGCTTCCAGGTTCTCTCTACCGCCGTACTCATTGGGGATGTATTCCACGCCTCTCCGGCCGTAGTCCAGGTAGAGCATGGAGGAGACGGCGTCCACCCGGAGGCCGTCGGCATGGTACACGTCCAACCAGAAAAGGGCGCTGCTCAGGAGGAAGCTCTTCACCTCGTTGCGGCCGTAGTTGAACACCAGGCTGTCCCAATCGGGGTGGATTCTCTGCCGGGCATCGGCGTGCTCGAAGAGATAGGTGCCGTCGA
>Ga0209253_10006002_pt1 | contig 10516 bp, 7 predicted proteins | sample FrelakmetBRP12BR_FD_187145 | JGI IMG/M metagenome (GOLD analysis project Ga0209253, IMG submission 187145) | Freshwater lake sediment microbial communities from the University of Notre Dame, USA, for methane emissions studies - BRP12 BR (SPAdes)... | ecosystem: Environmental > Aquatic >... | reverse complement strand
GAGGACTTTCCAGGGATCGTACAGGTGTTCCAGGACGTCGGCAAAGATGACCAGATCAAGTGTGTTCTTGCGGATGTCGTAATGATCGAGATTCATCTTTTCAATATCGCCGGTCAGGACACGGTCCATTCCGCTCCGTGCTTCATCGGCCGCCTGTTGATCTAACTCGATTCCCAGATAGGTGATGGACGGCGTTCGCTCCCGAATGGCGCGCGCCGTTGCACCCGAGCCGCACCCGACTTCCAGGACGGTCTGAAATGGAAAATCCAGGAGACCCATCAGATCCATACGCGGGCGATCCTGGTATTTTTCCTCATATCTGGCATCGAGGGGCGAAACTGCAAACTGAATGCTCATCACTGTCCCTCAGCTCCCCGCATGGTGCACGTCACGCAGTTCAGCCGCAGCGCGTGGATACAGACGAAGCACGTCGGCCATCACTCCTTCCGCCTCCCGGTGCTTTTCGTGCGCGCGAAGGTTTTCCGCAAACGCCGAGCAAAAACCTATCCATCGGCTTTCCAGCAGTCGATCCTCATCTCCGGGACCGGCAATGGCCTTCCATTTGTCGAGAAAGAGCGTGCGGTTGCGTTGGAGAATGTCGCGGGACGTCTCCTCCCGGCGGAAATACCGGATCGTCCGGAGAGCGCGAATGCTGCCGCTCCATTCATGGTCGTACCCCGTCACGGGCACGACATAGCAACGCAAACCCCGGTGCCTGCACTGCAGGCCCAGATCCCATTCCTCGAAATAACATGGTGTATACCGGGGGTCGACCTGCAGTGTTCCGCTATGAAAGAGTTCCGTGCGCACAGCGAACAGGAATCCCGAGACGGCATCCACTTCGGTGGGGGCCAGCAACGCCCCCTTGTCGAAGTACAACAGATCCTCCGCCTTGCCAAAATGAAAGAAGCTGCCCTGAGGTCCGACAACCGCAGCGTCCGGCAGTTCTTCCAGCGACCTCTCGAGAGTCTCAACCATGGACGGCTCGATGTGCAGGTCGGCATTCAGAACGAACGTCACCGGTGTCTGTGACATCGCCAGACCAATATTCCATGCCCGGCTGACGCCGACGTTGTGACTCATCACGGCGGAATAGTCGATGCGCGGATGGGCACGCAGACGTTCGGCCATTTCCGCTGAGTTGAAGACGACGATCACATCACCCTCGACCCGCTGGAGGTCATGGAGAAGGGTCGTGATGTTGAACGGGCTCGCCGGCGACAGGTCCAGAACCGGAATTACGAAGCTCCGCCGTTGCTGCTTCACGCTCGAAGGATGGTGCTGCAAAACCCGGCCCGGTGTAACCGGAGCAAGACCGGCAACGGAACGTTCACGCAACTCTCCGGCTGAAGGAGTGGTGGGTCGGCCTCCAAGGACAACGTCACATATATCCTCCAGCCGGTGTGCATACGTATGCCCGCTGTGAATGATCTGTTGCCCGCGTTGAGCGATCCGTTCCCGTTCGTCTTCATGATCGAGGTAATAGGAAACAGCTTCCGTAATGGTGTCGTCTCCGTACACCCCCAGGTCCTCACCAGCCCGGAACAATTCTTCCTGGCCGCTCTCCCGCGCGACGTCTGTGAGAAGAAATGATCCCGTGGAAAGCACTTCGAAGACCCGCATGTTCAGATCGTTCTTTATGGCGTTGTTGAACACGATCCGGGACCGCGAGAAGAAATCCGCCATATCATCCCAGAACACGCGTTTGTACGTAACCGGAAACGCCCGTTCGATACTGCTCAGCAGCCTCACCCTTCGTTCGGTATTCAGCGACCCCACAAAACCCACCATATGCTCCTTGACTGCTGTTGTCTTCCGGTGAATGTCCGGATCGCAGCCGAGCGGAAGCCAGTGTACGGAGCGGTATCCCGCATCCCGGAAGGCCTGCAGATATTCCCGCTGCGCAATGAATACCTGGTCAAACTGCCTCGCCCATTCCATATGCGATTGGAGGTTCAGGTGGCTGTCGATCAGATAACATGCCTTCGGACACCGTAATGCGCCAAGATTCTTGGGAAAATACCCGCCGACTGATTCCACCCAGAGATAAAGATCGGGCAACATCTCGGACGGGAGGCGCCTTACCAGTGCGGCCATGTCCATGTCATAGGCGACGGGAATGTCCAGATCCCGAATCGGGAGGTGCATGTTTTCCAGGTGCCCGGCCTCGATCACGCTTCTGTCCATCGTCGGGCCGATCGTGACAACCCCTTTTCGGGCACGCAGCGCGCGCTCAAAGTAGACTGCGGTTGTCACCGGGTAGGAAACATACGCCAGAAGCACTCTCGCATCGGGGTATCGTGATGGCTTTGTCGAGGTCATATGCTCCTGTCCATTATCCAATCGGTTGTTTTTCTGGACGCAGTGCGGCGCGGACAGCAGCCGCGTACACGTGCTGGCCGGTTTTTTCAAGGTCGTGCACGAGGCTTGAAAAGAAACCGGAGCTGGAAATCTGCCGCGCGGCCAGCTGCATCAGCACCTGCCCGGCCTCTTTCGCTCTGCCCGTACACAGCAATGCGGCAACCCTTGCTGCCAGTGTATAGGGATACTCGGAGACGGCCTGTGCGGGTGATGTCAGAATACGCAACGCTTCATCGGCATTACCGAGCTGCAATTCGATCAACGCGCATTTGATGGACGCTTCCTGCGGCGAGGGCTCCGCCTGCATTGCGATGTGGAGCGCGGAACGCGCCTCCTGCAGCTTGCCTACGGCAGCAAGGCTGACACCGAGGGCAAGCTGCCCGCGGGCGTCACCCGGGGCAATACGAACATACTCCTGCCAGAGACCGGCTGCCTCCGTATGCCGCCCGAGTTCCTGTTCTTGTGCGGCCAGTTCAAAGAGTGCTCGTGCATCCCTCACACCGTGTTCGGCCAGTTTTCGCCGCCCGATCGCTGCGTACTGTTCGGCCTTCCGGCGGGTCCGTTGAGTATCGAGACGACCATAATGATGAATGGGAATGTTCGATACGCGTATGGGAATTCCGAGACGCGCGAGTGATGGTTCAACGATCTCGTGGACCGGGTTCTCGAAAACACACAACGGCTCGCGCGGGAAAAGCCGGACCTTCGGACTGGCGATCCAGCCCGTTCCTGCTTCTTCATCATATTCACCGTCGTTCGGTCGCCACCCCTGGAGATCCATCTCCCGGACATAGTTACGTGTGGTCAATACATATCCCGTTCGGGCAGTGGTTGCCAGATGCCGCAGGGCTTCACCATCGCGCGCCGAGAGAACTTCATCCGCGTCCAGCACCAGAATCCACTCCCCGCGGGCCTGTGCCAGCGCAACGTTACGGGCTGCGGCGAAATCCTCCGTCCAGCTGTGCGTGTACACGCGCGCACCGAAGGCCGCCGCAATCAGGGGCGTCCGGTCGCTGGATCCCGTATCCACGGCAACTATCTCGTCAACCAGAGGAGCAACACTGGACAGGCAGCGCATCAGATGCGCTTCTTCATTTCTGACGATCATACAGAGGGAAATGGTCCCACGTCCGCCTTCTGTTTCCCGCGGTCCGATCTGGCCGCGAATCAAAAAGGCTTCGTCAAGGGCATTGTCCTCCAGGCCGGTTTGTGCCAGCGTCTCCACCAGCACCTCCAGTGCTTCACGATCCCGTCGCAGAATCCGGAGCAACCCGGCGTGCAGATACCCCAGCTCGCGATGCACCGGTACCAGTGCACGTGCCTCTGCCACAAGCTGCTCCGCACGCACGGTGTATCCTTCCTGCTGAGCCAGGAGTGCAAATGTGGCCAGAATATCACGGTGCGCTGGCGCAAGAGTGAAACCACGTTCTAGGAACGCCTTGGCTTCCGCCCGTTCCTCCCGGACCCACAACAATGCCCCCAGATGAGCGTACGGTTCTCCAAAGGAGGGATCAATCCCGATGGCCTCCCGGAAGGCCGATTCGGCATCTTCCGCACAGCCGTTGTCCACCGCGAGCATGCCCTTCAACAGCCACGCACGAGCATCGCGCGGATCGATGCCCAGGGCCTTGTCCACGCACTGCCGCGCAAGAACACCCTCACCGAGTCCCTGCATGCAGAAACCGGTGATATCCAGCCATTCAGGATCGCGTTTGACGACATCGGGCGTCACCGGGAGAAGCCGCGACACGTCTTCATGCTTGCCGTCACGAATCAGCATCCATGCGCGTACGGCGTGCAGCGTCGGACTTTCCGGATAATGCCCGATGGCATCCGACAGGATGCGTACGGCTTCCGCACTCCTTCCGCAACGCTCCAGCGCTTCCGCCTGCGCCAGCACCTCAAGGACATGCAGTTTCATCCATTCCACACTCGGGGCGGGATACTGTGTGCGCATATGCACGAGACGGCGCTGGATCAGCGGAAGGGAAACCCCTTTCGCATCCGGAGGTACGGTGTTCCACGTCAGGGCAATGTCCCCGGCAACCATGACGTCCAGTCCGAGCATCGCCACTCGTACGGCAAGATCCGCCGGTCCGTCTGCGCCCGTGCCAGACCAGCCCGCAGCATTCCACACATCGTGCTGTATCATGAAGCACGCGGGCGCAAGAGAGAGCGCCCTGATGCGGCGGAAGCGGTTACGTTCACGGAATCCGGTAGGGGACACACTGCGGATTTCCCCGGCCCCCCCCGGAAGAATCACCGGTGCGACGATCCCGGCTCGCGGTGATGTCGTTATCACCTCTTCCAGCCCTTCCAGTAAGCACTCCGGTACCAACAACCCGTCACGAATGAAGCACAACAGCCTGCCCGCGGCACGCCGTGCTCCGCCGGTCCATGCTTCGAGGGGACTGTCGTGTTTCTCGAGCAGCAACCAGTTGGTGTGGCGCGACGATTCTGTCCGGAGCCACGCAAGCACCGCCGGAGTTGCCCCGCACGGAACCAGGATCATCTGGTCGGGACGTCGTGTTCCTTCGCTCAGGTCCCGGACAGAACGCCGGGTCTGTTCAAGGTCTTCGGACTCCACGAGAAGAATGACAGAGACCATCGTCGGACATCCCTCTTCGCGCTGGTTCATCGATTCCGGCACGTCCGTCCCCTCCTGCGGTCATCCTGAAACCACGTCGACGTTCCCGTGTTGATGGAAGCCTGAATCGAATCGCCGGCAACCAGAGCAAGCCTGCACTGCTGATCGGGTCGATGGCTGTTCATTGAGCTGATCTCGCACCATAAGCGGCATTCACACGCCGGGTCATGAGTTTCTGGAATAGCTCGAGATACCGGGCGCACATCCGCTCTGCCGTGAACGGGTACAACCGGATACGTTCAATCCAGACCTGATAGGTCTTCGCCATCGCCGCCACAACCTGCTCGAAATCCGGCCCGGTGAATCCGAGCCCGTAATCCGCACAGTACTCCGGCAAAGCCCCGCTCTTCCGGAAGAGAAGAGGGAGGCCGCAGCATGCACCTTCAATGTGATGCATGCCCGCCGGTTCATTTTGAGATCCCGTCAGGTACACATGGTGACTGCGGATGGTATCAGCCAGCTCCTGTCCGTGCATCGGTGGCAATGTGGTGGCATGCCGGAGGGTCACGCCGTTCGGCAAATTTCCGATGAACGTGAAGTCGAGCGTACTCCTGTGGCGCGGATCGGCCAGCATCCGGTCCACCTGGAGATAGATATCGGCGCCTTTGTACGGATTTGCGTCCCAATGGTGCGTGACCAAACGCAGTGGTCCCAGGCCGCGCCACGGGAGGTATCCCCGCGGATGAAATGTCCAGGTATCGGCGCCATTGTGGATCACACTGTGGGAATCCGGCTTCATCCCCTGCGCAAGGTGAAGATCACGCAACCATGCAGAGATGAAAACGGTATGATGTGCACAGCTGTTTGCCTGCCGCAACCGTGCGTTGACACCGGTGGTGCCTTTTCGTTCGTCGCATTCATTCACCCGGTGGACCACCGCTGCGAACGGGTTTACTGCACGACAGTACCGGCGAATGTCATCGTCGTTGAACGCGCAGTTTTTTTGAGCTCCCCGCGGCTCGGTCAGAAGAATAATGTCGATGTCCTTGCGTGCCAGATCATACACAACGTGCACGTCGTGGGATCGCAGGAAGGCCGTCAGGGAACGGCCAAACTGGTTCCCGCCACCCCAAACGCCCGGCAGGATGTTCATGCCAATGCTTACGACCATGGAGGGGGGTTCCTTCTGCGCCCTGACATGACGTTGTGCCTGGAGCTCATATCCCTGCTTTGCTTCATCGTTATTGGGGATCACACACGATGATACGGCCTGAAATGCCCCGCCTTCCCTGCAACAGAGCGGGGATTTCATGGCCATACCGGATGTCAACCTCCCTCCCTCAATCCCAGTGCCAAGTGCTGGCACCCCCGCCCGCTCTGTGCGACCACCATCCGGTTGGATGCGCGCATTGTGGCTGGAAAATGGCTGAAAATCTCCAGGGACAGGAAACCCCAACAAGATTGCGCCCCCAGGGATTTTCACCGACTATGATGGTGGCTAATATTCGCCATGTGCCCACAAAACAACAGCGCCACTCGCTCATCCTGAGAGCGAGTGGCGCCCGAGCTATCTGACCGATCAGCCCACGGTCACAGGCATCTGCCGGGTCTCGGCATTCTCCGGAGCAGTGTCTGAGGCCCGCCTGTAGAACTCCTTCGCATCATCGATCCTCCCCAGCGACTCACAGACTCTGCCGATACTCATCAGCACTTCTGCGTCCCGCGGATTCTTCGAGAGGAGCTTGACGTACATCTGAAGCGCCTCTTCGGTCTTTCCCTGCACCGCGAAGCAGAAGTCGGCCAGGTTCTTCTGGTAGACATCGTTCTCCGGTTCGAGCCGTACGGCTTCTTCATATTGAATCACCGCTTCAGCCGCCCTTCCGGATTGATAGTACAATACGCCAAGGTCGTTGCGCGCGCCGGCATGACCGGGGAAAGCACGTATGAACTGCTCGCAGACCCGCACGGCATTTTCGATCTCACCCCGCGCCGCATACTCCCGGATTTGCGAGTACTCCTCGGATGCCGGGATTGAACGTTCCGCGACACGGAGTGCAGCCTGTTGATCGCGCGCCGACTGATTCCATGGTTCAATTTCCAGAATCTTGTCCAGGAAAAAGAGTGCGTCGGCATTCTTTCCGAGATCGGCACAGATATTCGACAGTGCACGAAGCACGTCGATATCCCGGGGGCGTGCTGTTAGCATCTTCACGTACATGCGCAGCGCCTCTTCCGTGTCGCCCTGTACGACGTACGTGTAGTCTGCAAGGTTCTGCTGGAACGTGACATTTTCCGGATCGAGTTCAACCGCCGCGCGGTACTGTTCAAGTGATTTCCCGATGGATCCGGTGTTGTAGTACAAAACGCCCAGATCGTTGTGCGCGAGCGCATGGCGTGGATTCCGCGTTAGAAACCGCTCCAGAGCGGTTATCGCTTCCAGCTGCTTCCCTTGACTGATGAGCGCCCGGATGCTCTCAAACGATATCTCCGGCTCCGCCGGGACGGGCGCCACCTGTGTCACCTTCTCACGCTTGAATGACACCAGACGGTCAAGGGCCGTCTGCACGGCTTCGTCTTCACCACCATTCACCGAACGTTGCGCCGATGTAATCATCTTCTTGAACACATCCGGGCCGTCTGTAACGGTTGCAGCCTGACGGGGAAGAGCGTTGAGAGCAGCTCTCACCGTGCTGTTCCACGGTTGATTCTTGAGCACCCGGCCGTAGTACTCCCTTGCCTCGGGGAACCGTTTCATCGATGCGCACAGGTTTCCGAGAATCTGCAGGATCTCAATGTCGTCGGGCTTGATCGTGAGGACCGTCTGATACGCACGAAAGGCCTCGTCGGTCTTGCCGAGACCTACATAGTAGAAATCTGCCAGCGTCTTCTGCACGGCGGGATCCGACGGAGCTTCCAGCGCCGCGGCAAGGAAGTGCTCAAGAGCCTTCTCCTTGTTCCCCCGTTTGTATTGCAGGGCCCCTTGCTGTTCCTGAGAAAGCTGGGTTGCGTTGCTGCCTGTTTCAGGTGCTGCGACAGCGGCCAACGGCGGAGGCGGTGGTTGACCAAACATTGCCATTGCTTCTTCTCCTGAGGTCCCGGACGACGTGAGTTAGGTCAGCACTCCTCGCACAAGGAGTATGCCAGGTGATCGGGCTGAGCCTCAGGGTGAGGCTCAGGGTGAGCCTCAGGGTGAGCCTCTAGTGCGAAAGGTCGGATTTACAAAGGAATTCGGAGATTGGGACTGGCGAGTGGTGGCGAATATCAGCCACGTGGAAGAATGCGATCAGGGAAGATAGATGTAATAGAGCCAGTACAACACAGGTACCAGGACTCCCATCGCCGTCAACCACGCCCCGCGCCCCGTGATGCCTGTCCTCCCTTTCAGAACAAACAGACCGGTGATGGCCACGACAATCAGGGCAGCCGCGTAGAGGTCGGCAATGTACGTCCAAACCCTCTTGGGGGCATTGAGGTGAAGCTGGTTAAACTCAAACAATACCCTTCGGGGCTGTACCGCTTCCACAACAACCTTTCCGGTTGGCAAATCGATGGCGTACATCTCCTGCTCGAAAAATAATTGCAGAGTCTCGGGGTCCGGCCGGAATGTGTTCTGAGGGTCTTCCGTCAACCCCAGCCGATCGAGAGCAGCGCGAACAATCGCCTCACGCTGCTCCTCGACAATCGGCTCTATCTGCATGGTCCGCTTCTCAACGTGGTAGCTCGGATTCCAATCGGCGGTATGATTTACGGCAATCCCCGATATGCCGTACACCAGCGTCAACCCCACGACAAGGTATCCGATGTCCCGGTGGAGAATCGTATTCCATTTCCTCCACTTGAACGGAACCCGGACCGACCTTGATCCGGCCACCTCAGCACCCTTCCCCGTCGAACTGTACATCGTTGCTCTGTTCCTTCTTCGGCTGTCTACTTCACCACCGCGCCTTCACCGTTTATCTGAACCACGGTCTTCGGACCCTTGACCGTCGATGGGTCGAACGCGGTCCCTTGTTCCTTCGCATGTTCTTTCCCCTGCGCGACGAGATCCTCAACGGAATATGTCTTCACCGACACCACACCTTCCGCCCTCGCCGTCTTCCCCTTCGCCTCCATCGGGAACACGATGACTCCGTCTTCCACCTTGAAGCGGATGCTTTCAAATTCCTTGTCACTGGCAAGCCTGATCCAGCAACCGCGTTTCTTGCAGACATCAACCACGGCGCCCTCGACCAGAACCTTTTTTCCGTTGTACTTCTCGGGATCCGCCAGGATGGCTGACACTCGGGTCGGCTCCTTCAGCGTGATCTCCTTGCCATATTTCTTCGGGCTGCCGGCAAGAGCGGAACATACCACCAGCACAACAACGAGCAGCACTGCAACGGGATGTTTCATTGCCTCCTCCAGAAAATGGTGACATGAGGTTTAGTATATGGATAATGCAAGTGTACCGGCGGGTGTCAGGACAGGCCGGGACGCCGGGATACGCCGTCAGTGAGGATCACCCGGAGGATGCGAGGCACGTGTCTGTCCCGCTGAATACGGCAGCGTCCCAGCGAGCTTCTCAGGATGATGGATTAATACGGGGAGACATTGCGGGCAGATCCAGTGCTCCTGACCGGAGAATCGAAGGGAGAGCAGAGGTACGGCCGACTCGGTCTTGCTGCAACTCACACAGGAGGGAGGATTCATGAGATGCCGGTTGGTGAAGAGTCTGACTGTGCGCCGTGGGACGCAAGAAAGGGTTTGTACTCCTGGTCTTTCCCGAGGACATGTTCAATGAACCATTTCTTGAGAAAATCAACCGTTTCCCCGGGCAATTTCGCTTTCTTCAGGTGCAGCTTCTCGGTTGTCTGCAAGACGTGGGTGATGAAGTGGTCATGTTCCTGCTCCTGTTCTGCCAGAGCCGGGTATCCGGTGTCCCGGAGAATACGCTCCTCATCAGCGAAATGGTTCTCTGCATAACGGGCCAGTGCGTCCAGTGCTGCAAAAAAGAGGTCGCTCTGCCCCCCCGCTGTGGTCACCTCCGCAAGTTCATTGATGATTTCGAGCAACCGGCGATGCTGGGTATCCAGCGCAGGCACACCCACACTATATGACTCTCTCCATTGAATCGGCAGCATCATCGTTCCTTGCACAATCCCGTTCACTATTCCGTCCGTGGACGCTGCAGGGATCGAACCTGCGACCTTCGCCTTGTAAGGGCGACGCTCTGAACCAGCTGAGCTAAGCGTCCGGGCATCACACTCATGACGACATCGGCTCCACCAACCGCTTGCAGGCAGCTCGACAAATACACCACCTGTTTTTGGCATGCCAGGGATATAGTATACGATACCTGTGGGTCAGGTTCAAGCGGGCACAGATGGAATTCCATGGTAGCAGAACTGATCAGCCGGCCCGCTCCGACTAGGGCGCATACGTCAGATCAAACCAGATACCATCCATCTTCACGATATATCCGGATCCCGCAAGATCCTGTAGGGGGAAGTACCGTACACCCGGGGTAAACGTCACCCCGCGATAGGCAAATCCCTCCAGCCGTTGGATCGATTCCTTCCCCTTCACCAC
>Ga0209253_10006001_pt1 | contig 10516 bp, 10 predicted proteins | sample FrelakmetBRP12BR_FD_187145 | JGI IMG/M metagenome (GOLD analysis project Ga0209253, IMG submission 187145) | Freshwater lake sediment microbial communities from the University of Notre Dame, USA, for methane emissions studies - BRP12 BR (SPAdes)... | ecosystem: Environmental > Aquatic >... | reverse complement strand
GACCGAAGGGAGAGAAGAGCGAAGGATGAGTCGGAGCGAGTTTCCTCGCTGGGGAAACGAGCGGGCTGACGAACCCAAACCCGAGCCTCGACGGGGGGACCCGGCGGGACTGGTTCCCCGGGGTGCGGGGGCAGGGGTTGGCATTCATCCCGCCCAAAGGATGTAACTTCGATTAGTGAGTTAACATGAATAACTGCTTCGCCCCCCCCGAGATTTGCTCCTTCTTTTGACATCTTCCCGGTTGAAAAAAAATGCCGGCTGGTATATATAATGATTTTATTTTCTGTTCTTTAAGCCGGATCCGGCCCGGGAGGGCGATTTCGGCCGCAGAGGAGAGAGCATGGAAAAAGAATTTATGACCGTCTCGATCCCGACCTCTCTTTATAAAAAAATTGAGGAGATCATCAAAGGGACCGAGGTCACATCCGTTGCGAGCTATATCAGCAAAGTGCTCAGGGAAAAGCTTTCCCAGGAAAAGGAAGCGGGAGAAGTCTTCAGCAAGGAAGACGAGGAAAAGGTTAAAGAGAGGTTAAAAGCTCTGGGATATATCGATTAAAAGCGAAAAACCGCGCTTGAGCAGCTGGAGGAAATAATGATCCCACCCCATGGCGGCAAACTGGTCGAACGTGTTCTTAAGGGAGCTCAAAGAGAGGAAGCTCTCGAAAGAGTGAAGTGCCTTCCTGCCCTGGAGATCGACGAGGAACTGATCTCGGACGTGGAAAACATTGCCACAGGCGTCTTTTCCCCTCTTGAAGGGTTTATGGGCAGGCCAGACTTCCGCAACGTGCTTCGCGAGATGCGGCTTTCGAATGACTTGCCTTGGACCATACCGATTGTTCTCGACGCTAGTGGTCAGGAAGCCAGGAAATTTAAGGAAGGGGAGGAAGTGGCCCTCACAAACGCGGGCGGGAGGCCGGTTGCCATCCTGCACCTCGAGGAAAAATATGAATACGATAAGGAAGACTTGGCCGAGAGCGTCTTCCTGACCAGGGACAAAGCACATCCCGGGGTGGCCAAAGTCGCAGGGATGAAAGACGTTCTGCTTGCCGGCCCGGTCGACCTCCTCGAGGTCTCTCCGACTCCGTTTGACCGGTATAAGCTCAGCCCCAAAGAGACAAGGATCCTGTTCAAAGAAAAAGGCTGGAAGACGGTGGTCGGTTTTCAGACAAGGAATACACCTCATATCGGGCACGAATATGTCCAGAAAACAGCCTTGACCTTTACTGATGGGATTTTCGTCAACCCCGTCATCGGACGGAAGAAAAAGGGCGATTTCAAAGATGAGGTGATCCTAGCGTCATATGATGAGCTCATCAGGAATTATTACCTCAAGGAGAGGGCGGTCATGGCGATCCTCCAGATGGAGATGCGCTATGCCGGGCCCCGGGAAGCGATCTTCCATGCGATCATCCGCAAGAATTTCGGCTGCACCCACATCATCATCGGCCGCGACCATGCCGGCGTGGGGAGTTACTATTCCCCTTACGCCGCGCAGGACATTTTCGAGGACTTCCCGGACCTGGGCATCGCCCCGCTCTTCTTTAAATCTTTCTATTACTGCAAGAGATGTCAGTCCGTGGTGAACGAGAAAATCTGCCCCCATCCTCCTTCCGAACAGATTCAGTTCAGCGGCACGAAGATCCGGGACATGCTGGTGAAAGGAGAGATCCCCCCGGCAGAGCTCATCCGGCCTGAAGTGGCCCGTGTCATCATGGCCTTCAAAGATCCGTTCGTGGAATAATCCGGGAATGAAATCCCATCAGAAAGAGGCTAGGCATGGATAAGAAAATATTGGTCATCGGCCTGGATTGCGCTCCGGGCTCGATTGTCTTTGAAAAGAGGGAGCACTTTCCCGTGCTCCGGGAGCTCATGGAAAACGGGCTTTGGGGAAACTTGCGCAGCTCTGACCCGCCCATCACCATCCCTGCCTGGATGGTCATGGGCACGGGCAAGGACGCCGGCAGGCTCGGGCTTTACGGTTTTCGCCACCGCAAAGGGTATTCTTATAAGGACATGTGGATCGCCACGTCCCAATCGATCAAGGAAAGAGCCATCTGGGATATTATCGGCGACTTTGGCGGCCAGAGCTGTCTCGTCAGCGTGCCTCCGAGCTATCCTCCTCACCCGGTCCCGGGGAATCTGATCTCCTGTTTCATCACGCCCGACAACGAAAAAGAATACACCTATCCCCAGAGCCTCAGGCAGGAGATCGAGGAAAAATTCGGCCCCTATATTTTTGACATAGAGTTCAGGACGGACGAAAAAGAGGAACTCCTGGAGGGAATCTACCGGATGACGAAGAAAAGGTTTGAGGTCATGAACCACCTCATCCGCCACAAGCCCTGGAATCTGTTCATGTTCGTGGAGATCGGGGTGGACCGGGTCCAGCACGGATTCTGGAAATACATGGACCCCGAGCATCATCTCTACGTCAAAGGGAATCCCTATGAGGACGTCATCCTGGATTACTATAAGTTCCTGGACAAGAAGCTGGGGGAACTCGTCGATGCCTGCGGCAAGGACACCATCGTGCTCGTGGTTTCCGACCACGGCGCCAAAAGGATGAAAGGCGCTTTTTGCGTCAACGAGTGGCTGATCGAAGAAGGCGACCTCGTCGTCAAGTCCAGGCCAGCCAAGCCGGCGAGCGTGGAGAAGGTCGATGTCGATTGGCCCAGGACTAAAGTCTGGGGCTGGGGCGGCTACTATGCCCGCCTTTTCCTCAATGTCGAGGGAAGGGAAGACCAAGGGATCATCAACCCGGAAGATTATGAGAAGGAGAGGGACCTCCTGGCCGAACGGATCCTCAATATCAGGGGTCCTCAGGGGGAGAAATGGCAGACCCGGGTCATTAAGCCCCAGGAATATTTCAAGGAGGCCCGGGGTGAATACCCAGACCTGATGATCTATTTTGACGACCTCTACTGGCGCTCCGCCGGGACTCTGGGACATCCGGGAAAATTCCTGCCCGAGAACGACACCGGCCCTGACGATGCGGTCCATGCCCAGGAAGGAATCTACATTCTTTGCGATCCATCGCACAAAGCCAACAAACGGAAAGATGCGAGCATTATCGATATTGCGCCGACGATCCTTAATCTTTTGGGCCTCCCTGTCCCCAAGGACATGGAAGGCAAGGTTCTTGTGGCTTGAAAGGAGTCATTCATTCATGGAGAAAAAGCAGTGTTGTGATCAGAAAGGGTTTACCTTGTGGTTTACCGGATTGCCGTGTTCGGGAAAATCGGCCGTGGCTGACCGTGTGGCCGAGATTCTCCGGGAGCGGGGGATGAGGGTTGAGAGGCTGGACGGGGACATCGTCCGGCAGAGCCTCACCAGAGACCTGGGCTTTTCCCGAAAAGACCGCGATGAGAACATCCGCCGGGTCACTTTTGTGGCCAAGCTCCTGACAAGAAACGGAGTCGCCGTCCTGACTTCGTTTATCTCGCCATACCGGGAAATCAGGGCGGAATCCAGACGGGAAATCGGCGACTTCCTCGAGGTGTATGCCAAGTGCAGCCTTGAGGTTTGTATCCGGAGAGATGTCAAGGGGATGTATCAAAAAGCCATGAAAGGGGAAATCAAGGAGTTTACCGGGATTTCCGATCCTTACGAGGAGCCTTTGAATCCCGAAATTCTTTTGCAGACGGATCAGGAAACTCTTGAGGAAAGCGTTCAAAAAGTGTTCAAACGGTTGGAAGAACTGGGCTATCTTTAGGCCGGGCCAAGTCGGTTGAGGAGACGAATATGGCATTTCTAGTGACAGGGGGCGCAGGGTTCATCGGCTCGCACATTGCCGAAGAGCTGGTGAGACGGGGGGAGAAGGTCAGAATTCTTGATAACTTTATCACCGGCAAGAGAGAAAACATCGCCCCTTTCCGGGACCTGATTGAACTTGTCGAGGGAGACATCCGGGACCTCAAAACATGCCGGCAGGCTCTGGAAGGAATCAAGTATGTTTTGCATCAAGCCGCCCTGCCGTCCGTGCCTCGCTCAATCGAAGACCCCCTCTTGGCCCACGAGATTAATGTCCGGGGCACTTTGAACATGCTCGTGGCCTCCTGCGACGCCAAAGTCACGAAGTTCGTCTTCGCCTCGTCATCGTCCGTCTATGGAGATCACCCTCGTTTTCCGCAGAAGGAAGGAAACGAGGGGGTGCCCCTTTCGCCTTATGCCGCGAGCAAAAGCGCGGCCGAGAAATATTGCCAGGCTTTCAACGCCGTCTACGGGCTGAAAACGGTTTCTCTTCGTTATTTCAACATCTTTGGTCCAAGGCAGGACCCTTTATCTCAGTATGCGGCGGCGATCCCTATCTTTATCACGAAGATACTGGCTGAGGAGAGTCCCGAGATATTTGGGGATGGCGAGCAGTCAAGGGATTTTACTTATGTCTCCAACGCCGTCGAGGCCAACTTGCTCGCTCTCGAGGCTCCGCCCGAGGCCGCTGGCGGAGTGTTCAATATCGCCTGCGGCGAGAGAACGACCGTCAATGTCCTCGTCAACGAGATCAGCAAGCTGATCGGGACGTCTTGTGAGCCCATCTACATCGACCCCCGGCCGGGGGACATCAAGCATTCCTTTGCCGATATCAGCGCCGCCAAAACGGTCCTCGGGTTCGAACCGGGAGTGAACTTCAAACAGGGGCTGAAGAAGACGGTCGCCTGGTACAGAAAAAGGAGATAGGATGAGCCGAGAACTCTTTGCTCTGGAAAACAAAATCAGGACCAAGCAGGCGCGGGTGGGCGTCATCGGCCTGGGCTACGTCGGGCTCCCCCTGGTCAAGCTCTTCCTCAACAAAGGCTTTCGTGTCACGGGGTTCGATATCGACCCGAAGAAAGTCGCTTCGCTAAACCGGGGAAAAAGCTACATCCGGCATATCTCAGCCCGCGAGCTCAAAGCGTTCCTGAACAAAAAAACCTTCAAGGCCACGGCCAAATTTTCTTTGCTCGGCGATGTTGACGCCATTATCATTTGTGTGCCGACGCCTTTGGATTCCCACAAGAATCCCGACCTCTCCTACGTCCTCAACACTACTGAAGCTATTGCGAAACACCTGAGAAAGGGCCAGCTTGTCGTCCTCGAAAGCACGACCTATCCGGGCACAACGGAGGAGGAAATGCTTCCCCTTCTCGAGCGCACAGGGCTCCGGGCAGGGAAGGATTTTTTTCTTGCTTTCTCGCCCGAGCGTGAGAACCCGGGCGACAAAATTTACTCCACAGAGAAGATTCCCAAGGTCATCGGCGGCTTGACGAAAAACAGCCTCCGCCTGGCCCGCCTGCTCTACGGCCAGATCGTGGTCAGGACGGTGCCCGTCTCGTCACCTCGCGTGGCCGAATCGGTGAAACTTTTGGAGAACATCTTCCGGTCAGTAAATATCGCCCTGGTCAACGAGATGAAGGTGATCTTTGACCGGATGGGAATTGACATTTGGGAAGTCATCCAGGCGGCTTCCTCCAAGCCTTTCGGATACATGCCTTTTTATCCCGGACCCGGTCTGGGCGGCCATTGCATTCCCATCGACCCCTTTTATTTCTCCTGGAAAGCCAAGGAAGTAGATTACCAAACAAAATTCATCGAGCTGGCCGGTGAGATCAACACCCGCATGCCTTATTATGTGGTCAACAAAACCATCGAGGCTCTGAACAAGAGGGGAAAATCCGTTCGGGGCGCCAGAGTTCTAGTCCTTGGCTTTGCTTACAAGAAGGATATCGATGACCAGCGGGAATCTCCTTCCCTCAAGATCATCACTCTGTTCCAGGAGAAGGGCGCCAGGGTTGCCTACAACGACCCTTATATCCCTCATTCGACCGGGCACAGGGAGTATCCTCATCTCAACCTGCACTCCGTTCCATTGACAGTGAAAAGGCTGAAGGGGAGCGATGCCGTCATCATCGCCACCGACCACTCAGATTATGATTATGACTGGATTGCTCGAAACGCCCCTCTTGTCGTTGATACGCGGAACGCCGTCAAAAAGAAAAAAAAGAACGTCATCAAAGCATAAAGGAGGAGGCCAAGATGAAGATCGCTGTAATCGGAACCGGATACGTTGGGCTGGTGACGGCGGCCGGCCTCGCAGAATTTGGACATAGGGTCGTCGGCACTGACAAGGACCTCGACAAGATCTCCAAAGTCAGCCGGGGGATTGTGCCAATCTACGAGCCCGCACTGGATGAGTTGATCGCCTCAAACCTCAAGAAGGGGAACATCGTTTTCAGCGCCGATCTTGACAAGACCATCGCAGAGGCAGACGTCATCTTTGTCTGCGTGGGAACGCCCCAGCATGACGACGGCAGCGCCGATATGAGCCAGATCGAGGAGGTCTCGCGTCAGATTGCCAAAAACCTCAATCGTTATAAATTAGTGGTCGAGAAGAGCACAGTCCCGGTGAAAACGTCGTTCTGGATCAAGAGGACCATCGGCCTGCACAAAAAGACGGATCAGGAATTCGACGTCGCCTCCAACCCCGAATTCCTGAGGGAGGGTTCGGCGGTCTCTGATTTTCTCAACCCGGACCGGATCATCGTCGGTGTCGAAACGGATAGGGCCCGGGACATTCTCTGCGGCATCTATGCGAAATTCCGGGACCGCCTCCTGGTCACGAATATCGATACCGCTGAGCTGATCAAGCACGCCTCGAACTCCTTTCTGGCCATGAAGATCTCTTATGTCAACCTCATCTCGAATATCTGCGAGAAGACCGATGCGAACGTCGAACAAGTAGCCGAAGGAATGGGCCTTGACCCGCGCATAGGAGGCCGGTTTCTGAAAGCGGGGATCGGCTACGGAGGCTCCTGCTTTCCCAAGGACATCAAGGCCTTGACCAGGATCGGTGAGGAATTGGGCGTGGACATGAGCCTGCTCAAGGAAGCGGACCGCATCAACGCGGAGAGGATCAGAATTTTCATCGATAAAATCAAGCAGGCCCTCTGGATTCTCAAGGACAAGCAGATCGCCGTTCTTGGCCTGGCTTTTAAACCGGAGACTGACGACATCAGAGAGGCGCCGAGCATCGGAGTTCTCCGCGGCCTGCTTCAAGAAGGCGCCCGCCTCCGGCTCTACGATCCCAAGGCTGCGGAAAACATGAAGCAGCTCTTTCCGGAGGAACCGGATCGTCTGCGCTACTGCGCCTCCCCCTATGATGCGGCCGAGAAAGCCAATGCCATGGTTATCCTGACCGAGTGGGATGAGTTCGCCAAGCTCGACTTAAAGAGAATCAAAGAGTCCATGGCCAACCCGATCATCGTCGACGGCCGGAATGTCTTCAGCCCGGAAGCGGTGAAAAAGATCGGGTTCGAATATTATTCCGTCGGCCGCAAGTAAGCCGCTTCTGTTCCTCGTCATTTTAAAATGGGTCCTGTCACGGCATGCCTCCGTCCGTCCTCGCTCAAGACCCCCCCACCCACCACCATGAGCTCCGGGCGGGCGGAGAGCACGCCGCGCCACCCATTTTACTTGTTGATGGAAACGACCTTGGTCGTTATCTTCAGCAGATCCGGGGGAGTAGCTCTGACGTTAGCGGCTCGAGAAGCCTTAAGCCGCCCGTCACGGTTGAAAGAAGAAGTTCGCCGGGCTTCCCGGCCTTGTCATCCACCCGGCCGATAATTGCGGCGCGGCGTCCCTGAGGATGGGCTTTGATTTTTCGAAGAATGAGGTCGGCCTGTTTATGAGCGGCGACAAGGACGGCCCTGCCCTCGCAGGCAAGATAGAGAGGGTCTATGCCTAAAAGCTCGCTGGCGCCCCTCACGGCCCGGGAGAGCGGGATTTTATCCTCTTCGATGAGCACGGAATAAGGAAGCTTTTCTGCAAGCTCCGAAAGGATTGTCGCCAGGCCGCCCCGGGTGATGTCCCTCATCCAGAATGTTCCCTTTTTCCAGAGGGGAAGAAGGTAATTCAGGGGGGCGCAGTCGCTGCGCACGTTGGCCTCGAGCCCGAACTCACTCCGGGCGAGCATGACCGCGAGACTGTGTTCGCCCAGAGTTCCGCTGAGGATGATCCGGTCTCCCGGCCGGATCGATTTAAGCCGGGGTTTTCCCACGACAGACCCGACGCCCGAAGTGTTGATATAAATTTTATCCGCCTGGCCACGCCTGACGACCTTAGTGTCTCCTGTCGTGACCAGGACGTCCGCGCGTCTGGCCGCGCGTTTAATTGAGCCCAATATTTTTTCCAGGTCGTCCCAGGGCAGACCCTCCTCCAGGATCAGAGCGAGAGAGATAAATCGAGGTCTGGCGCCCGAGACGACGAGGTCATTGATAGTGCCGTTGACGGCCAGTGACCCGATATCGCCGCCCGGGAAAAATATCGGGTCGACAACATAGCTGTCCGTGGTGAAAGCCGCTCCGGCCGGGAGGTGGCTGGCGTCTGAGAGTTCCTTGAGAAAGCGGTTCTTGAAAGCGGGAACGATATGGCTGGAGATGAAATCCCGCATCAGTTTTCCGCCGCTTCCGAGCTCGAGGCTGACTTTTCTCAGGTCATTTCTCAATGAGATTTTGCTCCCTCGTTCCGGCCGAATTTGTAATAGACATAGCAGGCGCCTTCAAAGGAGACCATGCACGGGCCGAACGGAGAATCCGGTGTGCATTTTTTCTGATATAAAGGGCACTCGGGGGGCGCGATAAGGCCGCGGAGGATTTCTCCGCAGCGGCAGCCCGGAAGGTCTCCGCTCCCTTCCTTGATCGTGAGTTTATGCTTGGCCTGCGCGTCATAGGCCGCAAAGCGCTTCCTCAACTTGAGGCCGCTTTCAGGGATTCGTCCAAGGCCTCTCCAAAAGGCGTCTTTGGGCTCCAGCATTTCTTCCATGACTGCCCTGGCCACAGGGTTGCCTTCGGGATTGACGACGCGGCCATATTCAAGATAAACGCCCGGCTTTCCTTTCTTGACCTGGTCCAGGATGGCGGAGATCCCGAGAAGAATATCGTTGGGCTCAAACCCCGCCACCGCGCCCGGCACACCAAACTCATCAGCGATGAACCGGTAAGGCTTAACTCCGATGATGACGCTGACATGTCCGGGATAGAGGAACCCGGAAACGACCGTTTCCCCGGCCTCGAGAATGGTCCGGAGAGCCGGCGGAATAAGCCAGAGGGCTGACAGGACAGAATAGTTCTCGAGGTTTTCTGCCTGAGCCTTTTTCACAGTCAAAGCGATGGAAGGGATGGTTGTCTCGAACCCCGCGCCAAAAAAAACGACCTCTTTATCCGGGTGAGCTCTGGCAAGGGCCAGCGATTCCGCAGGAGAATAGACGATCTTCACCATTGATCTGGGGGCGGGAATAGCCGTCTGCAGTGAGCCTTTGCGGGTTGGGACCCGGGTCATATCTCCAAAGGAGGCCAGGATGATGTTTTCCTTCTCCGTTAGAAGGCCGAGGCAGGCTTCATGAATTTCATTCGGCGTGATGCACACAGGACAGCCTGGCCCTGAAACCATTTCCACTCCGGCTTCCTTGAGAAGCGTTTTCAAACCGTACCGATGAACGGTCATGGTATGGGTTCCGCAGACTTCCATGATGCGCACGGGCTCGGACTCGGAGCGCACCTTTTCCTCGATTTCCTGGAGGAGGGCGTGCGTGATTTTCTTATCCCGCAGCTCTTTCATCTGCGCCGCTGACTCCTATTCCCCCTGTTTCTCGGCGATTTCTCGGAGGAGAGAGAGGGTTTCCCGGGCCTCTTCTTCGTCGAGCTTGGTGATGGCAAATCCTGCGTGGACGATCACCCAGTCCCCGGGCTTGACGTTTTCAAGGAGCAGAAAATTGACCCTGACCTTGGTTCCGAGATAGTCCACTTTCCCCTCTCCGGAGCGTTCGACCTGGGTGACTTTGGCGGGGATTCCTAAGCACATTTTGGCCTCGTTCCGGAGTGAACATTCTAGATTAGCAAATCCTCAGGCCCAGGTCTACCGTTTTTGACAATTCAGGAGCTACCCCTTATAATGGGGCCGTGATCAAAGAGCTCGAGGGTTTTATCGCGCCTGGAAGCGAAGAAGAAAACCTGGTCCGGCAACTGGATTTTTCCCGGCTTCCCCGGCATGTCGCCATCATCATGGACGGAAACGGACGCTGGGCCCGGAGGAGAAGGCTGCCCCGAATTGAAGGCCACCGGGCCGGAGCGAAAGCCGTTCAGGAAGTCGTCGAATCCTGCGCCCGCTTGGGCATCAGGTATCTCACTCTTTACGCTTTTTCCAAGGAAAACTGGAAAAGGCCCCGGAGGGAGGTGGCCCGGCTCTGGCAACTCCTTGAGGACTATCTCCGGAAAGAAGACAAAGAACTGGTCAAGAACGATATCCGCCTTATGGTCATCGGCCAGAGGGAGGACATTCCTGAGTCCACGGGCAAGGAGCTCCGCAGAGTGGAGGAGTTGACCAAGAATTTTTCGAAACTCACCGTCGTCCTCGCCCTCAATTACAGCGGCCGCGCCGAGATTGTGGATGCGGCGAGGAGACTGCTGAGCCAAAACATCGTTGATCCCGCCAGCCTGAACGAAGAGACATTTTCCCGGTATCTTTATACTGCCTCCCTGCCCGA
>Ga0209253_10006000_pt1 | contig 10517 bp, 9 predicted proteins | sample FrelakmetBRP12BR_FD_187145 | JGI IMG/M metagenome (GOLD analysis project Ga0209253, IMG submission 187145) | Freshwater lake sediment microbial communities from the University of Notre Dame, USA, for methane emissions studies - BRP12 BR (SPAdes)... | ecosystem: Environmental > Aquatic >... | reverse complement strand
CAGGGCGGAAGGTCGAGGGGTTGGCTTTTAAAGATCAGAAAAAAGATTTATAATTCTTTCAGGTTGCTTTCCTAATTCGAGTGGAAGACCTCGGGGGAGCCCATGATCGAGATTCGGATTCATGGCAGAGGGGGGCAAGGCGCTGTCGTGGCTTCGGCTGTCTTGGCTTCCGCCCTGTTTTATGACGGGAGGTATGTTCAAGCCTTTCCTGCCTTCGGCGTTGAGAGGCGGGGTGCTCCCGTCATGGCCTTCACGCGATGGGACTTCAAACCGATTCGAACCCGCACCAACATTTACCAACCTGACCACGTCATCGTATTAGATCAGACCCTGCTGTTCGAAGGAGTCGGCGTAACAGCAGGTCTCAAAGAGCACGGCTGGATTCTCATCAATTCTCCTAAAGATCTCCAGTCATCAGAGTTCTCCAAATTCAAAGTTGCCGTGGTCGCCGCGGGCGACATTGCGGTGCGGCACAAGCTGGGATCACCCACGGCTCCCGTCGTGAATACAGCCATTCTTGGCGCTTTTTCCAAGATAACGGGCATGGTGACCATTGGCTCTGTCGTTCGGGCAATCCGGGAACATGCTCCCGACAAAAAGGAAGAAAACGTCGCCGCAGCCAGGGAAGCTTACTCCAAAGTGCACCGAGCTACGTGACCGGAGCGTGCCCCGCAAGCCCCGCCCTCTGGGCGGGGTCCCTGCCTGCCGGCAGGCAGGAAGGGGCACAGTATCAAATAATAAATCATTGCCGGGAAGCCCCGCGCTGTGCCTGCCTGTCGGCAGACAGGCGCGGCGAGCTTCATGCTCTCTCGTTTGAAGCGGAAGGACGGATGAAGCAGAAGATCAACCTCAAGCATCTCCACGACATTCCCCCTATCTCCATCTCCTTAGGGACAATGCTATGGAACGAAACAGGGAGTTGGAGATATCTCAGGCCGAAGTATGTGGTGAAGACCCCTCCATGCAATGAGGCGTGTCCTGCCGGGAACGATGTGGAGGGATTCATGGTCTTGGCGCGACAAGGAAAGTTCCGAGAGGCTTGGGAACTGATTAAAGAGGAAAGTCCTTTCCCAGGTGTCTGTGGCCGGGTGTGTTTCCACCCCTGCGAATCCTCCTGCAATCGAAAGGAATACGATGAGGCCTTAGCCATCCATTCGGTCGAGCGGTTTCTTGCGGATTCGCAGGGGCAGACCAGACGGGTGCGGCATGCCCACAGAATCCGCAGAAAGGAACAGATAGCCGTCATTGGAGCGGGACCTGCAGGGCTCACGTGTGCGTACCATCTGGGCCGAATGGGTTACGGGGTCACTGTTTTTGAAGCTCATTCAGCCCCAGGAGGAGTGTTGAGGTTTGGAATTCCAGAATATCGTCTGCCCAGATCGATCGTTGACCATGAAATCCAAGACATTCAATCGTGGGGAGTGGAGATCAAGACAAACACTCGGATCGGTAAGGACATGCCCTTCGAGTCGCTGAGTACCTTTCAGGCGGTATTCATTGCCACTGGGGCTCACGAAAGCAGACCTCTGAATATTGACGGCGAGAATCTGGAGGGTGTTTATTCGGGTCTCGATCTCCTGAAAAGGATCAAAGGTGGAGAGAAGATTCCCCTTGGAAAGAAAGTCAGCGTGATTGGAGGAGGCAATGTTGCCATCGACGTGGCACGCTCTGCGCTCCGCCTAGGAGCAGAGAGTGTCGAGATCTTATATCGGCGGTCGAGAGAGGAGATGCCCGCTTTTTCTCAAGAGGTGGAGGAAGCCCTCAGAGAGGGAGTCAAGATCCACTTTCTCGTTTCCCCGAAAAAGATCCTTGGAGACGGAGGAAAAGTGACGGGTGTGGAGTGTATCCGCATGAAGCTCGGTGAACCCGATGAGAGCGGGAGAAAGAGGGCTGTTCCTGTGGAGGGGTCGAGCTTCTCGATGCATACGGATACAATGATCACCGCGATCGGAGAGGCATCCGATCTGGGATTTCTTCCCCAAGAAATTCCAAGCCGTGAGGGATTGATCCAGACCGATGAAATGGGTTTCGTCCATGTTCGAGGCTATTTCGCAGGAGGAGATGCGGCGACCCTGGACCGGACAGTGGCTGTTGCCATTGGGTCGGGAAAGAAGTCGGCCTTAGCGATCCATGAGTATTTGCAGGGCAGTTGGTCCACCAAAAGATTTGAGTCCATCCGTGTGGGTAGCAAGGGAACGATCTCGGCGAAGAAATACCTTCACCCCCCGAAGGGAGAAGCCAACCCTCCTGTGATGACGTTTAAGGAGATCAACACAGACTACTTCGAACACCACGGACGTGTATCGGATCCGAGCCTTTCCCTGGAAGAAAGGAGAGGAACGTTTCATGAGATCCATCTCGGTTTGACCCCAGAAATGGTTGAGGAAGAGACGCAGCGGTGTTTCAACTGTGGAGTCTGCAATCAATGCGATAATTGTTGGACCTTCTGCCCCGACATGGCCGTGAAGAAAAAGAAGGATCACTACGAGATCGATTATGACTATTGCAAGGGATGTGGCATCTGCTTCGTGGAGTGTCCCAGAGGAGCGATCCTCCTTGAAGAGGAGATGAGATGAAGAAAGTCATCGAGGGCAGCCATGCGGTCTCCTATGCGGTCATGCTCTCACGGGTTCAGGTGATCTGTGCCTATCCGATTACCCCTCAGACCCACATCGTGGAGAAGCTTTCTGATCTCTGCTCTACAGGGGAGATGCAGGCCAAATTCCTCAAGGTAGAGTCCGAGCACTCGGCCATGGCCGGATGCATCGGAGCCTCCGCAGTAGGGGTTCGGGCTTTCACGGCGTCGTCTTCCCAGGGGCTCGCCCTGATGCATGAACTCCTCCACTGGGCGGCGGGTGCACGCCTTCCCATTGTGATGGCCAATGTCAACCGTTCGCTGGGAGCTCCCTGGAACATCTGGTGTGATCAGACCGATAGCTTGAGTCAACGGGATACCGGATGGCTTCAGTTCTACTGTGAATCAAGCCAGGAAGCCCTGGACACGGTGATCCAGGCCTACAAGATCTCTGAAAAAGTCTCTCTTCCCAGTATGGTCGTTCTCGATGCCTTCTACCTCTCTCACACCTTTGAGCCCGTCAACATCCCGGACAAGGGGAGGGTGGATCGGTTCCTTCCTCCCTATGAGCCGAAATACAGACTCGATCCGAAAGTTCCAAGGTCCTTTAGTGGCCTTACGCCACCCGATCTCTTTACAGAGATGAGATACCAGATTCAAGAGGCCATGGAGGAGGCCAAGAAAGTGATTCTCCATGTGGATGAGGAATTTGATGCTCTGTTTGGAAGGCGGTATGGTCTGGTGGAAGGCTATCGTTTAGAAGATGCAGAATTGGTTCTCGTCACCTCAGGGACTGCAGCGAGCACGGCACGGGACGTCATCGATCAATATCGAGATGATGGAAAACCGGTGGGATTGTTGAAGGTCAGGACGTTTCGCCCCTTCCCTTCGGAGGAGATTCGAAAGGCCCTCAAGAATGTTTCAAAAGTGGCGGTGATCGACAGGAACATCTCTTTCGGGATGGGAGGGATCTTCGCCGAAGAGCTCAAGTCTGTTTACGGCAATGAAGAGGAGGGCCCCATCATTTTTGGATACATCGCTGGGCTGGGAGGAAGGGACATCACGAGAGAAACCATTTCCGGTATCATTGAGTACACCTTCGAAGAAGACCGGCCCAAGAAACCATCTCTTTGGCCAGACCTGAGAAGGTAGTGAAAGGCGGGAGGATGTCCTTGAAGGACCTAAGACAGTTCCCTGAGGAAGAGTATCTATCCTCTGGTCACCTGGCTTGCGCAGGCTGCGGCGCGGCCATCGCCATGAGGTATGCCCTGAAGGCTCTGGGCGAGGAAACGATCGTCGTGATCCCTGCATCGTGCTGGTCTATTGTCCCAGGCGTGTTTCCTCACACGGCATTCAAACTGACCGCCTACCACGTGGCGTTTGAAACCGCAGCGTCCACGGCGACGGGGATCAAGGCCGGTCTGGAGATGAAGGGCGATCTCGGAACCTCAGTCATGGCCTGGGCAGGCGATGGAGCCACCTTCGATATCGGGTTCCAGGCTCTGTCGGGTGCTGCAGAGCGAAACGATGACTTCATCTACGTCTGCAATGATAATGAGGCCTACATGAATACGGGAACGCAGCGGAGTTCAGCGACACCCTATCTCGCATGGACCACGACGACACCCACGAGCCAGCCCAAGGTGGAACCCAAGAAGAACATCATGGAAATTATGGTGGCCCATGGAATTCCTTATGCCGCCACGGCCTGTGTGGCCTATCCAGAAGATTTCTATAACAAAGTGAGGAAAGCAAAAGAGATCAAGGGACTAAAATTCATCCATCTTCTTTCGACCTGCCCCACGGGTTGGAGAATCGCTTCCCAGTTTTCTATTAAGGTGGCACGCCTCGCTGTCCTGACGCGTATCTTCCCTCTCTATGAGGTGGAGGGTGGAGAACGGCTGACGATCAATGTGAAACCTGAATTTCGGCCCGTCAGAGACTATCTGAAGATGCAAGGCCGCTTCAACCACTTGGCCGATCAAGACATCGAAGCGATTCAGCAGAATGTGGAGAAGACTTGGAACAAACTCGTCAAAAGGGCTGAATCCTAAGATGGTTCCCCTCTCCCTCGGTCATCTCCCCTTGAAGAAAGGAACGCCAGAAACTCCTCGATCTTTTCTTTGACCGGCCAGTGCCCCGTAAGCCCCGCCCTGCAGGCGGGGAGCTTCACTACAAGCCCGTCGATTTCTCATACTTTCTTCGGACTTCTTCGGAGGGAAGAAATTTCGCCTCGATCTCCCTAATGCCTTGGAACCCTGCGAAGGTGTTGAAATCTTCGGTTGGATGGCCTCTGAGTCTTTTCTCAAAGTCCTTTTCTGCTTCTTCATTCCGGTCTCTGAGATCCGCCACATAATCCCACACAGCTTTCAAGGAGGCTCGCAGACATCCGAGTGAAACAATGATTAATTTATACCCCATGTCCGCGACGTCTTTGAATGTTAGCGGCGAATCATACCAGTGAAAGGAAGATGAGTAATTGAAGAACAGCGCAAGATCAGGAAATCCCCGATGCATTTCCTCTGCGAATCGTTTGGGCTCTCTGGGGTCAGGAGAGGTGAATTCACAAAAAACCACATCTGCGCCGGCCTGAGCATACTCCTTACCTCTTCTCAGGGCCTCTGCAAATCCTCCATCCACCGCAGCCATTGCATCGGTTCTTGCAATGATGATAAAATCCTTGTTCTTCTTCGCAGCAACGGCCGCCCTAATCTTGCCGACGGCTTCTTCAATCGGGATGAGCATTTTCCCTGCCAGGTGGCCACATCGCTTAGGACTCACCTGATCCTCCATGTGGATTCCAGCCACCCCTGCGGACTCGTAATCCTCCACCGTGCGCATCACGTTGACGGCGTTTCCGAATCCTGTGTCCGCATCTGCAATGACAGGGATCTTGACGCATCTCGCAATGTTTCGTGCGTTCGTCACCATTTCTGTTTCCGTCATCAACCCGACATCTGGAGTCCCCAGGATACTAAGATTGGTACTGTACCCTGACATATAGACCCAATCGAATCCCATCTGCTCCACGATCATTGCGTGGAGTGGGTTCCCAACGCCTGGAGTCACCAAAAAATCCTTCTCCTTCAACAATTTTCTGAACTTTCCAGATCGATCCATTTTTCCACCTCATCTTAAGACGAGACTACAATTCGGATGAAACTTCAAAATCCTTTTCTCAAAGTTGAACTGGTGAAAGAAGAACTACGGATGAGTCGACGCGGTCGGTTGCCCCCCTGAGACAATCAGCGGCTTCACTAAATCACAAACAGATCCACCAGCTCATGGACTGGCATCACATCCAGCCGCTCGGTGTTGTGGAACAGGTTCAGGATCGCGGAACCTTGCTTCTCAGGGAAGTGGCTGGCGATGTTCTCCCTAAACTTCTCCTTTAAAAGGGGCAAGGCCTCTCGCCGTCTGCGGCGGTGTCCCAGTGGGTATTTCACTTCCACAAAGTCCGTCTTTGTCCCGTTCTTGAAGAAGACCTGCACGGCGTTGGCAATGGACCGCTTTTCGGGATCGAGATAATCCCGGCTGTACTGCGGATCCTCCACACAGGTGATTTTCTCCCGAAGGGCGTCGATACGCGGATCAGCTGCCACTGTATCCCCATAGTGTTGTGCGGCCAACTCTCCGAAGATCAGGCCGATGGCCGTCATGTACTGGATGCAGTGGTCGCGATCGGCGAAGTTGGAGAGGGGGCCCTTCTTGTCGATAATCCGGAGTGCCGATTCCTGGGTGGTGATCGTCACTGTCTCAATCTCGTCCATCCGGTCCTTCACTTCGGGGTGGAGCTGGAGGGCAGCTTCTACAGCGGTCTGTGCATGAAATTCCGCCGGGAAAGAAACCTTAAAGAGGATATTCTCCATCACGTACGAACCGAAGGGACGAGAGAGCCGTAAGGGCTGGCCTTTGAAAAAGGCATCGTAGAAGCCCCAGGTCTTGGCAGTCAGCGCGGACGGATAACCCATCTCTCCCTTCAGGGCCATCAGCGCCAGCTGGACTCCCCGGCTGGTGGCGTCGCCGGCTGCCCAGGATTTGCGCGACCCGGTGTTTGGCGCGTGGCGGTAAGTGCGCAACGGCGGCCCATCAATCCAGGCGTTAGAGAGCGCGTTGACGATCTCGTCGCAAGTGCAGCCGAGCAGTCGCGCCGCAACCCCGGTGGTAGCAACCTTGACCAGAACCACATGGTCTAGACCTATGCGATTGAAGCTGTTCTCCAAAGCCAACACGCCTTGGATTTCGTAAGTCTGAATGAGCGCCGTAAGGACATCCCGAATGGACAGGGGTTTGCGACCAGCGGCAACGGCCTTACGGGAGAGCCAGTCTGCCGTTTCCAGGATACCACCCAGGTTATCTGAAGGGTGCCCCCACTCTGCCGCCAACCAGGTATCGTTGTAGTCCAGCCAGCGGAGCATCGTCCCCAGGTTAAATGCTGCTGTGACCGGATCGAGTTGAAACTGAGTGCCGGGTACACGCGCGCCGTTGGGAACGACCGTTCCAGGGACGATCGGACCCAACAGCTTAGTGCAAGCGGGATGGGCCAGGGCCGCCATCGCACAGCCGAGTGAGTCCATCAGGCACAGCCGAGAGGTTGCATAGGCTTCTTCGCTGCCGACCGCTGTGTCCACCACGTAACTCGCCATATCCATTAGCAATCGATCGGGTGCAGGGCGTTGATTGGCTGGAGTGTTTACCACGCTCATATTCTCTTGTTTGTTCAGCTGCGTTAGGCAGTTCCTCCGAACATCTTTCGGATGCCGCGAGCCATCGGCTTCCAGTAGGGGTTGGTGATCGCCACGACCGCCAGGATCAGGAGGCAGAGGGAGATCGGTCGGTTTAAGAAGATCATCATGCTCCCATCGGAAATGACCAGCGACTGGCGCATCTTCTCTTCCATCAGCTTACCCAGTACCATACCTAGTATGATAGGCGTTGCAGGAATGTCGACACGCTTCATCAGGTAGCCGATCACGCCAAACAGGACCATGAGGTTCAGATCCTGGACGCTGTTGTTCATCGTATACACACCGAGGAACGAGAAGAGAACGATGAACAGCATGAGCAGGTAGACAGGGACATCCAGGAGCTTGACCCACATGCCTACCAGGGGCAGGTTGAGGACCACGAGCATGACGTTACCGATGTACATGCTGGCGATCAGCCCCCAGACGAACTGGGGATTCTGCTGGAAGAGGAGCGGACCCGGTTGCAGGCCCAGCATGATCAGGGCGCCCAGCAAGATAGCGGTCGTGCCACTCCCCGGGATGCCCAGGCAGAGAAGGTGGATCAAGGCGCCGCCCGCTGCAGCGTTGTTGGCCGATTCAGGACCCGTCACACCCTCGATGGCGCCCTTGCCCAACTCGTCACGGTGCTTGCTGGCCTTTTTCTCAATGCCATAGGATACGAAACTGGCCACGGCTGCGCCCGCACCGGCGATCCCGCCCACGAAGAATCCCGAGAGCGTACCGCGGATGCAGGCCGGTGTGAAACGCCTCCAGTCCTCTTTGTTCATCCACACGCGGCCCTTGATGCTCAGCCGCTCCTGTACGGTCTCGCTCGTATCGGAAAGGTTGACCAGCACTTCGGAAAGGGCAAAGAGACCGATCGCCACGACCAGGAATTCGAGGCCATCCATCAGCTCCGGATTGCCGAAGGTATAGCGCAGTACGCCGCTCTGGAGGTCAATGCCGATGGTTGCAATGGCAAGTCCGAAGAGGGTCGAAAGCAATGCCTTGACAAGTGAACGGCCGGCCAGGCTGGTGACGAGGGTGAGGGCTGCCACCATCAAGGAAAAAAACTCCGGCGGACCGAATCTTAGCGCGATCTTGGCCACCCAGGGGCCGAACAACATGAGCATGAGAGTGGCGAATGTACCGGCGATGAAGGAGCCAATGGCGGCCGCTGCCAGGGCTGGGCCTGCGCGGCCCTGCTTTGCCATCTGATACCCATCCAGGCAGGTCACCACGCTCGAGGACTCCCCGGGCGTGTTGACCAGGATCGAGGTCGTCGAGCCGCCGTACATCGCCCCATAGTAGATCCCCGCCATCAGAATGATGGCTGACGTCGGGTTCATGCCGAAGGTGAGAGGAATCAACAAGGCGACGCCCGTCATGGGTCCGATCCCCGGCAAGACGCCAATCACCGTCCCCAGAAAGACGCCAATGAATGCCAGAAGCAGGTGGAACGGCGTCGCCGCCACGCCGAATCCTAAGGTTACATTATACCAAAAGTCCATGGTTGGCCTCCTGTCTCACGTCATAAGCCAAGAAATTTGAGCGGGCCCGGGGGAAGCTGGACACGCAGGACAGTCGTGAAAATGTAATACAGCACAAAACTGGAAATGACTGCGATGATGCCATCGCGCACAAGGTGACGCCGGTCGAGGTACAAGACACCCACCATGAACACCACAAAAGTGGAAATGGCATAGCCAAGGCGTTCGAAGACAAAGGCATAGAACGCCATCAAGAGCAGTATGAAACCGATCCTTTTCAGGTTGACCTTGCCTTGGATCTTTTCGTCTGCGCCGATAATGACGGCTCGCTCTTCATCTTCCTTGACGCCGCCGCGGAGCTGCTGAAGGACATAGATCCCTGAAAGAATCAACATGCCGACCCCGATCCCTTTGGGAAAAAAGCCCGGCCCCATCTGCTGCTTGAGCGTCGGCACAGGAATGAGGAAGGCCCCCACGAAATAGGCAAGAGAGAAGGCAGCGACCACAAAGCTGGCAATACGTTCCTCCCGGTTCGCATTCATATGAATACTCCTGTAGTGATGGGGACCGGTAGCCCGGTCCCCAAATATCAATGGAAAGGAATCAGAAGAGCACGCTACTTGACAAAACCGAGCGTGACCATCAGGCCTTGATAGGATTTGTAGTCGTCCTCCAGGAAGTTGGCGAATTCCTTGGCATCAGCGTAGGCATCCACCCACTGGAGTTTCTCCAGGGATTCTTTCCAGGTTTTGGTGCCGGCCATGGTCTTCAGGGTCTTGGCCCACCAATCCTGGGCATCCTTGGACATGCCGGGCGCGCCGAAGATACCACGCCAGACTTCGTACGTGGTGTTGATACCCAGCTCTTTGACGGTCGGAATATCCTTCATAAGTCCCGGACGTCGCGTGGCCGACGTGACCGCCAAGGCTCGCACTGTCCCCGCCTGGAGCTGGGGGACCATTTCTCCAATGCCAGTGGAAATGAAAGCGACGTTGCCACCTAAAAGGGCCGTGGTGGCCTCGCCGGCATTGTTAAAGGCCACATAAACCAGGTCTTTCGGGTTTATACCCGCTGCATGGGCCACCTTGCACATGGCCAGGTGGTCCATGGAGCCAGGAGACGAGGCACCCGCGAACTTAGGCGCAGAAGGATTCTTTTTCAGGTCGGCCAAAAGATCATTGAAGGTCTTGTAAGGGGAGTCGGCTTTCACTGTAAAAATCTGGTAATCAGTGATCAGCTTTGCCAGCGGAACCAACTCCTTGTAATCCTGAGTAAAGGTTTTATTGATGGTGTTGATGATCAGGGGTGGAGAATAGACTATTAGCTCATAGTCATCTCCCTTTTTTTGGAAGATGTAAGACAGGCCCACCGCACCACCGCCTCCGACCTTGTTGATCACCGAGATGGGCTGTGGGTAGAGCTTCTCGACTTCGAGGGCGCGGTCGATGGTCCGGGCGAGCGTGTCCCAGCCGCCGCCTGCCCCGGCGGGGGCGATGAGCTCGAGGGGCCGCGAAGGGTATTCGGCAGCTTCGCTGAAGGTGACAAAAGCAATCGAGAGCAAGAAAACCAACGTGACCATTGTAAGAAGCTTCTTCATGTTCTTTTTCCTCCTTGAGTGATGAAATGAGTCGTCATCTTGACCTGATGCGACTATATGAAAAACAATGTCTCGTGTCAAGCGGAACTTCTTTACCTTTCTAAGGCTTAAACGTGGTCCATTCTGTT
>Ga0209253_10005999_pt1 | contig 10519 bp, 11 predicted proteins | sample FrelakmetBRP12BR_FD_187145 | JGI IMG/M metagenome (GOLD analysis project Ga0209253, IMG submission 187145) | Freshwater lake sediment microbial communities from the University of Notre Dame, USA, for methane emissions studies - BRP12 BR (SPAdes)... | ecosystem: Environmental > Aquatic >... | reverse complement strand
CCGTGGTGATCGACCCGTCGTGCCCCGTGTTCATCGCCTGGAGCATGTCGAGGGCCTCCCCCCCGCGGCACTCTCCGACGATGATCCGATCGGGCCGCATCCGGAGGGAATTCCGGACCAGATCCCGGATGGTGATGGCGCCGGATCCCTCGATGTTGGGTGGGCGGGCCTCCAGGCGCACCACGTGGGGTTTCTGAAGGCGTATTTCCGCAGCGTCCTCGATCGTCAGGATCCGCTCCTCGTCCGGTATGAATCGCGACAGGGCGTTCAGCAGCGTGGTCTTCCCCGATCCTGTGCCACCCGAGACGATGATGTTGTTTCGCCGCAGGACGGCGGCGCGGAGGTACTCCGCCGCTTCCCCGGACAGGGAACCGATGCGGACCAATTCCTCCAGGGAGTGCGGTTGCTTCCGGAATTTCCGGATCGTTAGGCACGCCCCCGACAGGCTGACCGGGGGGATGATCGCGTTGACGCGGGAGCCGTCGGCAAGCCGCGCGTCGACATAGGGTGAGGACTCGTCCAGCCGTCGGTTCACCCGGGCCACGATCCGGTCGATAGTCGCGCGAAGCGACTCCTCGGAGAGGAACGCCCGGTCGTACCGCGCCACACGTCCCCCCCGTTCCAGGAAGATCGACTCGCTCCCGTTGACCATGATCTCGGTGACGTCGTCATCCGCCAGGAGGGGGGTGATCGGACCGTAGGCGAACACCTCGTCGAGGATCTCGCGGGTGAGCGTCTCGCGGTCCCCATCGCCCAGGGATCGTCGCCCGAATTCCACCCGGAGATGCTCTTCCGCTAGGGACCTCCACTGCCTGGCGTCCCCGCCGATTGCGAGCCCGGTCTTCCTGGCGTCAAGACGTGAAAGCACCGAGCCGTGCAGCTCCCGTCGTACCTCCTCGGTAACCATTTCGATCCTCCTGGCCGTTCCGCTCAGTCGAGGAGCCGGAATCGCAAGGTTTCCTTCCCGTTCCCGGACCTGCGTTCCCACGCCGAAGCCTCCGTGGCCGCGTCCCCGGAAACCTCCGCTGGGGTGACGAAGATCGCGAGCTCCGTCTCGTTCCCGCGGAAGCTCCTGGATTTGAACATCTCCCCCAGGATCGGAATCTGTCCCAGGAGAGGCACCTTCGACACGTCTTTCGCCATCTCGCTTTTCACCAGCCCGGAGAGCATCACCGTCTCCCCGGGGAACGTGGAGAAGTGGGTGGACACGCGCCTTGTGAGGAACCCGGGGACGTTCGAGCTTCCGCTTCCATGGTCCACCGTACTCACCTCCGCGACGATCTGCGTGCGGATCTTCCCGCCATGGTCCATGGCCGGCTGGATTTTCAGGATGATGCCGTACGTCTTCCACTCCACGGTTCGCGTTTCGGGGGTGACGATCACGATCGGGATCTCGCCTCCGGCGAGGAACTGGGCCTCCTTGCCGCTTTCGCAGGCGAGGCGGGGGTTGGAGAGGATCCGTGCCTTCCCGTCGGCCAGGAGCAGGTTCAGGCGCGCATCGAATTCCGTCCCCACCGAGACGGCGGACCCTCCCGCGCCGGAGTGGGTGAAACTCCCCTTCACGGAGAGCCCGTCCGGCCACCGGACTCCGAGCTGCGCGGCCTCGCCCCGGCTGATCTCCAGGAATTTCAGATCGTAGAGAAGGAGCGTCCGCCGGTCCTCCGGAAGGGAGAGCCGAAGCTGAATTCCCGGCCGGGTCCGGGCGAATTCCTCGAAAAGGGAACGGTCCCGCGCCGACGGGACGGTGCCGCCGATGAGAACGGCTCCGCCCGCCTCGACGACCGATACGCCGGGGAAGGCGACGGCGAACGCCCTCGCCTCCTCCGCGATGGGGGAAGCCTGGCGGCGCACGTCCACGTGCCATTCCATCCGCTTCCCCTTCTCCCACAGGATAAGGTCGGTCTCCCCCTCCTTCTTTCCGACGACCAGGACTCCCTCTCCCCGGGGGAGCGGTTGCGCCTCGAGGACCTCCGGGTTGCCCACGGAAACCCGCGTAACCCCCTGAAGATCGAGCACCTGCTGGAACCCGGGACGGACCCGCAGCGGCTCCGCGCCGTATGCGGCGCATGAGTGCATGCAGGCCAGAGCGGCAGAAAACAGGGCCGGAAGGAAACCGGACGTGTTCATTCCGGGTTCTCCTTCCCCCCGGAGGAAGCTCGCACACGGATTCCCGCTTTCCAAACCTCGACCGGAACTTCGGGCCGGAAGTCCCGTTTCCCCGGGAGTGGGGCGGCCGTGTTGTCCTCCGGGTTCCGGAGAAACCAGTGGAGCTTGCCGGCACCCGCCGAGGAGGAAATGCGGGCTCCTTCCACGGGGGTCACCAGGAGCGTCACCGTACCCGCCTCCGCCGTTTCGGACGGTTTCCCGAGCCGGTTATGGTGACGGTCGATGGCGGCAACGGGTAGGTTTCGGACCCAGGAGGAGGAGGTTCCCTCACCCTTGTCCAACAGGAGGTCCACGCGGTCCCCCGGATGGATCAGGCCGGCGAAGGAAGAAGTGGCGTCGACGTTCAAGGTGAGCGCCCGGTGTCCAGGCGATATGCCCCGGGAGAACGTCTCCGTTTCGTACGGTTCCTCCACGTCGGTCCACAGCACGGGCTCGCCCGGGTCGATGGGTATCCGCGCCCGGGCCCCGAGGAGCAGCTCGAACTCCGAGGCCGGGACGTTCCGTTGCCCGGCCCCGGACGCGGGAACGCTCTTTTTCGCTAGGTTGCTCTCGCTCAGGGTGTCCCCCGCGGCGATCGGCACGGCAGCGACGACCACAAAAACGGGATTCGATTGGCGCAGGATGTCTTTTTCCATGGCGGCGAACCGGCGCCCGGCGGCGGCCAAAGCGACTGCCGCAAGAAGGAGCCCGACCGCCAGGGGAGCCACTTCCTTCAACTTACCGGTTGCTTTCAAGGAGAAGAAGGAACGAGCCTTCCTCCTCATCGAGGAAAACAATCTCCTCCTCCTTTCCGGTGGATTTTCGCAGGACCTTGACCGAGGAAGGATCCTGTCCCGGCGCGCCGGCGTCCCACCCGTCCCGGGCAAGCCGGTCCCGAATGGATCGGCCACGGTGCTCCATTCTCCCGAAGACGAGATCGACGCCAGAGGATCCGGATTCCAGGCGGAGCGTGTGCTCCGCCGTGAGCCCCCGTGGAGTGCGTGAAACCCCGGAGGGCGTCGATGCCGGGACCGGCGCGAGGCGACCCGAAAAGATCCGACGGGAAAGGTCCCCGCTCTCCATGCGGCCGAAATCCTCCGGAACGTCCAGTCCGTATCGTTCGAACGCGCGCTTCAAGGATTCGATGTCGGTGCCGGATTCCTCCAACCCGAACGTCCTTCCGTCGAGGGTCACCCGGGACGTGGAGGAGATACCCCTGCGCAGTGAATCCCCGAGAACGGGGGAAAGCAAGGCCGCCAGCGCGATCGCGCCGGCTGCCCCGGCGATGGACACCGGAACGATCCGCCTCATCGCAATACCCCCGTGAGCAATACTCCCTGCACAACCCTGCGTACCTTGATCCCCGAGGGGGTGTCGCGGCCCCAGCAATCCACGGCCGATTCGACGGAGGAGCGGGAATCTTGCGGAGGGAGATCGACGAATCCGCCGACCGCTCTTCGTTGACAGGAGACGTCCACGGAAGCGGTGGTGCGTCCCGCCAGCCCGGCAAACGGAGGAAGCGTTCCCGTGAAGGAGTCGCTCTTCCCGGAAATCGTGACCCCCATTCCTTCGGGCACGACCGTTTTGGCCAAACAGGAGCGGATGTCGGACTGGCCGCGGCCGGTGCGGAGGTGGTGAGTGTGCGCGGCGGATTCCGACGCCCCGGCGATGGAAAGGCGGGTACACAGCCAGTACCCCCCGCCAATGAGCGCGAGCAGAACCGGAAGCACGAGCGCGGTTTCCACGAAGGACTGGCCGCCGGAATCTCGACGCGGGTTCACGGCGTGCTCCTTTCCGTGAGCCTCGATCTCCAGGTCATCTCCGCGGTTCCCCCTCCGTACGGTTCCGCTTCCGCGAAAGCGGGGTACCGGCGGCTCTCTCCATCTCCCAACAGCGGGATCGGAAAAGTGGGTCGGGTCTGGAACCCGGCGAATCCCACGTGCTGACGTTCCCGGAAATCGCTCTCCGGCTCGAGCATCCGGATCGGGCCTTTCGCGTCGCCGAGGACTCCGCGAAGCGCGCCCTCCAGCGAGGAGACGACCGCCTTCGTCGCGTCTTTCATGAACCGGATCCGTTTCAGGCGGTTCAGGGCACCCGTGATCGGTGCGATGGCTTCCATAAGATGGATAGGTTCTCCCGGAGCAAGGTGGAGTTCGAGGGTGTTCTGCCCGTCGTGTGGGCCGCGGGGGTTCCACGGGGAAAGGGTTCCCGTGACGTGGAGTTTCTTTGCGAGGGAGGCGGTTTCCACGGTGACGAGGAATGGAGTCGCCTTCCGGATTTTATCGCTCCATGAAACGAGGAGGTGAGCGATGTTCCAATAACCGGAAACGAGCCGGCGGGCCTGCCGGGTGAAGGTAAGGAACGCTGGAACCCCCACGCCAAAGGCCGCGGCGACCGCGAGAGTCGCCCAGACGGCGCAGGTCCACCGTATGACGCGGATGCACTGCCCGACGCCGTCGTTCAGCGCGGCGATCAGGTTGAGCCCCCGGGCCTCCCACGTGGCGGCGGACAACGCGATCGAATCGACCGCGTCGGCCGACGCGATCTTTCCAAGGTAGTGGTGGTTCAGCGCGACCGCGGCGAATACCACCGAGAGGAGGGTCGACGCTACGACGAGGAAGAGCGCCGTCGCCTGCCCGCGGTTTCCGGCACGGGCGTGCACGGCCCGGGTCGCGAAGAAGCCGATCGGCGTCATTCCACCGTGACCCATCGGGTGGACTGGAGCATCACGTAATGCCGGTCTCCCAGCCGCAGCTTCTTCCCCGGGAACAGCGCGTAGAGGACCCGGTCGACCCAGGGGACGATCAGTTCGACCCCGTGTGTCAGGCGCACGCACATGGCGTCGCCGGGCGAGGCGCGATCGCCGCCCCGTTCCCCGTCCCGGGTGATGTCCAGAGTGGTCAGCGCGGCGGTCCCCAGGGATCCCCCCGGCCTCTCCCTGCAGACCCGGAACGCCTCGAAGAAAGCCGTCTCCCGGGCTTTCCGGAAATCCTCCCTCGCGGCCCGCGCGAACCTGCGGGCGGCCAGGTGCGCCGCCGTTTCAACCGCTCCCTTGCCGGCCCAAAGCAGGGATACCTGGATCACGGCGAGCATGAGGAAGAGGAGCACCGTACCGCCGACGAGGAATTCCAGCATGGCGGCTCCCCGCTCACTTCGAGCCGGCATAGGTGGAGAGGTTCTTCTGGTTCGTTTCCTTCTCTGCCTTCCCGGCGAGGGATTCCACCTTCCCGGTCTCGCCCCCCGCCATCGCATTCACGATCGCGTGGAACTGTTTCCGGAGCTGGTTGCCGAAGATGTTCACGATCCCGATCCCCGCGATGGCGACGAGCGCCACGACGATGATGTATTCCGTCAGCCCCTGTCCCTTCCGGTACGAGCCGTTTCGCGCAGCCATTTCGTTTCTCTCCTTTGAATGAATATTTGACCCGGAGGAGGAGCAACTCGCGTGCCTGGGGAAAGGGGGAATCACCGGCTGGAATTCGAACGTGGAAACCGCATTTTGCGAGGCGGAGGCGCGGAAGCCCCGGAAATGCGAGGGCGGTGCGGTACGGTTTTCGGACTTATAGTCTGCTTATCGGTCGGAATCCGGGCTGGTGATCCGGTACTTCCTTAACTTCTCGAAGAGAGTGGACTTGGCGATCCCGAGCTCCCGGGCCGTCTTCGTCTTGTTCCCGTTCTGCCGGGCGAGCTCGGCAAGGATGTTCGTCCGCTCCGCCTGCTCCCAGCGGGAGAGGCCGTCGATTCCCGCAGGGTCCGCGGAGGAGCCCGCATCCCGGCGCAGGAAGGAGAAGTCGACCGCATTGAGCTCCGGCCCCTCGCCCATCACCACGGCGCGTTGAACGGCGTTGCGGAGCTCCCGGGCGTTTCCGGGCCAGTCGTGGGAGATCAGGGCGTCCAGCGCGTCGGGTGACAGGCGAGGGATGGGTCGGCCCGCCATTTCGTCGAGGAAATGGCGCGCTATGGCGGGGATGTCCTCCCGGCGGTCCCGCAAGGGGGGGACGGGAACGGTGATCGCCCCGATCCGGAAATAGAGGTCCTCCCGGAACGCCTTGCGCGCGATCTCCTCCCGAAGGTTCCGGTGGGTGGCCGCCAGCACGCGGACGTCGGCCAGGATCGTGTCGTTCCCGCCGACCCGCTTGATCTCCTTCTGCTCGAGAGCGCGTAAAAGCTTCGGTTGAAGGGGTACTGGCAACTCCCCGATTTCATCGAGGAAAATAGTGCCCTGATGGGCGAGCTCGAACGCGCCTTTCCGCTGGGCCGTGGCACCGGTGAACGATCCCTTCTCGTGGCCGAACAGTTCGCTCTCGACCAGTTCCGGGGAGATCGCCCCGCAGTTGACCACGACGAACGGCCGTTCCCCGCGGTCCGATTCCCCGTGGATTCCCCGGGCGACGAGCTCCTTGCCGCTCCCGGTCTCCCCCTCGATCAGCACCGGGACGTCCGAGTGCGCCACGCGGCGGATCGTTTCGATCAGCTTCCGGATGCCGGGGCTTCCGCCCACCAGCCCGAAGGGGTGCTCGATGGGCGCGCCGTCGTTCGCACGCAGTCGGGGCGCCAGGCCGCGGGTCGTGGTCGTGGAGGGTTGAGGGGGCCCGCCCGGCAAGGAGACGGCCGTGGGCTCCTCCCCGCTGCCCGGCGGTCCCGAGGCCTGCAGGAAGTGGATGTGGAAAGGCCCCACCTGGAACGTGCGGCCGTCCTGGAGGGGGAGCTGCGTCACCGGCTTGCCGTCCGCGTGGGTCCCGTTCCGGCTCCCCGTGTCGGCGAGGAAAAATTGCTGTCCCACCCGGAAGACGCGCGCGTGGAACCGGGATACGGAAGGGTCGGGGAGCTGCAGCTCCGCCTCCCGACTGCGCCCGATCCGGACCTCCCGGAGTCCCAGCCGGACCTCGACCGTCATCCCGTTGGATATGGAGACGGAAAGCCTCGCCCCCGGATCGGCCTGGATCATCGCACCCTCCCGAGCGTTTTCCCACGTATTAGCAAGCGGGATGCCGGAAGCGGGTCCCTCTTCGACGGAGGTACAGTTTTCTCAACAGGACCGACCCGCCCGGCAACAGGAGGAGCCCGATGGAGAAGGCGCCCGTGAGCGGATTTCCCATCGGCGGGGAGCCCGACGCGTTCAGGCACCCCCCGCCGTCCCCCGATGAAGAGGGGGGAGGAGCAGGGACCGTCGTCGCGAAGGCCTCGGCGGAGTACGAGCCACCGGAGGCATCGTACGCCTTCAGCCGGTAATAGTAGTTGAATCCCGCAAGCAGCCCGTAGGAGGCGTTGTCCGTGAACGAGGTGACGTTCGGCCCCACGGTGGTGACCACCTCGTACCCCTGTCCCGGGAGACGCCTTCTCTCGACCTGGAAACCCGACTCGTTGGCGGATTGGTCCGTCCAGCTCAGCGTGATCTGCGCGGCATTGTCGATCGTGGCGGTGAGCCCGCTTGGCGCGGCCACGTCGGATGGGTGGAATTTCCCCCACCAGGTGCCCCACCGGGACGCGCCCGACGTGGGGTCGGGGGTCTTGGCGTATTCCTGGAGCGTCCAGAACGTCACGTTGTCCGAAGGGTCGACGACCGTCGCGCTGTAGTCCCCCCAACGGTTGTATCGTCCGCTCAATGTCTTGAAATATGCGGCCTCTCCGGATTTCAGGAGAGTCGCCGGCTCCGCCGTCCCCGTGCCGGGTCTCACGATGGTGTAGTACGCCCCGACGTACTCCCTCGCCGACGATCCGCTGAACCCGATCGCGGCGACGTTGTCCCGGTTGACCGCAATGGAAGGGTAGTAGAACCAGCGGGACGGATCGCTGATCCTGCCCTGGGCCACGACGGTGTTGAAATCGGGGTTGATCCGGTACCAGGCGACTTCCACCTTCCCGTTGACGGCGACATTGTGGGTGGCCCACAGGGAGCCGTTCCGGTACACCACGTTCAGGATCCGGGAATCGGACGTGTCGATCCCGCGGGAGTCCCCGTACTGCGGAGCGCCGGGAAGGAAATCGGAGGATGCGAACGGCGCCACGCCCGAGACGATGGCGGGGAAGTGCCACACGGGGGTGCCGGCCAGATTGTCCATCCACGCTTTCAGCAGTTGCCCGGAGCTCCCCTCGTACAGGAAATATTCCCTGGAGGCGGTCCCGAACGTGTGGGCGGGCTGCATGTTGAACGAGGAACCGGGCGGATTCCGGAATTCGAACCAGGTAATGGTGCCGCTCCCGGCGAGGAGCTGCGCCTTGGGGACGACCCACACCTTGCTGTACTGGTAGACGTCGGAATTGCTGAACATGTTCGGCGCCAGGTACACGTTGAATTCGTCCACACCCAGCAAGGGGTAATCCGCCCAGTTCAGGAACTGCTGCACGTTATTGTCCAGGTCCGCGTCGATCGCCCACTTGTACCACGTCCCGGTCGGGTCCGAGGTGGCGGTAACGGCGACCATGACCCAGGAGTCGGGTGCGGTCGCCTTGCCCCCGAGGGTCATCGCGATGAACCGTCCGCTGTGCGTGTCGTACAGGACTTTCGTGTCGAACGGGAAATCCGCCGGATCGCCGGGGGCGGTCCCCAGGGAAGCCCAGAACGATTGCAGGTCGACCTGCTGCAGCACCGCTCCCGTCGCCTTGTCGAACACGCCGAAGTCGCTGTTCATGAGGGTGACCAGGTGGCCGGGCCCCGCCGCTCCCATCGTGTCGGGAGGGATCACGTCGCCCTGTACGTGCGGGGGATTTCCCAAGCCGGCGAACCCGGCGTCGAGCGCGGGCGCGGAGGGAGAGATGGATGATACGAGGGATGGTCCCGCCGGGGCGAAACTGGCCGTCGACGACGCACCAAAAAAGTCCGCGGCGGAAGGCCGGGGAATCCTGGGACGCGGGATCGCCCGAATCCCCGGAACGCGTGACTGGCGATACGGCGAGAGCGCCCGGACCTCGTCCAGCGTCTCCCGGGCGAAAGGAACGCCTCTCGTCACCTTCACCCCGGCCGTCGTCGACCCGGGAATCGTCCCGGGGTCGCCGTATGCGCCTGAAGGCAGCAGCGTCAGCATCAGGAGAAGCGATGCAAATCCTCGCTTGGTCATCAGCGTGCTCCTCCGGATCCGGTCGGCGGGGGACCCGACGGGCTCCCCCCATCCTTCGCCCCTCTCCCGGATGGATTCGGGATGGCCCCGTTATCCACGGGGAGTATGCGGTGGGACGGGATCGCGACATCCCCTCTCGGGGAGAGAGGCTCCTTCGATTCCCGATCCATGATTTCCGACGCCGATTCCTTCGAATGGGGGACTTCCCGTTTCACGGGTACGCCGGAAACGGCTCCCTGCGCAGAGGTGTCGATCGCGCCGGTGCCCGCGGCAGGGGGATTGTTCCGGCCAATGTGGCAATTCTCCGAACACGCAAGCGGGAGCAGGAACAGGAGGGATGTCGTCGTGAACGCCCGCCGTCTGCTCGGACCCGTCATGGAGTGCTCCCTTCGGGATGTCCCCGGGAAAAGCCGGTTTTCAAGGATTGGACGCCTTCTCGATGTAGACGATTCGACCGCTCTCCAGCAATCGCGGAAGGCCGGAAACGGGGCCGGAGAGAACCCAGGTCGGCCCGCTCCTGGACACGACCCGAAAGCCCGCCAGGGCCACGAACCTTTCTTCGACGTCCCCGGGCACGTCCAGGAACCGGACGAGGAGCGGGGCCTCCTTCCCCTCGGTCCCCTTGCCGTACCGCGAGAGGAGGTCGAGTTCCAGGGAGGGGTCCAGACGCGCGAGCCGCCCCTGCGGGCCGAACCACGCGAGCCGGAGGACGGAAGGATCCTTGAGCAATGGCAGGACCTGGCCTGGGGAAAGCAAAAGGATCGCAGCGTTCCCGGATTCGTCCAGGACCGGGATGAACGATTGCTCGAGCTTTCCTGCGTGGACGAGGAACACGTCGCCGCGGAACACGGCGATGGCGGCAAACGTGCCGCTTCCGCCCTCCCGAACGGCGGCGAGAAGCTTTTCATCTCCCCGTTCGCGCAGGACGGTTTCCTCCGCGGGCGGGATGGAAGCGCGTTTCGCGGCGGACGGGCATCCCGCGGCGAGGAGCGCCGTCGCGGCGAGGAGGAAGGCGGATGCCCGGCGCAGGGCGCTACGGTTTCGGGGAGAGGAAGCCGACACGGAGGGTGACGTCCAGGTAGCGGGGATCCTCGTAACGGCTCTTCAGGAGGGCGGAACGCACCACCGCCGGCAGCGTCCCCGACGAAAGGCGCTGGATCGCCTTCACCGCTTCGAGGTAGGTCAGGTTCTCCAGACGCACTTCGAACGACTCTTCGCGCAGGAATTCGCCGTCCCGCGCCCCGCCGGACTTCACGCTGAAGGCGGACTGCGGGATCCCCCCCTGCTGGAGAAGCGCGGTGAGGCGGGAGAGGGGA
>Ga0209253_10005997_pt1 | contig 10523 bp, 8 predicted proteins | sample FrelakmetBRP12BR_FD_187145 | JGI IMG/M metagenome (GOLD analysis project Ga0209253, IMG submission 187145) | Freshwater lake sediment microbial communities from the University of Notre Dame, USA, for methane emissions studies - BRP12 BR (SPAdes)... | ecosystem: Environmental > Aquatic >... | reverse complement strand
AGCCAGAAGCAGACAAGCCGCAACGGCGAGTCTTCTTCTTGCTTCTTGCTTCTTGCTTCTTGCTTCTTGCTTCGCTACTTCGCGTACCTCTCCCTGATCATCGGAATCAGGTACTCCGAAAATGCGCGGCGGAAGTCGTACTGGGGCGCGAAACCCCAGTCGGCCCGGGCCGCAGAATCGTTGACATCGGCGGGCCAGGAATCCACGATGCCCTGGCGCTTCACGTCGTTCGTGTAGGTGAGGTTGGCGCCCGGGAAGCTCTCGAGCACGATCTGCCGGACCTCTTCGGCCGACGGATTGAACGCGCCCACGTTGTAGGCCGTCTTCGAGAGGTTGGCGCGAGGCGCTGCCGCGAGTCGGAGCAGGACCTCCACGCCGTCGGGCATCGCCATGAACGGGATGCGCGTGTCGGGACGGACGAAGCAGGCGTACGCCTCGCCCCTGGCGGCGGCATGGATCATCTCCGGCGCGTAGTCTGAGGTGCCACCGGACGGCACCGTCACGGCGGAGATGAGCCCCGGGAATCGCACGGCGCGGAAGTCGACCTTGCCGAAGAGCGGCTCCGCCGACAGCTGCTTGTAGTGGCGCGCGTAGTAGCGCCCGAGCAACTCGCAATACAGCTTGTTGCACCCGTACATCGTCGTCGGCGTGTTGAACTCCTCCTCACGCACCTTGCCGGCCTTGGCCTTGGTTTCGAGGTCTGGCAGGCCGTAGGCGGCAATCGAGGACGGATAGAGGAAGACGACCGGCCGGCCGTGAGACTCGCCCTGCTTCTGGGCGAATTCGAGCAGGTTCATCGTGCCCTCGACGTTCACCTCGTGAGCCGTGACCGGCGTGAACTCGCTGCGCGTCGAGAGATAGGCCGCGAGGTGATAGACGTGGTCGATGTCGAACTCGGCCAGGATGCGGTCAAGGGCGGCCGGATCGGTGATGGACCCGATGATCTCCCGGTGGACCATCTTGCCAAGGTCCGGCTCGAGGTTCCTGACATCGAGCGTGACAATCGGCGTGGAGCGGTCCTGGGCGAGGCGCGAAATCAGGCCGTGGCCGATCTCGCCGCTGGCACCGGTAATCAGAATTCCTGGTCGTCTCAGCATGAATCCCTCGGAATGAATGTGCCCGCGGGGGCGAGGACGTAGGGATTATATGCAGTAGTCAGTAGTCAGGAGCCAGTATTCAGTAGAAATGCCCGTGAGGCGAACGCCGCCCAACCCTACTGTCTACTGACTACTGACTACTGGCTACTTCTTCACCTCGTCAGCTTCCTGTACTTGATCCGGTGCGGCCGGTCCGCTTCCGTGCCCAGCCGGCGGTGGCGGTCGGCCTCGTAGTCCTGGTAGTTCCCTGCGAACCACTCCACCTGGCTGTCGCCTTCAAAGGCGAGCATGTGCGTGGCGATGCGGTCGAGGAACCAGCGGTCGTGGCTGATGACCACGACGCAGCCGGCAAAGGCGAGGATGGCATCCTCGAGGGCCCGCAGCGTGTCGACGTCGAGATCGTTGGTCGGCTCGTCGAGCAGCAGCAGGTTGCAGCCGCGCTTGAGGAGCTTGGCGAGGTGCACACGGTTGCGTTCGCCGCCCGAAAGCGAACCCACCTTGCGCTGCTGGTCGCGGCCCTTGAAATTGAACCACGACACGTAGGCCCGCGACGCGACTTCACGCTTGCCGAGCATCACCTCGTCGCGGCCGTCCGAAATCTCCTGCCAGACGGACTTCTCGGGGTCGAGCGCGTCGCGCGACTGGTCCACGTATCCGACCTGGACGGTTTCCCCGAGGCGAAGCGTGCCGCCATCGGGTTGCTCCTGACCGGTGATCATCCGGAAGAGCGTCGTCTTGCCCGCGCCGTTGGGCCCGATGACGCCGACGATGCCGCCGCGCGGGAGCGTGAAGTTCACGTCGTCCATGAGGAGGACGTCGCCGTAGCCCTTTCGGAGTCCCCGCGCCTCGACGACGATGTCGCCCAGCCGCGGCCCGGGCGGAATGTAGATTTCTGCGGTCTCGATGCGCTGGGCGGTCTCCTCCGACAGCATCGCCTCGTAGGCGTTCAGGCGGGCCTTCCCTTTCGCCTGCCTGGCGCGCGGCGACATCCGGATCCAGTCCAGTTCGCGCTGGAGCGTCCGCTGGCGCCGCGCTTCCTGCTTCTCTTCGACCTCGAGGCGCTTCTGCTTCTGTTCGAGCCAGGACGTGTAGTTGCCCTGCCATGGAATGCCCGAGCCGCGATCGAGTTCCAGGATCCAGCCCGCGACGTTGTCCAGGAAGTACCGGTCGTGCGTGACCGCCACCACCGTGCCCGGGTAGTCCTTCAGGAAGTGCTCGAGCCACTCCACAGACTCCGCGTCGAGGTGGTTGGTGGGCTCATCGAGGAGCAGCAGGTCCGGTGACTGCAGGAGGAGCCGGCACAGCGCCACGCGGCGCCGCTCTCCGCCCGACAGGGTCCGCACGTCGGCGTCGGGCGGCGGGCAGCGCAACGCGTCCATCGCCAGCTCGAGCTTCGAGTCCAGTTCCCAGGCCCCGACAGCGTCGATGCGATCCTGGAGCTTGCCGAGCTCATCGAGGACCTTTTCCATCTCGTCCGGCTCGAGCGGTTCGCCGAGCTTGCCATTCAGCTCGTCATACCGCGCGAGCAGCGCCTTTGTCCCGGCAACCCCCTCTTCGACGTTGCCGAGCACGGTTTTCGACGGGTCCAGCGCGGGCTCCTGGGGGAGGAAACCGATGCTGATGCCGTCGGCCGGGTAGGCTTCGCCCAGGAACTCCCTCTCGATGCCGGCCATCACCTTGAGAATGGTGCTTTTTCCCGCGCCATTCAGGCCGAGCACGCCGATTTTCGCCCCCGGGAGGAAGGAGAGCCAGATGTCTTTGAGCACGGTCTGGTCCGGGGGATAGACCTTGCCGAGCCCCTTCATCGTGAAGATGTATTGCGCAGCCATGGTGCATCTAGCCTAAGCTGTGTGGGCGGCGGACTCAAGGGAATGACGATGGTGGACGAGCAACGGGTGGCACTCGACCGGGGCGCCTCGGTAACCGCCAGGCGCTACGGAGGCGGCCCGTCGCCCCTGGCCACCCTGGTGCTGGCCCATGGGGCCGGGGCCGGCCAGTCGAGCGACTTCATGGTGGGATTTGCCACCGGTCTGGCCTCCCGCGGACTGGACGTGGTGACGTTCAATTTTCCGTTCACCGAGCGCGGGAAGAAGATGCCCGACCCGCAACCGGTGCTGGAAGCGTGCTACCGGGCGGTCCTCGCCGACGTTGTTGCCGATGCCGCCAGCGGCTCACGCCCTCTCTTCATCGGCGGCAAGTCCCTCGGCGGACGGATGGCCTCGCACCTTGCTGCGGCCCGCGACGTCGGTGACGCCGTAACCGAGACGTGGTGGGACCGGTTGCGCGGCCTCGTGTTCCTGGGCTATCCGCTTCCCCCTCCCGGCAAGCCGCAGCAGGTTCGTGTGTCGCACCTGCCGCACATCAGCCACCCGATGCTCGTGGTGCAAGGCGCCAAGGATGCGTTCGGGACGGCGGCTGAATTGCGGTTGTTCTTCGACGTGCTGGATGCTCCGTGCGAGATCTACACCGTCGAGCAGGGCAACCACTCGCTCGAGGTGCCGAAGCGGTCAGGGCTGTCGCAGGCGGCCGTGTTCGGGGCGGCCCAGGATCGGATCGCGGCGTGGATTAGCGCATGCCTCGGGTCCGCCACAGGTGGGCGCACACGGCGGTCGCCGTGAGCGCCGCGCCCCCGACATCGGCCAGGCCCGCCGGATAGAACAGCAGCACGCCGCCCGCGACAGCGAGCGCCCGTTCGGGCAGCGTGGCCGCGCGTCTCATCCAGCCTCCGAATCCCGCCGAGAGCGCCATCACCCCGAGCACGGCGGTGCCGGACGCCCACGCGATGTCGATGGCCGGCCCGCGCAGCAGCAGGCCCATCCCCCGCGGGTCGAGCGTGAACACGAACGGCACCAGGAAAGCCGGCAGCGTGTACTTCCACGTGAGCATCATCGTCCGGAACGGGTGCCCGCCGGTGAGCGCGGCGGCGGCAAACGGCGCGAGCGCCGTCGGCGGACTCACCTCTGAGAGGACCGCGTAGTAGAAGATGAACATGTGCGCGGCCACCGGCGCCACGCCGACGTTGATCATCGCGGGCGCCACCATGACCGCCGCGATGATGTACGAGGCGGTGACGGGCACGGCGAGCCCGAGCAGCCAGACGGCCAGCGCGCCATAGAGCACGGTCAGGAAGACGTGCCCGCCGGCCAGCGTGACGATCAGGCCGGCCACCTTGAGGCCGAGGCCCGTCAACGCCACAACGCCGACGATGATGCCCGCTGTGGCCGTCGTGGCGGCGACCGACAGGACCCCCCGGCCGCCCGCGTCGAGCGCCGCGAAGGCCTTGCGGGGCGTCAGCGCCGTCTCCCGACGCACGAAGCTCAACGCGAACGCGAGCGCCGTCGCCCAGAACACGGCGCGGAAGGTGCTCACGCCAGTGATGAGCAGCACGACGACGCTGATGAGCGGGATGAAGTGATAACCGCTCCGGCGGGTCAACCCGGCAAGCGGTGCGACCGCCTCCTCAACCGGCCTCGTGCCAAGGCGCCGCGAGTCGGCCTCGACCATCAGGAAGACCGACAGGTAATACAGGAGCGCCGGGACCGCGGCCATCGTGATGACCTGCACGTACGAGATCTTGAGGAACTCCGCGATGAGGAAGGCCGCCGCGCCCATCGCCGGCGGGGCGAGGATGGCGCCAATGCCCGCCGCCGACAGCACGGCCCCGGCAGTGTCCTTCGGATACCCTGCGCGGCGCAGCATCGGCCACGACATCGAGCCGAGCATGACGGTCACGGCCACGCCGCTCCCCGACACGGCGCCGAGCAGGCCTCCCGCGAGCGTCACCGCCCGGCCCGCAGCCGCGCCGGAGTGCGAGCGGCCGAACGCCGCGCGGGACCAGTCCAGGAGGAACCGCGTGGCCCCGGAATGCTCGAGGACGGCGCCGAAGACGGTGAACAGGATGATGTAGGTCGACGCCACGTCCAGCGGCACGCCGAACACGCCTTCGAGCGTCATGTAGAGCGTGCCCACGATCCGGTCGATCCCGTAGCCCCGGTGCGCGATGATGCTGAGGCCGACCAGATCGAGGAACGGCCCCACCCACGCGTACGCCAGGAACCCGAGCGCGGTCAGCGTGAGCACCGGCCCCGACGTGCGCCGCGTCGCTTCGAGCACGAGGACGACGAGCGCCGAGCCGAGCACGAGGTCGAGCGCGGCGGGCTCGGTGGCGCGGTAGATGAACTCGTCGAAGTCGACGAGCGGCCAGACAATCGCGGCCGTCGCGACGGCGACGAGCAGCCAGTCCACGACCGGCACGCGCGTCCGCGGCGTGCCCCGGTGAAACGGATAGAGGATGAAGGTGAGGACGAGACAGCCGAGCAGGAACCGGAGGCGGTAGCCCTGAGGCTGGACGACGGCGACCACCCAGTAGAGCGCGTAGAGCGCGAGGCCGGCGGCAAGCGTCGCGGCCAGCACGCCGGTTACGCCCGTAAGGCGCGCTGGCGGTGCGTCCGGGTCGCGAGGCGGGTTCCCGGCGCTCACCTGGCCCAGCTTCCGCGTTCGCGGTAGTAGCGAATCGCTCCCGGATGGAACGGCGCGGGAGAGGCCGTCGTCTCCGTCGCAGGTTTCAAGTTCGCCGCCTCGCGATGCACGGCAACCAGTTCGGCCTGGTGTTCGAAGAGCAGCCTCGTGATGTCGTACGCCAGCTGCTCGGGCATGTCCTGGTGGACGACGAGCAGGTTCGCGACGCCCACGACGCTGACATCGGCTGGAAGACCGGCGTACGCGTTGCGGGGCACGATCAGGTGCGAGTAGAGCGAGGTGCCGTACGCCTTCTGCAACACGCCGAGCACGTCGCCGGTCGACAGCAGCCGCCAGGACATGCCCGGCGTGCTCGCAAGGTCCAGCACCGATGCGGTGGGTACTCCACCGCTCCAGAAGAAGGCGTCGATCTTGCCGTCCTTCAGCGCATCGACCGATTGGGCCACACCGAGGCTGACCGGCGTGAAGTCGCGGCCGGCCTCGAGGCCGGCCGCGCGGAGCACGCGCATGGCAATCAGTTCGGTCCCGCTGCCGGCCGCGCCAATCGACACGTGCTTGCCGGCCAGGTCGGCGATCCGGGCCACGCCGCTCGACCCGCTGGCGACCAGATGCGTGTAGTTGTCGTAGAGAACGGCAAGGACCCTGGCCGGCACCGGCCCCTTGCGGGCGAACGCCCCGCGGCCGGCAACCGCGTCATCGAGCGTATCCGCGAGCGAAAAGGCGATGTCCGACTTGTGGTCGCGTACGAGCTTGAGGTTGTCGACCGACGCGGCGGTCACCTCCGCGGTCGCTTCGACGCCCGGCAGGTGCTCGGTGATGACGCGGGCGATGGCCCCGCCGTAGGGGTAGTAGACGCCGCCGGTGCCGCCGGTGGCGACGGAGAGGCGCGTCCTGGCTCCAGCCCGGCGCGCCAGATCTTGAGGGTTACAGGCTGCCGCCGCGAGGGCGGCAGCCAGAATGACTGAGACACTACGCCGCGGGAATCCCACCGAGCACTTCCTCGATGAGGCCGTGCACGAGCGGCACCTTGTAGCCGTTGTGCTCCAGGGGCTTCGCCCCGGCAATCGCCGCGTCCGCGGCGCGAGCGATGAGCTTCGGATCGAGTTTCTGCCCGATGAGGAGCTTCTCGACGGCCGGCAGCCGCCACGGCGCCGGAGCCACGCCGGACAGCACGAGGCGTGCGTCGGCGATCTTCCCCGCCTTCAACGTCACCGCGTGCGCAAGTCCGGCCATCGCGAAGTCCCACGACCCGCGCGCGCGGACCTTGCGGTACCCGCTCCTCTGCCCTGGCGCCGTGGCCGGCACGAGCACGCCAAGCACCACCTCGCCCGGCTCGAGCACCGTTTCGCGCGTCGCATCCTTCTCGGGCAGCACGTAGAACTGCTCGAGCGGAATGACGCGCGCGCCTTTCGGCCCGATGATGCGCACCTTCGCGTCGAGAGCGATGAGCGCCGGCGCGGTGTCGGACGGGTGGACGATCACGCAGGCGCCGCCGCCGAAGATGCAGTGGTACTGGTTCTCGCCGCCGAGGGCATAGCACATGTCGCCGCCCTTGCGCGTGCAGTGGTAGTCGCCGCGGAAGTACCAGCAGCGCGGCCGCTGGCAGAGGTTGCCGCCGATCGTGCCCTGGTTGCGCAGTTGCGGGCTGGCCACCACCGACGCCGCCTGTGCGAGCGCCGCGAACTTCCCGGCGACGGCCGGGTGCGCGGCGATCTCGGCGATCGTCGTCAGCGCACCGATGCGCAGCTCGCCGTCGGGCGCCACCGTGATCCCGCGAAGCTCGTCGAGCTTGCCGAGGCTGACGACCTTCCCGGCCTCGAAGACGCCGTCGCGCAGGCAGCCGATGAGGTCCGTGCCGCCGGCATGAAGCCGCGCGCCGCGATCCTCCATCTGCTTCAGCGCCTCGCTGACGGAGGCTGGCCGCACGTAGGCAAACGTCCGCAGCATTACTCCCTCCCCTTCTGACCGGCCGGGGCCGGCTTCTGGCCTGCAATCGCCGTCAGCACGCGCGCCGGGCTCATGGGCGCGTCGGTCAGGCGCAACCCCGTCGCATGGAACACCGCGTTGGCAATCGCCGGCGCCGTTGGAATGGTGGCGGGCTCGCCCACGCCCTTTGCCCCCGTGTTGCTGAAGGCGTTGTCGCGGGGATCGACGACGAGCACGGTCTTGTCGGCCGGCGCATCGAGCGCCGTCGGCATCTTGTAGTCGTGCAGGTTGACGGTGAGCAGCTTGCCGAGCTGCGCGCGATCCATCACCCGATCCTCGGTCAGGCCGAAGCCGATGCCCATCGTGATCCCGCCGGAGACCTGGTTCTGGAACATCTTCGCGTTCATGATCCGGCCGCTGTCGTGGGCGGCCAGGAAGCGCACCACCTTGATCTCGCCGGTCTTCGTGTTGACCTCGACCTCGGCAAATTGCGCGCCGAAGGGGTTGGTCACCTTCCCGGGCGGGTTCGGCACGCGATAGCCGATCCCAACGAGGAGACCGCGCCTGCCGAAGGCCTGGATCTGGCCGAGGCCGACCTTCTTCGTGGCATCCGTCTTCGACACGACCTCCGCGCCGCGCAGCTCGAGATCCGCGGCGGGCAGCTTGAGCTGTTCGGCGGCCATGGCAAACAGTTGCTGCTTGACGTCGAGGGCCGCCGAGCGGATCGCGGGCGATTCGGTCGGCACCGTTTTGCTGCCGCCGCTCGGCGTGGCGAACTGCGTCGTGCCGGTGTCCGCGTGCTCCACCGAGATGCGGTCCATCGGCACGCCGAGTTCTTCGGCGACGATTTGCACGCCCCACGTCTTCGTGCCCGTGCCGATGTCGCTCGCCCCCATGTTCAGGTTCGCGCTGCCGTCGGCGAAGAGCTTGACGATGGCCGTCGAGGGAGGACTGCCTCCGCCCCCCTGCCAGATGCCGCCGGCCACGCCGACGCCGCGCTTGATATGCGACGGCGCGGGCGTGCGGGCCCGCGCCTGGGCCCAGCCGAACGCTTCGGCTCCGTTCTTCAGACAGTCCGAGAACCCTGTGCTCGTGTACGGCGGGTTGCCGTTGCGCGTCTGGCTGACGAGCGTGATGTTCTTGAGCCGCAGCGCGATCGGGTCCATGCCGATCTTCGCCGCCAGGGCGTCAAGCATGATCTCGAGGGCCCAGGCGCCCTGCGGGTGCCCCGGCGCGCGGAATGGCCGCTCGGGCCCGGCGTTGATGTAGACGCTCTGGTTCTCGCAGCGCACGTTGGGGCACGCGTAGAGCTCGCGAATGACGAAATCGACGCTTCCTGTGCCGCCGTCCGAATACGCGCCGCCGGACCCGACGGTCTTCGACTGGAGCGCAACCAGCGTGCCGTCCTTCTTCACGCCGGCCTTGAGCGTGATGGTGTTGCCCGGCCGGTTGCCCATGCTCAGGCACACCTGCTCGCGGCTCAGGAACAGGCGGACCGGACGTCCGGTCTTCTTCGCGAGCAGCGCCGCCATCACGGTGTACTTGCCGTGGGAGAGCTTGGCGCCGAACCCGCCGCCCATGTAATGGCCGATCACGCGGATGTTGGCCAGGGGAATGTCCAGCGCGCGCGCCGCTCCGCCCTGCACGCCGTAGACCCCCTGCGTCGACTCCCAGATGGTGAGGCGGGGGCCGTCCCACTTCGCCACGCACCCGTGCAGCTCCATGGCGTTCTGGAGTTCGAAGGGCGTGGTGAAGGTGTGTTCGAGCACGACATCCGCCGCCTTGAACCCCGCCTCCACGTCACCGCGCGCGTACGGCTGCCCCGGCGGAATCGCATTGCCGCCGTCGCGCACGGCTGGCGCGCCCGGTTTCAAGGCGTCTGCCACAGAGGTCACCTGCGGCCGCACGTCGTACTCGACCTTGATCGCCCGCACGGCGTCCCACGCCTGGTAGATCGAGTCGGCGGCGACAACGGCCACCTCGTCGCCCTCGTAGCGGCAGTGCGGGTCGAACAGCCGGCTCGTGAAGCCGCCGCGGCCCGAAAACCACGGGATGTTCGTGCCGACGACGCCGTCCTTCAGGATGGCCTTCACGCCGGGCATCTTCTCGGCCGCCGACGTGTCCACCGTCTTGACGAGCGCGTGCGCATGCGGGCACGACAGGATCGCGGCGTGCAGCATGTCCGGCAGGATCACGTCCGACGGGTACGTGGCCGAGCCGCTCACCCGGTCGTAGGCGTCGATGCGGACCACGGGCTTGCCGACGACCTTCGTCTCGCCCCACGGCTCCGGTGCCGGCGCCGGAGAGGGCGCCTGCGTTTCAGGAAGCGGGCCGTTCCAGAAGTAGAGTTCTTCGTCCTTCATGGCTCACCTCCCCTGCCGCTTCAGGTCGGCGGCCTTCGCCACCGCCTTGAAGATGTGGGCGTAGGTCCCGCACCGGCAGATGTTGCCCGCCATGCCCTGGCGGATCTGGTCGAGGTCTGGCGATGGATTCGCGCGCAGCAGGCTCTCGGCCGCCATCACCTGGCCGGGAGTGCAGTACCCGCACTGGAACGCGTCTTCCTCGGCGAACGCGCGCTGGGTCGGCCCCAGCTCCTCGCCGGTCATCAGGCCCTCGACGGTCGTAATCTCGTGCCCGTCCGCCTCGACCGCGAGCGTCATGCACGCGTAGCGGGCCTGGCCGTCGATGAGGACCGTGCAGGCTCCGCACTCGCCGCGCTCGCACCCGACCTTCGTTCCCGTCAGCCCAAGGTGATCGCGCAGGACGTACAGCAGCGACCAGCGGGCTTCGACCAGCATCTTCTGGCGGCGCCCGTTGACCGTGAGTGTGACGGTGCTCACGTCGCCGGCCTTGACGGCCTCGGCCTGCGCCTGCGGCGGCGCGCCGTGCACGAGTGCGCCGGCAGCCGCCACGCCGATGGCTCCGGAGCCGACCGACGTGATGAATCCGCGGCGGCTGACGCCTCCTGCCGCCGCTGCGGGCTTGTCCTTGTTCTCGTGATCCATGCACACCTCCGGGGGG
>Ga0209253_10005996_pt1 | contig 10523 bp, 15 predicted proteins | sample FrelakmetBRP12BR_FD_187145 | JGI IMG/M metagenome (GOLD analysis project Ga0209253, IMG submission 187145) | Freshwater lake sediment microbial communities from the University of Notre Dame, USA, for methane emissions studies - BRP12 BR (SPAdes)... | ecosystem: Environmental > Aquatic >... | reverse complement strand
AAGTGAAATCTAGGCAGCTTTCAGGGTCTGGATGCCTTCGTACCCACCACGTTGCGCCAGTTCCCACAAATCGAGCGTTTGTTGCATGCGCAACCACATCTCCGGGCCATTGCCGAGTAACCGCCCCAGCCGCATTGCCATATCCGCCGTTACCGCACGCTTTTCATGCAATACTTCGGATACCGTCAACCGTGATACGCCAAGCCGCTCGGCGAATTCCTTTTGCGTCATGCCGAGAGAAGGAAGAACGTCCTCGCGCAAGATTGCTCCCGGATGAGTCGGCCGCCGGTTGGAGTCTCGCAGGGATTTAGTAGCCATCAGTGATAATCCTCCAGGTTCACGTCCAGGGTTTCCGCCCTATGCGCAACCCGCTAATTCCAATTTGCATTCAATCCAGCAATAAACAGCAAAAATCTTTCACCGCAAAGGACGCGAGGGACGCAAAGGAAAAGCAATCAGACCGGTAGCATGAGGGTTTGGTTTTTCCTTTGCGAAACTTTGCGTCCTTTGCGGTTAGCGCTTTTTTAATCGAAAAATGGAATAAGCCAAGATTTAGAATTTCTCGCCGTCCAGCAAATAGCGCCACTGCCCTACCGGCAGATCACCCAGCTTGACGCGGCCGATTCGCACACGCTTGAGGCCGACTACTTTGAGCCCGACCAGCTCGCACATGCGGCGGATCTGGCGCTTCTTGCCTTCCTTCAGAATGAAGCGCAGCTGATCCTGGTTCTGCCATGACACCTCCGCCGGCTTGAGCGCCTCTCCGTCGAGGCTGAGGCCGTGGTTGAGCCGCTTCAGATTGGCTTCGTTCAGCCGACCCTCCACCCGCACCAGGTATTCCTTCTCGATTTCGGAATCGGCACCGATCAGCTGCTTGGCGATGCGGCCGTCTTGCGTCAACACCAAAAGCCCGGTGGAATCGATATCGAGCCGCCCCGCCGGGGCCAACCCGTGCAGGTGCTCGGGGGAATATGGCTGCGGCGCACGGTCTTCCTTGTAGCGGGTTTCCTTGCCGATCAGCGTCACAGCCGCCTTGTAGCCCTTCTCCGGCTGTGAGGAAACGTAACCCACCGGCTTGTTGAGCAGGATGGTGGCAAGATGCGCCTGCTGCTTCTCGGCTCGCTTATCCAGAGTGATGGTCTGGCTGGGGTCGACCTTGGTGCCGAGCAAAGTGACCCGTTCGCCATCGACCAGAACAAGGCCGCGTTCGATCAGGGCATCCGCTTCGCGGCGCGAGCACAAACCGCGTTCTGACATCAGCTTGGAAAGGCGGACTTTTCCGGAATCCGCATCCGTGTCCGCGACACCAGTTTTCGGTCCAGGTGCATCAGGTCGCGCCAGCTTGACCCGCGTTGCCACAGGCTTCGCGCCGGCACCCGCTGCACTATCTGGTTTTCGCCGTCCGACCGGCCCGACCCTGCCTTTCGGCGGCCTGCGTATGGTCATCAAATATGGGGATTAAAGAATTTTCAGCAATTCGACTTCGAACACCAGCGTGGCGTTCGGAGGAATGACGCCACCTGCGCCGCGCGCACCGTAGCCCAGCTGAGGCGGGATGGTGAGCTTGCGCACGCCGCCCACCTTCATGCCCTGCACGCCCTCGTCCCAGCCACGAATGACGTGTCCGGCGCCAAGCGGAAAATCGAATGGATCGTTGCGATCCTTGCTGGAATCGAACTTGGTGCCGTCGGTCAGCCAGCCGGTGTAATGCACGGAAACCCGCTGTCCGGCCTGGGCGGCTTCGCCCTCTCCCTCGCCGAGGTCTTCGTAAACCAGTCCGGATGGGGTGGTGATTTCAGCCATGCTGTGCTCCTGAGTGAATTGAATGAGGTATTTTACCGAACTTCCGCAGAACTCGCTTTATCGCTTTCGGAGGCAACCGACATGACGCAGTTGCGGCCTCCTTCCTTCGCCCGATACAGCGCCTGGTCGGCGCGCGCCACCAGTTGTTGCGCAAGCGCCACCGCATTCTGGGCACGGTTGCAGTCGTGCAGGGTAGCAACGCCTATGGAGAGCGTGGCCGCGAGGGTTTCGTCCCCCTCGCCCTTGAATCGCTGTTCGGCGATGCTGTGGCGAATACGCTCGGCGATGGTAAGCGCGCTATCCATGTCCGTCTGCACCAGCAGGACGGCGAATTCTTCCCCGCCATAGCGGCCCAGCACATCGATGGAGCGCAGCTGCCCCTTGATCCGCCAAGCCGCCTCGCGCAGCACGCAATCGCCGGTCTGGTGGCCATAGTGGTCGTTGACGTGCTTGAAATGGTCGATATCCAGGAACAAACAGGAAAGCGGAAAACTCTGGCGCTGGGCGCGACTGACCTCCTCCTGCAGGCGCTGGTCGAAATAACGCCGGTTGTGCACTCCGGTAAGAGGATCGGTCAACCCCAGGTGCTTGAGGCGCTCGCTGTTGGTGACATTCTCCAGGCAAACCCCGAGGATTGCCGCAAGGCGGCCGATAAAATCTGTCGCCATGCCGGGTGCAAAGCGCCCCTCGTTGCGGCTTCCGAGATTGAGGCTGCCGATCAGTTTTTTCTGCCGCACCATCGGCAGGATGGCGATGCTGGCGGGGGGGGTATCGCGCGGGAAAAAAGGAGCACGGCTGGCGACGTTATACTGACCCAGCACCGGCGCCAGCGAAGTGCCGCAAAGACGGTGAAAACGGGATGGGTTGTCGAGGCACATCAGGCCGGGAAATTCAGCGGTGGGAATACCGAGGTCGATCAGCATGCGCCGCACTTCATATTCCGGATCGATCACAGCCAGCGTCACCACGTCCAGATCGAAGGTTTCCTTCATTTCCTGCAGGACATACTGGAGCAGCTCCTTGAAGCTGTTGACGCTGAGCATGCGCATCTCCGCATCCTGGAAGCGGCGCATCACCTGCTCGTTGATCCGCGCCTGGGCCACCAGCGTTTCCAACTGCTGCTGTAGTTCCTGGTTCTCTGTGGGCAAACGCCTGTTGAGCAGGTTGAGCAAATCGTCGGACATCTCTTATGCGCTTACCACCTCGGCCTTGACGATTTCCAGCGCGTCGCGCATGGTTTCCTCAGGCGCTGCATTGATGCATTCAGCCAGCATTTCAGCGGCCTCCAGAGTGTTTTCAGGCAGCGCACCGGCATCCAGTTCAGCAATGAAAGTTGCGGCCGCCCCGGCGATGCGCAACAGCGTCTGACGCTCGCCCATCAGCAGTTCAAGCTCGGCGCGCAGCATGGCGATTTCCTGGTCTTTCAACACGTGGGGCATTGTTATTATCCGTTTCGCAGAATCAATGTATTAGCGTACCACACCCATGATGAGTTGCGCATCCGGCAGACCGTGCCCAAGCAACCATTTCTTTGTTGCATCAACAAGCGACTCAGGACCGGCCATATAAACATCGAATCCACCCAGTACCGGGTAATCATCGACAATTCGCTGCAACAAGCCATCGACCAGGTTTTCCTGCCGACCCGCCGAGGTTTCCAGATCGGTCCCTGCTATCAGCGGCGTGTACTGGAAGTTGTCCAGCGCATCGGCCCAGGCGCGGGGCCAGTTGGAAAGATACAGATTGTCCTCGCGCGACACCACCCAGTAGAGGTGCACCGACTCGGCAACATCCAGCGCCATGGCGTGCTCCAGCAGACTTTTCACCGGTGCAAACCCGGCTCCGAAAGCGATGAAAATCAATGGCCGGTTGGAATCCTCACGCAGCACGAAACTGCCTTTCGGGCCTTCCACCGTCACTGCCTCGCCATTCGTCAGTCTGGTTGCGACATAATCCGAAAAAGGATTGCCCGGCAGGTTGCGAATGTGGAACTGCAGGTTGCGGTCGTCGCAAGGACAGCTTGCCACCGGGAATTCGGCCGAAAGCGCGTGACCCAGCTGAAGGATCGCATTCTGCCCGGCCAGGAAACGCAGCCGGTTGTTGCGCGGGGTTTGCAGCTTCAGAATCAGCATGTCGTCGCCCGCCTGCTCGACGCTTTTGACGTGCGCCGTGATGTGCTGGAGCGGGATATCCGATGCGAGATGCGCCTCACCTGCCTCGATCACCACATCGGTCACGGCGGTGTTCGAGCACATCAATGCACAGCCGGAGGCTTTGTCGGCTTCGCTCAGAACATAATCGTGGGGCCGCACTTTCATGACCTGACCAGAAACGACTCGCGCCTTGCACTGACCACAATTGCCGTTACTACAACCGTAGTTGAGCGCGAGCCCGGCACGCAGCGCAGCTTCGAGCAGGGTGTCGGCACCTTCGACAAAAAACTCGTGTCCGCTGGGCTGAATTCTTACATGTGCGGCCATCACGCGAAGGAAACTGTCGCGTATGGTCAAGTTGGGAAGTCCAGCCTGCGCATCCCTTGCTGCCAGTTCCTGATGCACCCACATGCGCAGAGATGCTGCCGCAGCTTGCATCTCCTCACTGCCGCTGTCCCATGTCCTGAGCTGCTTCTCCAGCCCATCGACAATAGCTTGATATTGGCTCAGCGAAACCTTGGTCTCTGCCAGTTCCTTGCTCAAACCGGTAAGCCGGGCAGCAAGCACTTCCTTGTCTGGCAGGGTACGCTCGAATACCCGCTTGCCGAAGGCTTTTTCCTTGATCTGCGCGACCCGCTCGAAAGCGGTGTTGTCCTCGAACTGGACATCGGGATAAACGCGCAGCAAATCCTCGGCAGCCACCATGCCGTCGAAAGACGCCAAGGCTCCATCCTTGATTTTCTTCTGCAGCGCCACCCGCGTTACACCCACCAGGCGCGCCGCTCTGGATAAATTCAGAAGTTGCGGCATATTCTGCTCCCTACAATCAGACAGCGAAATTCCTGCACCAGTTTAACTAAGCTGGCTCAACATCTCCGGCTCCATATCGAAGCCGACTTCACAGCCGGGGTTGAGCGCGACACCGTGGCCGGTGCCCATCTTTTCCAGGACCCACTTGAATTCGGTCAGCAGCCCGCCGCCATAGAGGGGAAAATCCTTGAGAAAAGGTTTAGCACGATCCGGACTGGTGAACACTGCAAGAACCTTGGTTCCGTCTTCGGCTTCGAGCACCAGCGGCTGGGCGCGGGTGGAGCGTTGCACACCCGGCATCACATCGTCGTCCTGGATCGGCATGAACACCTCTGAAACCAGCAGTTCATGCATGAATTCATCGCCCGACATGCTGCCTTCCCACGCCGCCAGGAGCTTTTTTTCCAGTTCGTTCTTCGGTATGAACACTTCGCTTGCCATCATTGTTTCCCTCAAATTTTAATAATCTCAAAGCCAGTATAGTGAACTTGACTAATGCACTCAACTAATCTAAATATTAAAAATAAATAACCCAGAATTCATATGCCGCCGCCTGAGCGCGGCAACGTTCCGCATCCAGCGAAGGAGGTAAAAAATGTATGACATCAACCAAATCATCAACCGTGAAGGCAACGCCCCGGAAGTCGATCTTCTCGACCTTGGAGACTGGTCCGAACAGATTGCACAAGAGTTGGCCGGAGAAGAAGGCATCACCTTGTCGAAAGAACACTGGGACGTAATCAATTTTCTTCGCGGCCATTATCAGCGTTGCGGCCCTTGTCCGAACGGCCGTGCTGTTCTGGGCTTACTCGAGGACAACTTCTCGCAGCAAGGCGGCAAAAAACACCTCTACCATTTATTCCCCAGGGGTCCGGTCGTTCAGGCCTGCAAGATTGCGGGACTGCCCCTGCCCCCATACAGTGCGGACACCTCGTTTGGCAGCGTGATGTAAGTCCAATTCGCATTCAATCCAACAATAAACAGTAATAACTTTTCACCGCAAAGGACGCAAAGGAACGCGAAGAAAACAGAGTAGACAGAGATGGACTACCTTTCGCCCAACTCGCAAAAATAATCAGGTTGGCTTGTTAGTGCTTCTGCCTTTCCTTCGCGAACCTTTGCGTCCTTTGCGGTTAACGCCTTTGATCAAGAAATAAAATCAAGCAACATTCACGACTTCAGCGGGATGATGCTGATCACCGCAACCGGTTCGTCCTGATCCAGCCTTTCGGCCAGTTCCTCGGCGATACCGTCGATCCCCGCAGTGGTAAACAGGTCGAGGGGCGTTTCCACCGAGGCGGAATAGAATGTGCCCTCGTTGTCCACAAACGCAACGTGATAATGGTTCATACCTTCATTTTCCAAACAGGTCGCGCAACTTGTCGATGATGTTTTTTTCGCGCTCGTCGAATGAAAACAACGGGTCGACGAACCCGTGCTCCTTGGCTCGCTCTTCCGCCACGGCGAGATGGAGGAATTCCTCGTAGTACTCCTGCTCGGTGCAGGTCACTTGGGTAACGAAGGCATCCGGCTCGTGGAAATCGGTGACCCCCAGCACGTAGACCGTTACGGTAAGGACCTTTTCCCTGGGGAATATCACTGCTTCGGTTTGCAGCGACACTACGACATCAGCCTCAGTCGCAGGATTACTGTCCGGGCTCAGCGCGCCGTATGCTGCACGGAGTCGATCTTCTATCGGGTTTTTGCTCATTGCTTGCCGCTTTGGACTGTACGCTCAAACGTTACACCATTCCCGTCTTAAAGAGCAATCGAATCAAGCGGCAAATAGCCAACGGCCAGCTTGGCAAGTTCTTCCAGAATGGCAGATTCATCGAGATTCTCGTAATCCTCGCGATTAAAAACCACAATACCGCCCGCCAGTTCGTGCCAGGTAAAGCCACTGGTCCATGCCGGCTGGGGGTAGGCGCCCTGCTTCAGACGCGGAAAAACGAACAGCCTGCCAGGCGCATACAGCAGGTTGTAGGCGATCTCGTCGGAATGCAGCATCTGGATGCAGCCCCATCCCGCGCCCGGCTCGTCGAATGCCAGGCACTGCACCGGGTAAGATTCACCGCCGCCATTGTGGCTCCACACGGCATCCATCACCGGGAAGCCCTGCGGCTTGAGGAACATCTGGAAATGCAGATGGTTGACCGACGCGAAGGCGCCGATAGAATTGTAACCGAAACCCACGCCATCCAGGGTTTCCGCCAGTTGCGACGTCAATCCCCAGATATAATTGTGATGCTCCAGCGTGAGGAACTGGGGCAGCCTGCGCTCCCTCTCCGGCACCAGCAAACCGTGAAAATCGACGAAGGGATATTTGTTGTAATACAGGGTGGCCTCCTTGCCGCCCAGCGTTCCCGCCCAGAACGCCTCCTTCTGCATGAATCCCTTGTTGAAATGGAAGCCCGCCTCATCGAAATCCACATGGATCCCGGCTGGCGCCCGCGCCGTGATGCGTTTGGGCCGAAACGAGCGCAGATGGTTGAACTGCAGCTCCCATTTCCCCGCCTGCCGACGCTCCGTGTGCCTCAGCTTATCCAAGCCGATGGCCTGTATCTTGAGAAACACCAGCAGATCCTCCTCCACTTCCTGGATCGCCCGTCCGCTTTCCAGCGCATCGACATATTGCTCGCGCAACCGCCGGTACAGTGCTTCGAGTTCCGCAGCCGTGGCGCAATGGATATTCGGATCGAAGGTGGCGTTGGCGCAAACCAGGATGAACGGCCCCAGTCCGCCTCCCTGCAGGAGGCCGGACAAGCCGGCCGAGAATGACTGGCAAAAGGAGGGTGAGGAAGAAAATGTTTTCAAAGAGAACTCTCAGCGAAGAACAAAAGTAAAATCGTCGCGCTCCGCCGCCAGGTCGTTGAGCAGGATGATCAGTTTGGCGTAATCCAGACCCAGGTTCGCCTGCGCCTTGGCCGACTCTTCCCAGACGATCTCGAACGGCCCTGCGACCTCACCAGTCAACACATCCCACAAGGCGTCCAGATTGCGCCCGAAATGGGGCGGGAAGGCGAGCTGACGCGCCAGTTCGTCGTAGAACTGGGCAAGCGTGTGGATATCGCGCAGAACGCAACGTTTTAACGGCATGGCGGCACCTCGACGAAAGTATTGTAATGGTCCACAGTCACGCGACGCATTCCATCCCGGGAAAACAGCAGGCGTTTGGCACCCCGGTGCCCACCCTGATAATCGAGATCGGCTTCGCGCCAGTCGCCGCGCGGCAGCCTGCCTTCCCGATTGCCGAAATGGTCGCCGCCTATGCTCTTGAACCTGAGTGCGGGAACGCTCCACAAGTCCCTGCCGGGCCGCCAGCCGGCCTGCTGCGCCTGCCGCTTGGTGACGAATTTGCCCGGCAACTGTGTGTTTTGGCTTTCATTCAGCACATCCAGCATATTCGCCAGCTCCGCTTCGTCAATTTTCGGCTGCAGGCGCTGGTTCAGCATATGCGCCGCTTCGCGGCAGCTTGTGGCAAACGCAGCAGGAGTCCAGGCAGCCGCGCAAAGCACCGCGAAAATAAAAAAAGTGCGGATCAGCAATTTCCCCACGGTTTACTCCACCCGGCGCAGCAGCAAGCCCTTGAGGTATTCCCCCTCGGGGAAATTCAGCACGGCAGGATGATCGGCATCGGCTGCGAAGCGCCCCACGATCTGCGCCGTCACGTTCGCATCCATCGCGGCGCCAGCGAGAATTTTCTGGAACAGGTCGGCAGTGACGCCGCCCGAGCAGGAAAAAGTGGCCAGCAGGCCACCCGGCCGCAACAGCTTGAGCGCCCACAGGTTGATGTCCTTGTAGGCGCGCGCCGCATTGGCAGCGTGATGGGCGGTAGGAGCGAACTTGGGCGGGTCGAGTACGATCAGGTCGAAGCTCTTGCCCTGATCGCGCATCAAGCGCAGCGACTTGAACACGTCCGCCTCAAGCCACTCAGCGCGATCTGCCGCCAGATTGTTGAGCTTGACGTTTTCCCGCGCCAGCGTCAGCGCCTCGGCAGAACTGTCCACCGACAGTACCGAACGAGCGCCGCCCTGGAGCGCGCTCAAGCTAAAGCCGCCGCTGTAACAGAAGCAGTTGAGCACGTCCTTGTCGTTGGCCAGTTCGCCGATACGACGACGGTTGTCACGCTGATCGAGGTAGAAGCCGGTTTTCTGCCCCTTTTCCACATCCACATAAAATTTCAGCCCATGCTCGCGGATGATCAGCGGCACAGGCAGCACGCCGCGCAGAATGCCCGCGCGCGCCGGCAGCCCTTCCAGATCGCGCACCTCGGCATCGGAACGCTCATAGAGATTGGCGCAGCTGGTCAGCTCCACCAGCAAATCGACCAGCGTCCCGCGCCAACGCTCCATCCCGGCCGACAGCACCTGCATCACCAGGGTGTCGCCGTAGCGATCCACCACCAGACCGGGCAGACCGTCGGACTCGCCGTGCACCAGCCGCATCCCGTCGGTGACCTTGGCCAGTTCCTGGCGCAAGCCGATGGCACGCGCCAGACGCGCCCGGAGAAAGGCCTCGTCGACCGTCTCGCTTTCCCGATAAGTCCACACCCGGCCCAGAATCTGCGATTTTGGGCTATACGCGGCCAGCGCCAGAAAAGCCCCGTGGGTATCGCGAACAGCCACGGTTTCGCCGGACTGCGGCTCACCCTTGATGCGCTCGACAGCGCCGGTAAAAATCCAGGGGTGGCGGTGCTGCAGGGATTTCTCCCGACCGGGATTGAGGATTAGTGAATTCATGGTGGTTTAACCGAATGAGAAAAATGAAGATTCTGAACCGCGAAGTATAACAGCTGGCCTGCACCACCTGAGCTTTTCAATCCGGTACAGGTCGGTGCAGCATGTACCGGACCTAAGCTTCGTCGCCCGCGTAGGGGTTGGTGAGCCGCTCGTAGCCAAAGGTGGATACCGGGCCGTGGCCGGGGATGAAGGTCACATCGTCACCCAGGGGAAACAGCCGCTCGCGGATCGAGCGGATCAGCGCCGGGTAATCGCCACGCGGGAAATCGGTGCGGCCGATCGAGCCCTTGAACAGCACATCCCCGACGAAGGCAGTTTGGCTGGCGCGATGGAAAAATGCCACGTGGCCGGGGGTATGGCCGGGGCAATACAGCACTTCCAGAATCTGGTTGCCTACGCTCACCGTATCGCCCTGCTCCAGCCAGCGATCGGGCGTGAACGCCGGGGTATGCGGAAAGCCGAACATCTCGCTCTGCTGCGGCAGCGACTCCAGCCAGAAGGCATCCTCGCGCTGCGGCCCTTCGATCGGGATAGCCAGCCTTGCCGCAAGCTCCGCGGTCGCCCCGACATGATCGATGTGACCATGGGTAAGCAACAGTTTGGTCAGATGCAGGCCGTTTTCCTGCACACAGGCAAGCAGCGCCTCGGCATCGCCGCCAGGATCGACCAGGGCCGCTTCCAGGGTTTGCTCGCACCAGATCAGGGAACAGTTCTGCTCGAATGGGGTGACGGGGATGATGAGGTATTTCATGGATTCGGCATTTATCCTGCGGGAATGATATCGGTGACCAAAACAGCATGACCGTCGGTTTCCCATTTTACGTCGTAATCTAACAGTTTCATGCCGAAAGCCCGCTTGCCGTCATCCTTCCCATAGTAGGCGGGCCGCGGATCCTGGCTCAGAATCTGACGAATCAGCAGCTCCAGTTCCGGCACCGCCGCGCAGCGATCAAGCGCAGGCTGGCTGAAGCTCACCTCGAACAAGGCGGCGGGTGCTTCCGCCGCAAAACCGCCAGTT
>Ga0209253_10005995_pt1 | contig 10524 bp, 12 predicted proteins | sample FrelakmetBRP12BR_FD_187145 | JGI IMG/M metagenome (GOLD analysis project Ga0209253, IMG submission 187145) | Freshwater lake sediment microbial communities from the University of Notre Dame, USA, for methane emissions studies - BRP12 BR (SPAdes)... | ecosystem: Environmental > Aquatic >... | reverse complement strand
GCGGCTCGAGGTGCTCGCCGTGGCCGGGCCGGACGATCCCGTCGTCGTGCTGGGGGATCCCGAGGCGCCTGGCGTGCTGGGCGAGCTGGCGCCGCTGGCCGCCGATCTCGCCGTGCAGAAGATCGGCGCCGACCTGAAGGCGGCGCGGGTGGCGCTCGCGCGTCGGGGGCTCGGGATCGCCGGCCCGTCGGTCGACGTCTCGCTGGCCTCCTACTGCCTCGACCCCTCGCGGCCCGACCACGGCGCGGCGGCGCTGGCCGAGTCGCTCCTCGCGCAGCCGCGCCCGTTGCCCGGCGACGTCGCGGCCGGCGCGTGCGTGGAGGCCCGCACGCTCCATGCCCTGGTGCCCGTGCTCCTCGAGCGGCTCCGTACGCACGGCATGGAGCGGCTGTTCCGCGAGCTGGAGACGCCGCTTGCCGAGGTGCTGGCGGCGATGGAGCTGGCCGGGATCGCCCTCGACGTCGACGCGCTCGGGCGGCTCGGTGCCGAGCTGGGCGGAAGCCTCGACGCGCTGATCGCCGACATCCACGCGCTCGCCGGCGGGCCCTTCAACATCGGCTCCCCGCCGCAGCTGCGCGAGGTGCTGTTCGACCGGCTCGGGCTCTCCACGCGCGGCGTGAAGCGGGGGAAGACCGGGCTGTCGACCGACGTGGACGTGCTCACCCGGCTCGCCGGGGCGCATCCGCTGCCGGCGAAGATCCTGGAATGGCGCCAGCTCTCGAAGCTGAAGAGCACCTACGTCGACGCCCTGCCGGCGCTGGTCGACCCACGCTCCGGCCGCCTGCACACCTCCTTCAACCAGACCGTCGCCGCCACGGGTCGGCTGTCGAGCTCCGACCCGAACCTGCAGAACATCCCCGTCCGCACCGAGATCGGCCGGCGCATCCGGGCCGCGTTCGTGGCCGCGCCCGGCTGGCGGCTGATCTCGGCGGACTACTCCCAGATCGAGCTGCGGCTGCTCGCCCACCTCGCGGCCGATCCCGCCCTGTGCGAGGCCTTCGCGCACGGCGAGGATGTCCACGCGCGGACGGCGGCCGAGATCTTCGGCCATTGCCCGCCTGCCGAGGGCCGCCGGCTGGCGAAGGTGATGAACTACGGCATCGTCTATGGGATGGGTCCCGCGCGGGCGGCACGCGAGATGGGCGTCTCGATCGCCGAGGCGGAGGCGTACATCGCCAGCTACTTCGCCCGGTATCCCGGGGTGCGCGCCTTCATCGACCGGACGATCGCGGAGGCGCGCGAGCGGGGCTGGGTCACCACGGTGCTCGGCCGCCGCCGCTATCTGCCCGAGCTGGCGTCCCAGGATCCGGCGGTTCGGCAGTTCGCCGAGCGCGCTGCGACCAACACCCCGATCCAGGGGTCGGCCGCCGATCTCATCAAGCTCGCGATGCTGGAGGTCCATCGCCGGCTCGGGGCGGCGGGTCTCGGGGCGCGGATGCTGTTGCAGGTGCATGACGAGCTGGTGATCGAGGCGCCGGCGGCGGAGGCGGCGGAGGCCGCCGCCCTCGTGAAGACGGCGATGGAGACCGTCTGGCCGCTCGCGGTGCCGCTTCGCGTCGACGTGCGCACCGGGTCGCACTGGGCCGAGGTCCACTAGTGTGCCGGCCGTGAATACGCCGGACACGGTGGCGTCTGAACGACGGACGAGCAGTGGGGCCTAGCGACTGGGAGCTGGTCCAGCAGAGCCGCGGAGGCGATCGTGACGCCTTCCGGACGCTGGTCGAGCGATACCAGCGCAAGGTCGCCGCGCTGGCGCTCGGCATGCTACGGAATCCGGAAGACGCTCTCGACGTGGTGCAGGACACCTTCGCGAAGGCGTACCAGAGCCTGGACCGGTTCAAGGGCGACGCGGCGTTCTACACCTGGGTCTACCGGATCGCCGTCAACCTCTGCATCGACGTGCAGCGGCGCGAGGCGAAGATGCCGCAGGTCGGCCTCGAGCTCCGCGAGGGCGAGGACGGCGCCGAGCAGGACCTGCCGGCGGCCGTCGCGCACGGCGCCGATCCGGAAGACCCGTTCCGGCGCGCGCGCGACGCCGAGATCGCGCGCGGCATCCAGCAGGCCGTTTCCGAGTTGACCCCCGAACATCGCGCGGTCATACTCCTGCGCGAGGTGGAGGGACTCTCCTACGAGGAGATCAGCCGCGTGCTCGACTGCCCGAAGGGCACGGTGATGAGCCGACTCCACTACGCACGCAAGCAGCTGCAGGAGCGGCTGCGCGGGCTGCGCTGACGGGCCGGGACGCGGCGATGACGTGCGACGACGTCCGGCGGTTGCTGCATCCCTTCGTCGACACGGAGCTGCCGCCTCCCATGCTGCTGGCCGTGGCTCGCCACGCGGGAAGCTGTCTCGCTTGCGATGCCGCGCTCCGCGAGCTGACCGAGCTGCGCGAGGCGCTCGTCGGCGCCGTCGACCGGCGCCTCGAGACGCTCGACCTCGGCGGGGTGTGGACCGGGGTGTCGCAGGCGATCGATCGGCACGAGACGCGCGTGCACCGCGACGCGCGGGTCCGCCGCCTGGCGGTGTGGGGACCGACGCTCGCGCTGGCGGCGGGCGTCGCTCTGGCCGTCGGGCTGTGGAACGGTTGGACCTCCGGGGGCGTCCCGCGCCCCGGGCCGACGCCGTCGCGAGTCGCCGGGGGGGAACCGCCGGCGCGCGTCGCGCCGCGGCCGCCCGCGACCATGGTGGCGCGAGACGGCCTGCGCAACCGCGCCGCGTTCGACCGCCTGTGGGGGCGCGGGATCGAGGTGAAGCGCGAGCCGAAGGCCGGCACCACCGTGGTGTGGGTCGCTCACGTCGACGACTCCGTCGAATGACGCGGGGCGACGGGGTGGGGCTGGTCGCCGGCCTGGTGGGGGTGCTCGCGCTGTGCGGGCCGGCGACCGCCGGTGACACCGGCGCCCCCCTCGAGCCCGAGGGGCCGCGCGGCGACACCGTCCGGATCCAGGTGATGGCGATCGAGGCGGGCAACGGGGGCGCGTGCGATCCGCGCCTGGAGTTCCTGCGCTCCAGGCTGCGCCGCGTCGTGAGCTACCGCAGCTTCCGCCTGGTGGGCGACATGCAGCGCGACGTGCTCTGGCAGGACACCGAGGTGTTCGTGCTGCCGCACGGCACGCGCCTGCTGCTGCTGCCGAAGGGGCGCGAGGCGCAGGAGGTCCTGCTGCAGGTCCGGCTGGTCGATGGGCGCCGCCAGCTCGTCGACACCATCGTCCGGTTGCGCAATCGCGGCTACATGGTATTTGGCGTCGAACGCGATGCGCGCGCCGACGAGGCGCTGCTCGTCGTGCTGCGAGCGGAGGACTGATGGCGAGCACCCCGACCTGGCTGGACGAGGTCCAGCGCCAGCTGCACGAGGTGGCAGGGGCGTTCTGGAACGAGGTGCGCGAGCACGGCGTCACGCCGTACCTGCAGCCGGTCGGCCCCTACAACCGTGGCGCGGTCGCGCCGCTCGCCACCGTGGCAGGCATCCTCGGCATCGTGCTGCTCTCGGGCGTGGCCATCGCGGCGCTGGGGACTGCGATCCTGGCCCTGCTGGCGTTGTGGATGCTGCTCGCCCAGGTCTTCGGGTTCTCGCTCGAGGTGAGCCCCTTCGGCGCCCGCGCCTGACCGCCGGGCCGCGCTACTCGCCGAGCGTCTCCCAGCGTACGTCCCAGAAGTCCGGCACCGGCGGACGCAGCTCCAGGTGCCCGCCGAAGCACCGGAAGCTCGGCCGGTGGGCCAGGCGCTCGCGCAGCAGGTGCACGAACTCGGCGAGCGGCTGGTCCGGGGCCGGGGCACCGACGTCGAGCCGCTTCGTCTGGCCGCAGGCGCGGCAGGCGACGTCGACCCGCATTGGTGCTCCGGCTCCGCCGGCGCTCAGGCCAGCCCCTTCATCGCCGCCGCGAGGATGTGCGACGTGCCCGGCCGCATGATGCGCGGGTCGACCTCGCGGCCCTCGACCAGCGCCTTGCGCACGTCCTTCCCCGAGATGGACACGGGCTTCTCGCCGGGGTGGTTGTCCATCAGGTCGACCCGTCCGACCGACTCGTAGTAGGCGGCGAAGCCGACCTTGAGGGGCTGGATCCGCAGCTCGCCCCGGAGGCTCTCGAAGATCTCCTGCGCGTCGAAGTCGCCCCAGATCGCGCTGCCGTCGTGGTAGGGCGCGTCGGCGTGCTTGCGGCCGATGACGATGTCGGTGAAGCCGAAGTTCTGACGGTAGATGGCGTGCATGACCGCCTCGCTCGGCCCGCCGTAGAACATCTTGATGTCGAGACCGATCAGCAGCACCCGGTCGGGCACCGCCTCGCCGCGCGGCCCCCACAGCGTCGGGTCGCTGTCGCCGTCGCCCAGCGCGCGCTCGGTGATGAGCGCCTCGTAGGTGTGCATGCGCACGTCGGCGTGCACGTCGTCGCCCTTGGTCTCGCCGATGAGCGGGTTCAGCACGGCGCCCGCGTTCAGGCCCCGGCGGATCAGCGTCTCGAGGCCGTAGACGAGCGCGTACTCGTGCGCGCGGTGGAGCGGGTTGCGCGTCTGGAAAGCGACCACGCGCTCCCAGCCCTTCGCGCGGATGAGCGCGCGCACCTCGTGCGGCGTGAGCACGTAGCGGGCGAACTCCGGGTGCTTCGGCTGTGGCAGCGTGCGGATCCGGCCGCCGACGAGGTGCGTCTTGTCCGCATCGCCCTTGAGCACCATGTCGCCGCCCGGGTGGTCGGTGCGCTCGGTGCGGTAGACGCGGCGCAGGTAGTGCATCTTGTCCCAGGCGAAGACGTCGCTGATCTCCAGGGTGCCGACGACCGCGCCGGCGCCGTTCACCAGCGCCACCGTCTGCCCGCGCTCGAGCCGTGCGGCGAGGTCCTTGGTCACGGGGAGCGAGAGCGGGATGGTCCAGGCGTAGCGGTTCCCGCCATGCTCGATCACCTGCTCGTCGAGCACCCGGTGCCAGGTGGCGCCGTCCATCGGCCCGGTGAGCGGCGAGAGCCCGCCGTCGCCGAAGCGGTAGACGGTGGAGAGGTCGGCGTCGGACAGCGGCAGCGTCGGCATCGTCGCCGCGTCGGCGAGGAGCCGGGGTGCCTCGCCGGGTGCGACGGTGCAGGTCACGGGCTCGGTGAGTCCGCCGTGCGGGGGGATGAGGTCGGCCATGGTGGCAGTCGGTCCTTTCCGTGCGAAGGTTCGAAACGGGCGAGACTAGCCCAAGTCCCGCCGCTCGGTCCACGCCGTGGGCGCACGCTGCCGTGGGCATTGCCCGGCACGTCGGCGCGCACGGGCCCTGGAGTCTGCGCCGGCGCCTCCCACGTCGCCAGGGTCAGCGGACCCCGGCGACCGGTTGCATCTGGGTGTCGCACCGCCCGCCGACGGTCACGGTGCGGAATGCGCCCGCTCCCGTGCAGGTCTCGCCGCGGTCTTCGACCCGGCACGTGAGCGCCAACGGCGTCCCGGCGTTCACCCAGCTCGGCGTCTTGCGATGCCGTCCCACCCGACCGAAGCGGCAGCCGGGAGGGAGCCCGTAGGGCCTGCATCCCGAGGGCGGCGTCAAGTGGACCTTCCTGCCGTCCACGACGAAACCCCGGTAGCTGTCGACGAGCTCGACCACGTCCCCGTCCGGCTCGTCCCGGAAACGGAACTCGCGGAACCGATACCCGCCGTCCGCGGGTTCATCGACACGAATTCGTTCGCTCGCGATCAGGGCGAAGTCGCTGCCGCGTCGGGCGACCGCACCCGAAACGTACTCGACGCGATCGTGGTCGGGAAAGCACTTGCCCATGGCCGGCGGGTGGTAGTAGTGCCGCACGCTGCGCAGATCGCCGACGGGGATCCCGGGGAAGATCGCCTCGAGGTCTGCGTCGCTTCCGAACAGCACCCGTTCGACGTCGGCGACGTTCTGCGCGTACATGCGCTGCAACGTGGCGTAGTGGGACCCGCCCTCGCCGCTGGCGAGATCCGCACGCAGGAAGCACGAGGTCAGCGCGGAGGTCTGCGCCAGGTACTCGTCCCAGATGTTGTACTGCGAGACGGCCGACGACACGCCCTGGAAATCACCCTCCTCCCGGCACCCCTGGCCCCGCTGGCACCGGCCCCGGCCACGGTTGCGGATGGAGAGCGCGATGACGGTGCGCTCGCAGGCCCCGTAGGCGCTGCAGCCGCGGTCGAGATGGCCCTCGAAGATCGCGGTGCGCATCGCGTAGTCGAGATGCCGGGCCCGCCGCAGCGCCTCCGCCGGCCAGTGTCGGGCATTGTCCCGGATGAATCGCTCCCAGGCCTCCTCCAGGTTGCCGCGCCGGCCGACCAGGTTCCTGTTCGCGTCCTCGCAGTGGGGCGAGTCGTGGTAGGCGCGCACGATGGCGTCGAGCTCGCCCGGGGGCCGGCCGGTGGCGGCGGGGGCGGCGCGCCCTCTCGGCGGGTCGAAGAAGGGCCCCTTCTTCAGGGCATGGAGCGCTCGGACGTCGATCACCCGCCTGACATCGTCGTCGCAATGGTGATTGGCGACCCGCAGCGAGGCGCGGGCCGCCATCGCGTTCTCGAACGTACGCGAGGACGCTCGCGTCGCAGCGCGGGAATCCACCACGACCTCGAAGCCGACGTAGGGTGTCCCCGAAGCGTCCGTGAGCGGCCGTCCGTTCCGGATCACCAGACAGGGGATGACCGACGTGCCCTGGGTGAGGTGGCCCGCCGGCGACGAGGGGCCCGAGCGCTGGAAGCGGTCGACGTCGTAGGAGGGGATCTCGAGCGGGCCGTTGAACTGGTAGAGCGTCATCACCCGCGTCGCCGGAATGTCCGCCCACGCCGCCCCGGCGAGCAGGAGCGCAACCAGGGTCAGGGTCCGCCGCATGGGCACCAGCAGGGACGGCGCTCGGCGGACGGGAGCGGTCTCATGCCCCGCGTCCACACTGCACGCAGCCCGGGCCCGCGAGCCGCGTGCCGTCCCAGCGGCCGGCCGCGAGGTCGAGCCGCTGCACGCGCGCGGCGGTGACGGTGCCGAGGAGCACGCCGAGGACCTCGGCCGCGGCGAGGGCCCCGAGCGCCTGCGCGGCCGCGTCGGCGAGCAGGCCGTCGAGGGCCCGGCCGGGCGTGGCGTTCCCGGGCGCCCCCGAGGCGGCGCGCGGCGCGGCGACGTCCGCCGCCGCGCATGCCGGGCACGGATGCCCGACGAGCGTCGCCACCGCGCCCGCCGCGCCCGCGAGCCGCGCCCACACGACCGGCGTTCCCGGATCGCGCGGCAGGCGGCCCCCAGCCGCCAGCGCGACATCGGCCGGTCGGACGTCCGCGCCGAGCGTGCCCACGCCCGAGCGTCCGAGCAGGTCGGCGGCCACCTCGGCCGCGCGTCCCGCGCCCGCCACACGCACCCGCGCGGCGAGCAGCCGCGCCTGGCCCCGCCCCCCGACCTCGGGCAGCAGGATCTGGCGGCTGAAGCGGTCGATGGTCGCGTCGGACAGGATCACTCGATCACGTTCTTCTCGATCGGCTCGACGGTGACGCCCTGCTCGCGCAGCCAGAGGATGCCCCGCTCGATCGCGTCCGCCGTGCCGTCGAGCTCGATGGCGATGATGCCGATCTCCTCGTTGACGCTGGCCTGCCGGATGTTGAACACGAGGTCGAAGTTCCGGCTGAGCTGGTAGATCAGCGGCTCGCGCACGAGCCGGCTCGGGTAGGTGAGGTAGAGCTTCACGCGGCTCGCGTCGCCCCCGCTCACGCGCGTCGTCGTGGTCGCCGGGCGCTTCACGGGCGCTCCCAGCCGGCCCAGAGGTTCGTCGACAGGTAGCGGCTGCCGAAGTCGGCGTACAGCACCACCACGCATCCCTCCGTCAGCGTGCGCGCGATCTGCAGCGCCGCGCAGTGTGCGGCGCCGCACGACTGGCCGACGACCAGCCCTTCTTCGCGCCCCAGGCGGTAGACCATGGCGTAGGCATCGTCGGTGCCGACGCCGACCTTCGCGTCCAGCTCCCGCTCCTTGTAGATGCCCGGCACGATCGAAGTGGCCATGTGCTTGAGGCCCTCGATGCCGTGGAAGGCGTCGTCGGGCTCGGCGGCGACGACCTGCACCCTCGGGTTCCGCGACTTGAGGAACCGCCCGGTGCCCATCACCGTGCCGCCCGTGCCGATGCCGGTGACGAAGTGGGTGACGCGGCCGTCGCTCTGGCGCCAGATCTCCGGACCGGTGGTGAGGAAGTGCGCGCGCGGGTTGGCGTCGTTGAAGTACTGGTCGGGCTTGAAGTAGCGCTCGGGCTCCTCGGCGAGGATCGTGCGGCAGAGGCGGATGGCGCCGTCGGAGCCTTCGAGCGGGTCGCTGAACACGATCTCGGCGCCGAATGCCTGGATGACCTGCTTGCGCTCGCGGCTGACGTTGGCGGGCATGACGAGCTTGACCGGATAGCCGAGCGCGGCGCCGATCATCGCCAGCGCGATGCCGGTGTTGCCGGACGTGGAGTCGAGAATGGTCCTGCCCGGCGCCAGCCTTCCGGCCTCGAGGCCTTCGCGCACCATGCGCAGCGCGGGGCGGTCCTTCACGGAGCCGCCCGGGTTGAAGCCCTCCAGCTTGGCCAAGATGCGGACCCCCGGCGGCACGCCGTCCCGCACGCGGGTGACCTCGATCATCGGCGTGTTGCCGATCAGCTCGAGCACCGAGGGGCACACCAGCGGTCCCGCCTCCGGCGTCGCGGGGGGCGCGGGGACCGCGTGGGCCATGGGAGCGGTCATGGGCACGGCGGGAGGCTAGCACCCTCCGGCGATCGCGGGAACGATCGAAAGCTCGTCGCCCGCTTCGACCGGCGTGTCGAGGTTCTCGAGGAAGCGGATGTCCTCGCCGTTCACGAACACGTTCACGAAGCGGCGCACCTGGCCGGCGTCGTCGCAGATGCGGTCGCGGATGCCCGGGTAGCGCGTGTCGAGATCGCCCAGCAGCGCGCCCACCGTCGCACCGCTGGCCTCCACGGCCTCGGCGCCGCCGGTGTACTTGCGCAGCGGGGTCGGAATCCTCACCTGGCTCATCGTGTCGAACCCTCCTGGGAGTTGCCGGCCGGCACGGGGCGGGCCGGACCTCAGACGGCGGAAGCCTTGCGGACGCCGCCGAGCCGTGCAAGCAGCGCGTCGAAGTCGGCCAGCCGCGCCGGGATGCGGTAGGGCTGCTCGACGCCGTCCACCACGGCCTCGAGCGTCTTGTAGCCGTTCCCGGTGACGCAGATGACGATCGGCTCGTCGCGCGGGATGCGGCCCTGCTGGATGAGCTTGCGGGTGACGGCGACGGTGGTCCCGCCCGCCGGCTCCGTGAAGATCCCCTCGGTGCGGGCGAGCAGCTGGATCGCCTCGACGATCTCCGCGTCGGTGGCCGCCTCGCCCCAGCCGCCCGACTCGCGCACCGCCTTCAGCACGTAGAAGCCGTCGGCCGGGTTCCCGATCGCGATCGACTTGGCGATGGTGTCGGGCTTGACGGGTGCGATCAAGTCGCTGCCGCGGTGCAGCGCGTGGATGACGGGCGCGCAGCCGGCGGCCTGGGCGGAGTAGATCCGGAAGTCGCCCTCGGCGAGGCCGAGGTCCCGCAGCTCGTGGAACGCCTTGGCGATCTTGGGCAGGATGGTGCCGCCCGCGGTCGGTACGACCACGTGCCTGGGCAGCCTCCACCCCAGCTGCTCCGCGATCTCGAAGCCGTAGGTCTTGGCGCCCTCGGTGTAGTAGGGCCGCACGTTGATGTTGACGAATGCCCAGCCGTACTTGTCGGCGACCTCGCTGCAGAGACGATTCACGTCGTCGTAGTTGCCGTTCACGGCGATGGCCTTCGGCCCGTAGATGGTCGAGCCGATGACCTTCCCCTGCTCGAGGTTGTCCGGGATGAAGATGAAGCACTCGAGGCCGGCGCGGGCGGCGTGCGCGGAAACCGAGTTGGCGAGGTTGCCCGTGGAGGCGCACGACACGGTGTCGAAGCCGAACTCGATCGCCTTCGACATCGCCACCGAGACGACACGGTCCTTGTACGAGAAGGTCGGGTGGTTGACGGAGTCGTCCTTCACCCAGAGCTCCCGCACGCCGAAGACCTCGGCGAGCCGGTCGGCCCTCACCAGCGGCGTGAAGCCCGACCACAGGCCGAGCCGTGGCTCCGTGTCGACGGGCAGCAGCTCCCGATAGCGCCAGAGGTTGTGCGCGCGGCCGGCGATCGCCTCGCGGCTGAGCACGCGGCGGATCGCGGCGTAGTCGTACTGCACCTCCAGCGGACCGAAGCAGGTCTCGCAGACGTGGAGCGCCGCGATCGGCGCCTCGGCGCCGCACTCGCGGCACTCGAGTCCGGTGACGTAGCTCATCGGGCGAGGCTCCTTCCGTCAGCGGCGGGCTCGGGCCCGCCGCCGCACGCGGCGCAGCCGGCGCGGCGGGCGAGGGGAACGCTGCGCCAGGTTCCCGTCCGCAGATCGATGGTGAGCAGCCGGTGGGCGAGGGCAGGGGCGACGCCCGCGAGGAGCCGGAGCGCCTCCGCGGCCTGCAGCGTGCCGGCGAGGGCGACGGCGGGGCCGAACACGCCGGCCTGATCGCAGCCCGGCGTCTCCCCGGATGGCGGCGGCTCCT
>Ga0209253_10005994_pt1 | contig 10525 bp, 7 predicted proteins | sample FrelakmetBRP12BR_FD_187145 | JGI IMG/M metagenome (GOLD analysis project Ga0209253, IMG submission 187145) | Freshwater lake sediment microbial communities from the University of Notre Dame, USA, for methane emissions studies - BRP12 BR (SPAdes)... | ecosystem: Environmental > Aquatic >... | reverse complement strand
AGCCACCGCTCGAAGAGTTGACCACGGGATCGATCTTCGTCGGCCGCTACCAGATCATCGAAGAGTTGGGGAGAGGCGGCATGGGCCGGGTCTACCGGACCGTGGACAAAAAGATCAATGAAGAAGTCGCTTTGAAACTCATCCGGCCGGAGATCGCCTCGGAGAAGAGGACCCTGGAGCGGTTCGGGAACGAGCTCAAGATCGCCCGCAAGATCGCCCACAAGAATGTCGGCAAAATGTACCACCTGAGCGAGGAAGAGGGGACCCACTACATCACGATGGAGTATGTCCCGGGCGAGGACCTGAAGCGGATGATCCGGATGTCGAAGCAGCTGAGCATTACGACGGCAATCGACATCGGCAAACAGATCTGCGAGGGGCTGGCCGAAGCGCATCGGCTGGGGATTGTCCATCGGGACCTCAAGCCCTCGAACATCATGATCGACCGGGAGGGCAACGCCCGGATCATGGATTTCGGGATAGCCCGGCTGCTGAGTGCCAAGGGCATCACGGGCGCGGGAGTCGCGGTCGGGACGCCGGACTACATGTCGCCCGAGCAGGTGGAAGGGAAGGAAGCTGACGCCCGGGCGGACATCTATTCCCTGGGGATCATCCTCTTCGAGATGGTGACGGGGCGGGTGCCGTTTGAAGGGGATACGCCTTATGCGGTCGGGTACAAGCACAAGAACGAGATACCTGTGAGTCCCAAGGTGCTCAATCCCCAGGTCCCCGATGACCTTAGCGCCCTCATTTTGAAGTGCCTGGAGAAGGAACCGGACAAGCGCTTCCAAAGCTCGGATGAACTGGGCGCCGGGCTCGGGCAAATTGAGAAGGGGCTCCCGACGACCGCAAAGCTGACGCCCGTCCCCAAACGCACATCGCTGACTTCGCGGGAGATTACCATCAAGTTCACGGCGAGAAAGCTCATTGTCCCCGGGCTGGCGGCGATCGCTCTCATAGCGGCGGTCATCCTCGCTTTTATCTTTCTTCCGCACCGTGCTCCCCAGACAAGACCGAGTCCCGTCCACAAGCAGATCACGTTTACGGGAGCGGCCTCCTCTCCGGCCATCTCTGCAGATGGAAAATTCCTCGCCTATGTGGATGGTCTGGAAATAGAAGAGCAGAAGGTCATGGTTCGGGACATGATAAGCAGCCAGGCCATCGAGGTTTTTCGCGGCAAAAGGCTGTATGGCCTGCGGTGGTCGCCGGACGGGTCCGAGCTTTCCTTTTACGGCGAAGACACTGATTCGACTGGGGCAGCTATTATCGTCCCCCGGCTGGGAGGCAAGGCCCGTAGGCTGACCGGAATGAAGGACGCCCCGGTCTGGTCGTCTACGGGCACCGAGCTTCTTTATTTTTCATGGGAGAAAAACCAATTTATTTTCACCGACAAGACTACGGGCGAATCCAAGTCAATCTCTTTGGATAAAACCATCGCGGAAAATCTCCAGGAATATGACTTGTCACCGTCAGGAAGGTTCATCGTCTTCACGACGAGTAACTCAGCAGGGAACTATTCCATCTGGATCGTCACCGCCGACGGGAGCCGTAAGAATAAAATCTTCGAAGATAATAGTGGACGCTGGCTGGGCTGTCCCCGCTGGTCACCCCGAGGAGACGCGGTTTATTATCTTCAGGACGCAGAACAGACGGAGGACGTTCGGAAGATATCCGTATCCCCTGACAGCGGAATGACATCGAAGCCCGCATCTCCGATTCTCGAGGGGCACATGGCCGGCAATTTTGCTCTGACGAACGACGGGAAGCGTCTTTTCTATGAGCAAGGACCATTTATTATGAATATTTGGCAGGCCGCTCTCAGCGGATCAGGAAAGAACCGAAAGGTAGATGTCAAGCAGCTGACAGCGGGAACGTCATTTCATCAAAGCCCAAGCTTTTCTCCGGATGGAAAGCTCGTCGCATTCATCACGTTTGTGGGCTCTTCGTCAAATGTTCATGTCATGCCCGCCGGCGGAGGGCCGTCTCAACAGATCACTTTCTTGAACGCTTGGTGTTCGTTCCCCGCTTGGTCCCCCGACGGAAAAGAGATAGCTTTTTCCTCGAATCAGGGAGGATCTTATAAAATTTGGAAGGTCAGCGCGGCCGGCGGGCAGGTCTATCAATTCACTAGGAGCGAAGGAGGGGTGCAGCCGGTCTGGGCACCGGGACAAAAGATCCTTCATCGGTCGATGAAGGACAACAACCTCTGGCTCATTGACCCAGTAACTGAAGCGAAGACACCTCTTTTCAATACAAACCCTACAGACTACATTGTTGGCCCAAGATATTCGCCTGACGGCAAGAAAGTCGCGGTCCTCTGGCAAAAGGAATCCGGCAAAGAACCTGGCCTTTGGCTCATCTCTCTCGATGACTCCTCCTCGGTCCTGCTTCGAAAAGGTCCTATGTACCCAATAGGCTGGTCGGCCGACGGGAAATGGATCTATGCTTCAGTGAGGGGAACGGGAAAGTTAGAAGTCCTGGCCGTATCACCAGAGACCGGACAGTCGGAGCCTTGGCTGTCATTGCCTCCGAACCCTGACATGGGCCAGGTCATGACATTTTTTTGCAGAACGGATGATGGGACGCATTTTGCATTTCCTGCCCGAAAGTCGCAACCCGACATCTGGATGATCGAGAATTTCGACCCGGAGGTCAAATAGGGGACGAGCATGGAAAAATGGAAAGATGACCTTAAGAGTTTTTTTGAGGCGCAGAAAGCCGGCGAAAGCGGGGAAAAGAAGGCGGCTGAGGTCAAGTCCCACGTCAAAAAATTTTTCTCCGGCAAGGTCCGGCCGGTCTTCAAGAAGCTGAAAAAAGAGCTGGAAAGATATGGGCGGGAAGTCAATGTCTCGATCGGCGATCATTCCGGCGCCATAGAGGTGGTCAACCAAGGCCAACTAGAATTGGACTACAAAGTGAAGGTCAGGGACATTTTCCCGTATCCGGAAACGCTCTATCAGGATGTCTCCGGCAACCGGATTTGGGGGGAGGTGTCCTTCCGGGAAGGGGCGGAAAAATACAGCATTTACGATATTCCGGAAGACGTCATCCTCGAAAACTTCCTGCGGGAATACAAGTCCCGTCTCTGGGCGTTGTCCAAGTAGAAGCTATTTTTATAATCCGCGATTAGAACTGACCGTCTCGAAAATCAGCCCCCAGGGTATTTCGAGATTGAAGGGGGCAAAAATAAACCCATATCAAATCTTTGTCTTCAGCGACTAACTTATTGGATGCTTATCGCGCTGCCTTTCAGAGCGCGGGCAATAAACTCTTGGCTAAGGAGGTCAAGGAATATGAAGAGAACGGCTATCTGTGTTTTGGCCCTGGTTTTGCTCATCAACCTGGGCGGTTGGGCGAAAGTGAGAGTTTTCCCGGGCACCTATTCAACCCTCAACGGCGATTTTTACACCAAGTTTTGGAAAGAGATGTTCAAGGGCGGCGGTCCCGGCCAACCTGGGAACACGCTGATGGCACTTGGCGAAGGCTTCATTTTCAACCAGGCCAAGCTGCAGTCTGTGGAAGCTTCGGACGACCCCAATTTCATGTATAAAACCACCTATGTTGGCGGAAAATTAACCCTCAACTCCAGTGTGGACTGGTTGAAATCCGGGATCCTCAGGGCGAATAAAGTCACGGCCATCAACTATTCAAGCCAGAATCCGCCTCTGACGGGCGAGCTGAACTTCCTGATCAAGCTCGAGGGCGATTTTGACAATGCCCCCTATCATTTCTTGATCGAAGCTACCTACACAGGTCAGCCCGAAGTCAAGTACGATACCCTGGGCAATCCTGTCTTCCAAAGGGGAATGGATTTCGAGGTGACGATCACCATCTCCCCTAAGATATAGTTCAGCTCTGAATTTGCTGCCGGCCGAGTCTGCCTGCTCGGCCGGCTTTTTTTTCCGCAGCCAATAATCCCCTCCGAGTTGACATCAGGCGAGGCGGCGATTTATCATCCCCAACCACACGCTGATAAGGAGAGGAGTAAGAGCCATGAAAAAATCGCGCCATGCCGCCTCGGTGTTTCCCCTGCTTTTCTTCGCCGCGTTCATATTCACGGCGGCCTCCGAGGCCCCTCAGGGCCAGGTCAAAAACCCCTACGCACCGGACACCGCGGAACCCGGCTCGGTCGAAGCCATCGCCAAGTTCACGACCGAACCCCGCTTCGGCAATCCCTGGGTAGCTTATGTACCCGCCTCGGACACGGTGCCTTCACCGACCAAGTTTCTCGGCCATGTCGTCGGCGCCGAAGGCGAACTCTCATATACGACGCAAATCTATGGTTACTTCCGGAAGCTCGCCGAGACCTCGCCCCGGGTCCGGGTCCAGGTCATCGGCCGGACTGAAGAGGGGAGGGACATCCTGCTCGCGGCCATCGCCGACGAGGACGGCATCAGGGACCTCGCCCGCCTCAAAGACGCAACTGCCGCCCTGGCCGACCCGCGCAAAACATCACCCGACGCGGCAGAAGCCCTGATCGCTTCCGCTCGGCCCATTTACTATTTCAACGCCGGCCTCCACTCGACCGAGACCGGAAGTCCCGAGATGGTGATGGAGCTGGCCTACCGCCTGGCCGTCTCCGAGCAGCCGATGATCCGCAAGATCCGAAGCGAAGTTGTCGTCCTCATCAACCCGGTCTCGGAGCCCGACGGCCGAGACAAGCAGGTCGACTGGTTCTACCGCTACCTCAAGGGCAAGACGGACTTCGACAGCCTGCCTCCGTCCTCGCCGCCCTACTGGGGACACTACGTCTTCCACGACAACAACCGCGACACGCACCAGGAGGCGCTCGAGCTGTCGAAAGCCGTCAGCCGGATATTTTTTGAATACCATCCGACGGTCATCCACGACCTCCACGAATCGATCCCTCTCCTACAGACCTGGAACGGAACCGGGCCGTTCAACCTCAACCTCGACCCGATCCTGGTCAACGAGTTCTTCGCCATGGCCTTCGCCGAGATCGGGGCCCTGACGTCCATGGGCATGCCCGGCGTCTGGACCTGGGGCTTCGGCGAGGGCTGGGGGCATCACTACCTCGATTCGATCGCCGTCAACCACAACAGCATAGGCCGCGGCTACGAGACCTACGGCAACGGCACGGCCGAGACCGTCGAACGCGTCCTCCGGCCGAACGAGGAGCGCTACGTGGGCCGTCCGGTGACGAGCCAGGAATGGTACCGGCCCATGCCGCCGCCCCGCAAACTCCGCTGGTCGCTCCGCAACAACACGAATTACATGGAGAGCGCCTGCCTGGCCATTCTCGATTACTCGGCCAAACACTCGAAGGAAATGCTCCGAGATTTTTACCGCAAGGGCTACAACTCCTGGCAGAAGGGCGCCAAGGGCAACCCGTATGCCTTCGCCATCCCGGATGACCAAGGAGACCGCCGCCGCGTGGCCCAGATGGTCGAGCTCCTTCTCACCCACCGCATCGACGTTTCGCGGGCGAAAGCAGCCTTCAAGGTTGGAGAAGGGGAGTTCGCGGCCGGCACCTACATCGTTCGGCTCGACCAGCCCTACCGGAATTATGCGGCCGACCTGCTTCTGCCACAGGCCTTTCCGCCGGAAGCCGTATACGAACCCTACGACGATGTATCCTGGTCGCTCCCCGTGCACTATGGTCTTGAAGCCAAGCGGATCGATGACGCCAAGATCAAAGAAGTACCGCTTGTGCCTGTCCAGGCTGGATTCAAGGTCGAAGGCAAGGTGAACGGGGCGGGGCCTGTCTATCTGCTCAAAGAAACGGGACAGGAGGCCCTGCTGGCTCTCCGCGACCGTCTGGCCGCCTTCCGTGTGGAGATCGCCGAGAAGGCGTTCAAGTCCGGCGAAAAGGACTATCCGGCCGGCTCCTGGATCATCGCCGACCAGAAAGGCCTGGCCGACGCCCTGAAGCGGGCCGCCACCGAGCTGGCTGTCGATTTCGAGAGCGCGCCCAAGATTCCGGATGTGGCGCGGCACGAGTCCAGTATTCCGCGCCTGGCTGTCTGGCATCCCTGGGCCGACACCGAGGCCATCGGCTGGATCCGCCTCGTCCTTGACCGGGAAAAGTTCCCGTATTCCTATATCCGCGATGAGGACATCCGCGCCGGGGGCCTGAAGGACCGGTTCGACATCATCATCTTCGGCCACAATTATCTCGACCTCCAGAGCCAGATTCACGGGATCGATAGGAAGTTCGGGCCGATGCCTTACACCAAAACAGAGAAATTTCCCAGCCACGGGGCTCCCGATGCCTCCGAGGACATCACCGGCGGGATCGGCTGGGCCGGCATGGCCGAAATCGAAAAATACCTGAACGCCGGCGGCCTGCTCATTACGCTCGGCAATGGCTCGGCGCTGGCCTTCGAGGGCGGGCTCGTCCGGGACGTTTATCATAAATCCGGGGCCTTTTTCACGCCCGGCTCGGAGCTCAGGACCAAATTCCTGCGGACTGATCATCCGCTGGCCTACGGTTCGCCGGAGCTGACCTCGGTCTTCCGGACGTGGATGCCGTTCTACGACATCGCCAGGCCGGCCCGCGGCGGCGTCGTCATGCAATGGGGCACCAAGCTCAGGGCGGAGGACAGGGAACCGGAGACCCCCGAAGCCGCCAAGGCGAAGGAAGCTCAGGAAGTCAAAGACAAGGCGAAGAAAGACGAGGCCAAAATTCTCGTCAGCGGCGCCCTCAAGGGTGAGGACGAGCTCGAGGGCCGGCCGGCGATCTTCGACCTCCCGGCGGGCAAGGGGCGCGTCCTCGCCTTCAACTTCAACCCGATCCATCGGGACCTGAACCGCTCGGACCACCGCTTCCTCTGGAATGCGCTCCTCAACTGGAATGCCCTGCTGCAGCCGGCAAAATAGTCGCGGCCGCGCCGTTCGAGTCATGGATTAAAAATCGCCCCTCAGGGGGGCGGATTGGAAGGGCTATAAATGGATGGACGAGAATCCCCGGTCAAAAAGAGAAAACCCCTGCTGGCCGCAGTCCTGAGCTTTCTAGCTCCTGGCTTGGGACAGGTTTACAACGGCGATCTTCTCAAGGGCATTCTCCTGAGTCTCGGACTTTCCCTGGCGGCTTTACTCTACGCTTTCCGCATTTACACGGACGGCTCACTCGACACGCCATTCTTCTGGGCGATGGCCGCAATTTGTGTCCTTGTGGTTATAAATTCGATTGTCCAGGCGTTTTCGAAGGCGCGAAAACTGGGCTTGTCCTACAAACTCAGGAAATTCAATAAGGTATTCGTCTATCTGGCTTTCGCGATTCTTGCCTTTCTCCTTTTTATCGTTCCCGGTCAGATCGTAAAACGCCACGCCCTCATGGACATTACGGCTTGGCATCCCTTCCGAACCGCGAAGGCCAAAGAAGCATACCTGAAGCTATATGCCCAGCAAGCCGCAATGTGGCCTGTCGCTTATGAAACCCGGATGGTCAAGACATCTTGGGGCGAGACGTTTGTCCGGGTCAGCGGTCCGGCCGACGGCCCGCCGCTTGTGCTTCTCCACGGAGCCAGCGCTACCTCCCTGATGTGGGCGCCAAATATTGGTGCGCTGTCGGCCGTCTACAGGACTTATGCTCCCGACAATATCTATGATTTTGGGCTGAGTGTCTTCACGAAGAGACTTAAGACCCCCGGCGACTTCGTGGATTGGCTCGACGGGCTTTTCAACGCTCTCCAGCTCGATGATCATATCAACCTGGCCGGACAATCCTACGGCGGCTGGATAGCCGGACAATACCTCATCCGGCATCCGGAAAGGCTCGAGAAAGTCGCGATGTTGGCGCCGGCGATGACCATAGAGCCCTTTCAATTCGGGTTTTTGACGCACGGGCTTCTCGGAGTATTTCCTTTTCGCCGCTTCAGCCGGAGCATGATGCTCTGGCTGCTGGGGGATTTAGCCGGGAAGAACGAGGCGGGGCGGAAGCTCTTAGAAGATTACGCGGACCATGTTTATCTGAGCCAGAGGTATTTTAAGCCGAAGAGTCTTGTCAGGCCGACTCTCCTGACTGACAAAGAATTGAAAAGCATCAAGGTGCCGACGCTGTTCATGGTCGGCGAAAACGAAAAAATCTTCTCGGCCGGGAAGGCCCTGGCCCGCCTGAAAAGCGTGGCGCCCCAGATCAGGACCGAGCTTATCCCCGGCGCCGGCCACGACCTGACCCTCGTGCAGGCCGGGTTGGTGAACAGCAAGATGCTTGAGTTCTTGGCAGAACAGAAGCGGCCCTGAGGCGGTTTTATTCCAATCTCAGGCCGGCTGAGCGGCCGACGACAGACTCAGGACTTTATCTGCTACCCTTTTCGCGATATCCCGGCATCGGGTCAGAGCATCCGTCTCGATGTATCTTTTGACAGCCTCGAGTGAAGAAAAATCGCACTTTGTGATGGCCCGGCACTGGGTGTCTCCGAATTCCGCGGTGAACCACTCAGCAAGTCCATTTCCGAGATTCATGATCTTGTTGAACTTGTTGAGATGGTCGGCGAACGCGTCCCTTCCGGTTTTCATCAGCACAATCATCCGCACGACGCGCGGAAGGCTATCCTCGATCTCGGCCATCTTCAACCCAAGGGCCACTACGCCGGCAGTATAGGCGCTGCAGGTCATGCCCTTGAAAAGAGTTCCCCCGAGGTAACCCGAGGTCGCGTCAAGAAGCTCTTGGCTTATCGGAATGATGGGGGCGAGATTCTGAAGCACCTGATGAAAACAGTGAAAGCCTCTGGCCTCCATATGGGAATACAAGAGCGCGTAGGCATCCAGCTTCTCCCCGGCGATAGCGCCCGCGTCGTCACTGGAAGACGCGGATGCGGTGATCTCAGGGGAGGTGCAGACCGCCTTGATGCAGTGTGTCAAGCGGAAATTGTCTCCCCGGATCTCACTGCAGAGCGGCGTGCCGTTGCGGTCGACGAATTTTTGGAAATAATCGTGGCCTTTGAAAAAGACGAGCGGAAGCCCCTTTTGAGGGTCTCGGAGCCCATGGCGCAACCCGAGGAAAAGGAGCGGCGAGGTGATGCCTCCGCATTCGAACCCGGTATCGCCGATGCCTCCTGGAAGACCGGCCGCTGCCTTGACCGGCCATTCATCCTCGGAACCGCAAATATCCAAGATTGTCTTCATGACCGCCGGAGCGCAATGGCCCATCTTGAACAAGTTTCGCAGGCTCCGGCTGCGGAAGGCCATTTTTTTTCGAAGAGTCAGGCGGCCCGGTGCCGTAAGAGCTTCCGGGTTGAAGCTTGATAATTTGGCTTCTTCCATTTTGCTTCTCCGATAGTTACAAGTAGCGGCCGGCTCGCCGGCAATATTCCGTATACTCCTGGCCCCACATTTTTTTCAGACAATCTTCTTCGGCCAGGACAATCTGGTGATGAATGGCCGCGACGCCGGCTCCGATAACCAGGACCAATGGGTTCAAGGTATACAGGCAGGCCGCGAAAGAGGTCACATTTATGCCCAGATACATCGGGTTGCGAGTGTATCTGAAAACCCCATCGGTTATCAGGACGGTCTCGTCCTTCGGGCACCCGATGCGGAAAGAGCTGCCCAGCCCGACACGCCCGGCCAGCATAAGCCCGAAGCCAAGAATGTAGAAGCTCAGAGAAATCCATCTCAGTGGCGGCGGCACTCGGACAGGGGAGAGGTTCACCCCAAGGCTTTGGACGAACATCGCCGCCCAGGGGATACCCATGGCGAGCTTGCTCAGGTGGAAAAGATTTTTATCGATGGGCGGAATACCCTCCATGTCAATATTCCGGCGCCGCATCGCCGCCCCTCCGCCGATTAGGATAATCAGGAGCAGTGAGGGAAAGGCCGCAACGATGATAGGTTCAAGCATGATGTCAATCCGGTTTTTGATCTCGATAGATAATAGCTTTTAAAGGGAGGTCTTGACAAGGCCTAGAAAAAGTATATACTCATAATATATATTATTAAGAAAACAGCGGAGGCGTCCATGAGAACTGCCAAGCTTTTCTGGAACGGCCAGAGCCAGGCCGTTCGCCTGCCCAAGGAGTTCCGGTTCGAGGATGATTATGTCTTCATCAAGAAATCGGGCAACGCCGTCATCCTCATACCGGCCAAGAATTCGTGGGATTCGTTGATCGGGAGCCTCGACAAATTTACGGCTGATTTCATGGCGGAACGTCGGCAGCCCGAGATCCAAAAACGCGAGCTGTTCTGATGAGATACATGCTCGATACCAATATCTGCATCGCCATCATCAAGGGAAAACCGCCGAAGGCTTTAAGACGCTTTGGTCGTCTGTCCGCGGGGGACGTCGGCATCTCGGCGATCACCCTGGCCGAGCTCCGCTACGGGATAGCCAAGAGTCAAAACATCGAAAGGAACAGGCAAGCCCTTGAGGAATTCCTCCTGCCCTTGGAGGTCGCCGATTTCGACGAAAGCGCCGCGTCGGCTTACGGTACGGTACGGGCAGACCTCGAAAACGCCGGACGGCTGATCGGTCCTCTTGATACGCAAATCGGCGCCCACGCCCTGAGCCTCGGCTCCGTCCTGGTGACCAACAACGCCGCTGAATTCCGGCGGATCAAAGGCC
>Ga0209253_10005993_pt1 | contig 10525 bp, 10 predicted proteins | sample FrelakmetBRP12BR_FD_187145 | JGI IMG/M metagenome (GOLD analysis project Ga0209253, IMG submission 187145) | Freshwater lake sediment microbial communities from the University of Notre Dame, USA, for methane emissions studies - BRP12 BR (SPAdes)... | ecosystem: Environmental > Aquatic >... | reverse complement strand
GTCGGCAGCCGAGCCGGTCGCGCTCGCCGCGGCGCTCGCGAGCCGTGCAGTGCGCGAAGGTCACGTCTGCATCGATCTGCAAGGGATCGCGGGGCAGCCGCTGCTCGGTGGAGCGGTGGAGGGTCCCGACAGGGTGCGCTTTCGCGATGCGTTGCTCGCGAGCGGCCTCGTCGGTGAGCCGGGTGCGTTCACGCCGCTCGTTCTCGACGGGGCACGCCTCTATTTGCATCGGCAGTGGCGTTACGAGGTGGAGCTTGCCGCGGCGTTGCGCGAGCGCGCGGCGGGTGAGGTCGCCGCGGACGATCGTCGGCTCGCGTCGGCCCTCGAGCGGTGGTTTCCTCGCCGTGAAGAGGGACTCGATCGACAGAAGCTCGCTGCCGCGGTGGCGGCGACGCGGTCGCTCGCAGTGATCTCCGGCGGTCCCGGGACGGGCAAGACCACAACGGTCGTACGCGCGCTCGCCGTGATGCTCGAACTCGCCGGCGATACGCCGCTGCGTATCGCGCTCGCCGCGCCGACAGGCAAGGCCGCCGCGCGCCTGCACGAGGCGATGCGCACGGCGCGATCGGGCCTCGCCCTCCCGCCCGAGATCAATCGCCGCCTGCCGGCCGAAGCCACCACGCTGCACCGTCTGCTCGGCACGATCCCGGGTCGCGTTCACTTCCGGCATGGGCGCGACAACCCGCTGCCGCTCGATGTACTGGTCGTTGACGAGGCGTCGATGCTCGACCTTGCACTCGCCGCCAAGGTCGTGGCGGCATTGCCGGCGAGTGCGAGGCTCGTACTCGTCGGTGACCGCGGCCAACTCGCATCGGTGGAGGCGGGTGCGGTGCTTGCGAGCATTTGCGAGGGCGCGCAGGGCTTCTCGCGGAAAGTCGCAGCGCGGCTGTCGCGCATCGTCGGTGCACCGGTGCCGGCAGCGGCCAACGGCCTTGGACCGCTCGCCGACGCTGTCGTGTTCCTCGAGCACAGCTATCGCTTCGATGCCGCCGGTGGCCTGGGTCGGCTCGCGCGCGCGGTACGCGACGGCGATGCGAGCGCGGCACTCGACCTGCTCGCATCCGGCGCGTCGGGCGTTCGCTGGATCGCGGATGGCGATCGAGGCGTCCTGGTCGACGCAATGGCGGACCACCACGCGCCCCTCCTCGTGGATGCGCGCGCCGGCCGCGGGCCGGAGGTGGCGTTCGCGCGGCTTGGTGCGTTCGGTGTGCTCGCCGCGCATCGCGAAGGGACGCTCGGCGCGCGAGGGCTCAACGTGTCGATTCAGTCCGCGTTGCGTCGCCGCGGGCTCGTTCCGGTGCAGCGCGAGTGGTATCCGGGCCGTCCGGTGATGGTGACGCGGAACGACTACTCGCTCAAGCTCTACAACGGCGACGCCGGTGTCGCGCTCGTGGAGGCACAAGGCGAGGACCCGGCGATCTGGTTCCCTGGCCCCGACGGGGCGCCGCGGCGGTTCTCGCCCCGGCGAGTACCCGAGTGCGAGACCATGTTCGCGCTGACGGTGCACAAGAGCCAGGGCTCGGAGTTCGACGAGGTCGTCGTGGTGCTGCCCGAGGCGATGTCGCCGGTGCTCTCGCGTGAGCTCGTCTACACGGCGATCACGCGGGCGCGCCGCGCGGTGACGCTCGCCGCGAGTGCGGAAGTGCTGCGTGCTGCGATCGCGCGGCGTGTGGAACGGGATTCCGGGCTTGCCGAGCGGCTTTCCCTAAATCGCCGATGACGGTGACCGCAGAATCGACCTTCCGCGCCGTCAATACGCTAATCTGGGGGCGCGACGAACGATAGAGCGCCGACGAGCGGCCTTGCCGGCGCACTACGAGCGCACGGCAGGGAAGTCGAGCCACCCCATGGTTACCTTGCCTTTGCACCCCATCCGGAGCGGACCAACGCCGTGACCCTCGAACCGACCGTGCCGCTACCCGGCGGAGAGTATCTGCGCGGCTTCGACGCCGAGATCGATATCGTGGACGAGGGGCAGATCTTCGTGCGCGGGCGCATGCGGGATCATCGTCTCGACCTGGAGCACACGTGGCTGCTCGCCACTCCGGAGTACGAAGTGCTGGAGGCCGGCGCGGTTCAGCATGCGGGCAGGGCGGACCACCTGTCGCCGCACCTTTGTGCCCGCTACGCGGCCATCAAGGGTGTGAGGATCGGCCGCGGGTTCTCCAAGCGCATCCTCGATGCGCTCGGCGAGGACCTGCCCGGCAAGCAGGAACACTTGCTGCTGGCGATCGAGATGGCGCGCGTCGGCCAGCAGGTCTACCAGTTCCCCACCGGGTTCGAAGCGCGGTTTCATCGCAACCCGGACGTGGCCTCCCCCGATGCGTTGCTGTCGTGGGAAAAAGACCGTGCCTACATGGGCGCGCTTGCAGACTCCTGCTACACGTATCGCGATGCCAGCGCCGCACTGTTTGCGTCCCGCCGCATCGTCTCCATCGTGGGTCCACAAGTCACGAACCCGGCGCCCGGCACGCGCCGCGCGTTCTGGCGGCGGAAGCGCTTGGCCATCAGGAAGGCGGAGCAGGGCGGCGCGGCGTTTCAGTGCGAGAGCGCCATGGAGGATCCGCTGCACGATATCGCCATCGGCTTTCGTCTTGGCATTGATGGGACGGTTTCGGCGGCGCACAGTCACGCCGCGCGCGTACCCTACAGCGGGCTGTGCGAAGACCCGCACGGGCGCACGGGGAGCCTGGACGGGCTGCGCCTCACTGCCGCGTTCGTCGGCCAGCTCGCCGACCAACTCGGTGGCGCGAAAGGATGCACCCACCTCTTCGATCTGTCCGTCGATTGCCTGCGTCTTTTTCGGCTTTGACAAGGGAGCGGCGAGCTCCGGGGAGGCTGCCGGGGACCGCTGATCTATTGCGCATGGCAGCCCGGCGCGGACGTCCGCTCTCGTGCTAGTCTGTACCTCCCTTCACCCGATGGAGATCCGACCATGAGCGATTTGTGGGACAAGGCGAAAGAGCTCGCGCACGAGGCCACGAAAGCCGTCGCTGAAGCAGGCAAGGCCGCTGCGGATACGGCAGCGCAGATGGCCGAAAAGAGCGGTGAGCTGGCGAGCAAAGCCGTGGACGCGAGCGTCGATTTGGCCAAGTCCGCCAGCGAGGCCACCGCGAAGATGACCGAGAGCGCAACCGCCGCGGCAACGAGCGCTTACGCGAAGAGCGCCGAGGTGAGCGCGAAGGCCTGGGACGCAACCGTAGAGGCGACCAAGGCCGCCGGCGACACCGCCGCGAAGTTGGCGGAGAGCGCCGCCGCCGCGACCGCGAGCGCTGCGGACAAGAGCGCGGAAGTCGCGGGCAAAGCGTGGGATGCAACCAAGGACGCCGCCAAGGCAGCCGGAAAAACGGCGAACGACGCGGCCGACAGCGCGAAAAAGTCTCTCAGCTGACGACGTCGGCGAGCTCGTCGCGCTCGGACGGCGAAGAGACCGAAATCACGTGCGTCGGGCGCCCCCACGCAAGTCCCAGGTCCAGCCCGGAAGCGCGGCGAGCCGCCGCCACTGCTTTCCGGCGGGACCGGCGACCCCGAGAAGCCCCCCCGTGACGGTCGACAGGGTCATAGGGGCTTGCGCGGCTCAGCCGATGCGCCGGGCGCGAGCTCGATATCTCGGCCGTACCAGTGGACCCAGACCGGTGCTTCCGAAACGTTGCGCAGTTGCTCGCTCGACACTTCCATTCGGCCCAGGGCTTCGAGATAGTCGGCAACCTCGATGCTGGTGGCATACCACACCGAGTCGCGGCCGTGCAGGAGTTGGCACAGCCCCTCCATGTAGTCCCAGTCTTTCGACGGGTCCCGGCTCATGAACCCGTCCAGCTCGTAGCTGTGCCCGAATATGTGCAGTAGCGCGATCCCTTTCCCTGCTTGGTCGAGAAACGGTCCGGCCAGCTCCATCGCCATGCTGTGGTGGCAGCTCGGGTTCCAAACCAGCAAGTCCTCCGGAATGCGGAGCGCCATCGTGCTATTGGCGGTCCGCGCGTAGGCGACACCGAGTTCCCGCGCGATTCGGACGATACGCTCGTCATAGGTCCCGAAGGGATACGCGAGGCCGCGCACGGGCTGGCCGCTCAGGCCCTGCAGCGCATGCCGGTCGTCCTGGATCTCACGCCGAATGGCGTCGTCTGAAAGTTGCGTGAGATCCGGATGGTTCGCAGTGTGGCCGGCAACTTCGTGTCCCTGATACAGCAAGGGGACTTCGGCGCGGGACACGAAATGCGGCTGATCGAGCTTCGCCGAGTTCAGATGGAAGCTGCCGCGAATACCGAAGCGATTGAACAGTCCGACCAACCGCCGGTCGTGCTCGCTTCCATCGTCGTAACTCATCACCAGCGCTTTGCGCCGGCCGCCCGGGAAACGGTAATGCGCCGCAACGGTAGCATTCGACTCTGGCATCATTCTCTCTTCGCCAGACTCCGGCAATGTAAGGTGATACCGCAGTTTAGCGGCACAAGGCACGGATGTTCCGTCCGCGTGATGGAGCCGCGCTTCGGTCGGAGGCATACGACCGTTGCGGTGCCGTCGTGCCGCGCACTGGGCCGCGCAATGCGCGCCCTTGAACGGAGGTAACAAAGGTGGCCCGGATCGTCGTTGTCGGCTCTATTGCACGCGACGAAGTTATCCGGCTTGCTGAGCCGCTTATCCCCGGCCGTCACCTGAACGGAATCGCCGCGGGCGCCAGGCTCGGCGGCGGGGGTGCCAATACGGCGATGGCCTTGGCTGGTGCAGGGCACGAGGTGACCCTCGTAACCGCCGTCGGCAGGGACGACCACGGTGACGTACTGCTTGCCGAGCTTGTGCAGGCAGGCGTGGACGTCTCGGCCGTTGCGCGCTTGGACTGCCCGACCACGCACTCCCTGATCCTCGTCGATCCCGGGGGCGAGCGCACAGTGGTCAATGTCGCCCGCTGCGATGAAGACGCGCCGCCGGCGCGTCTGCTGGGTCTTGCCGCAGATGCCGTCTATGTGCGCAGCGGGCGCCGCGATCTTGCGCCGTTGCTGGAAGCGAAGGCGGCGAGTTCGCTCGTCTTGGCTCATGTGCCGCCGGTCGAAAATGGCTCACGACCGGCGCACATCCTCGTAGCGTCCGCGTCCGACATCGGCGACGAGATGGGGGGCCGCGCGCTGACCTTGGGACGCGACATCGCCGGCCGAAGCCTCCGTTGGTTCGTGCTGACCGCCGGTGCCGCCGGGGCGCGGGCGACCTCCGAAGAGGAAGTGCTGGAGGCGCGCGCGGAGGCGGTCAAGACAGTCGATACGACCGGCGCGGGCGACGCTTTCGCCGCCGGTCTCTTGCATGCCTTGGTCAGCGGCAAGCCGATGGCCGAAGCCCTGGCCGTCGCGGTTCGCTTCGGCACCGAGGCCACGCTTTGGCCGACGTCCGCGCTACCGCCCGCTGCCGTTCGCCGGCTGGTTCGGTGAAGCGACTGCGGTCTACGGCGAAGAGACACTGGAAAGGTCCGTGGGCGCGGCACCGTCGCGCCGACACGCGATGGCGCCGCGACCGGGCTACACGAGCGAACAGCTCTCCGGTGAAGCAACCTCACTGCTTTGCCTCCAAGGCCTCCCAGCGTTCCAGCGCCGCGAGCAGCGCTTCCTCGATCGCCGCGAACCGCGCCTGCAACGCCTTGACGCGTTCCGGCGCATCGCGATAGAGCGTGGAGTCGCCCAGCAGCGCGGTGATCTCGGCCTGCTCTTTCTCGAGCGCCTCGATCCGCACCGGAAGCTCGGCAAGCTCCCGGCCTTCCTTATAGGAAAGCTTCGCCTTTGCAACGGGCCGCGCTGCTTCGCGCAACTCCGCGCGGACCGGTTTCTTTTCGGCAGCGGTTACCGCTGCCGCTTCGGCCGAACGGCTTGCTCGCTTCCAGTCGGAGTAACCCCCGACGTATTCCTTCCAGCGCCCGCCGCCCTCCGAGGCGATGGTCTGCGTCACCACGTTGTCCAGGAACTCGCGGTCGTGGCTTACCAGAAGCAGCGTGCCGGCATAGTCCTGGAGGAGCGACTCCAGGAGCTCGAGCGTTTCGATGTCGAGGTCGTTCGTCGGCTCGTCGAGGACGAGCACGTTCGCCGGCTGGCTGAAGAGCCGAGCGAGCAGGAGACGATTGCGTTCACCGCCCGAGAGCGACTTGACGAGCGCCCGCACGCGCTCGGGCGGAAACAGGAACTCGCCCAGATACCCGACGACGTGTTTCCGCGCGCCATCGATCTCCACCCACTCGGAGCCCGGGCTGATGGTGTCGGCGAGCGTTGCCTCGTCGTCGAGCGCTGTGCGGAACTGGTCGAAGTACGCCGCCGCCAGCTTGGTGCCGCGTCGTACCGTCCCAGCGTCCGGGTCGATCTCGCCGAGCATCAGCCGGAGCAGCGTCGTCTTTCCGCTGCCGTTCGGGCCGATGATGCCGACCTTGTCGCCGCGCAGGATCCGGCAGGTGAGGTCGGCAACGACCGGGCGGCCTTCGTAGCGCTTCGCGACGCCCTCGAGCTCGGCGACGAGCTTTCCGGAGCGCTCGCCTTCGGCGACGGCGAGCTCAACTTTGCCGAGGCGTTCGCGCCGCGCCGCGCGCTCGAGCCGAAGCTGCTCCAGGCGCCGCACGCGGCCTTCGTTGCGCGTGCGCCGCGCCTCGATGCCCCTGCGGATCCACGCTTCCTCCTGCGCGAGCAGCTTGTCGAACTTGCGGTTCTGGACCGCCTCGGCCGCAAGCGCTTCCGCCTTCTTCGCCTGGTAGAAGGCGAAGTCGCCCTCGGAGATCGAGAGCCGCCCGCGGTCGAGCTCCGCAATCCGCGTCGCGACCCGGTCGAGGAAACGCCGGTCATGGGTCACGAAGAGGAGGCTGCCGCGAAAGCTCGCGAGCATCTCTTCGAGCCATTCGATCGCGTCGACGTCGAGATGATTGGTCGGCTCGTCGAGCAAGAGGAGCTCGGGCTCCAGCACCAGCGCGCGCGCGAGCGCGACACGCTTCTTGAGTCCCCCCGATAGTTCTGCCACTGCGCGATCGGGATCGAGGCCGAAGCGCGAGATCGCCGCTTCGACGCGGTGCTGCAGCGCCCATCCGTTCGCGACGTCGAGCGCCTCCTGCATCGCACGCAGCCGATGGAGGAGGGCGGCGTCGTCCGGTGCCCCGGCGACCGCGTGGGTCGCTGCGTGGTAGTCGACCAGCAGCTGCCGAAAGCCGCCGAGCCCGTCCGAGACGGCCGCGAACACCGTCTGCCCGGGCGGGAAGGCGGGCTCTTGCGGCACGAACGCGAGCTTCAACTCGGCCTCGCGCCAGACCTTGCCATCGTCGGGTGCGGTCTCTCCGGCGATGAGGCGGAGCAGGCTCGACTTGCCGGTGCCGTTGCGCCCGATCAGGCCGATGCGTTGCCCCGGTTCGATGACGAGATCCGCGCGATCGAGCAGCGGCACGTGGCCATAGGCGAGCGAGACGCCGGAGAGTTGAACGAGCGGCATGAAATCGGGACGCGAAATGCGCGTCCCGATTATCGCAGCAGAGCGGGATCGGCACCGTGCGCCATGAGACGCGGCGCTCGAACAGCGACAGGTCGAGCAGGGACGGTGTCGCTGCGGTTCGAGGCGGCTGAGAACCGCAAGCTTACCGGCCCGCTAGGCACGCTTAGTTTCTCTGCCGAGGGCGTCGCCCAGTCAGTTCCGCTGGCGTGGTAGCGTCAAGCTCGCGAACCTTGATGTCGTTGCCGTCCCACAGTGCTCACCTTTCGTGGCATCGTTTCGTAGCGATGCGCGGCATGTCCATCCTCCCCGGTGTCCCACTTGTTCCACATCCGGCCTGCGCTGTTCGGGCGGCTTGGCAGGTGGAGGTTTCGCTCGCGCGGGTGGGCGTCAGTGGCACGCTGGAGTTGCGCTACCGGCTGCCGTCGTCGGGCGTTTGCGTTCCGGCACCCGCGTTACCGGCGCGGGCTGACAATCTTTGGTGGCACACCTGCGCTGAGCTGTTTGTCGCGGCAGAGGGTGAGACCGCCTATCGCGAGTTCAATTTTTCGCCCTCCGGTCAGTGGGCTGCGTATGACTTCGTCGCCTACCGCGAGCGCGCCCTGACATTGCCGGACGTTCCCCTGCCGCGCGTCGTGCGGGCACGTATCGAGGACGCGTTCTTGCTCGCCGTTACACTTGCCCCAGCGTGCCTGCCGGTGACTGCCGGCGGAGCGCTGCGCGTTAGCGCCACAATGGTCCTCGAGGCGGACGACGGCGCGCTGAGTTACTGGGCGGCAAAACATCCAGCAGCTCAGCCCGACTTTCATCACCGCGACGGCTTCGTCCTGTCGTTGACTTGATCACACATCGCCGATGGAATTTGGACTGGATCGCCTTCTTGCCGACGCCGCGCTGCGTCGCCCTCTGTCCGGTCGACGCGTGGCGCTGCTGGCGCACCCGGCCTCGGTGACGCGGGCACTGGACCATAGCCTCGATGCCCTCGCGGTCCGGCCGGAGATTCGCCTGACTGCGGCCTTCGGTCCGCAGCATGGCCTGCGCGGCGACAAGCAGGACAACATGATGGAATCGCCCGATTTCGTCGATCCACAGCATGGCATCCCGGTGTTCAGCCTGTATGGCGAGGTGCGCCGACCCACCCCGGCGATGATGGATACCTTCGATGTGTTGCTGGTCGACTTGCAGGATCTGGGCTGCCGCATCTACACGTTTATCACCACGCTGCGCTATGTGCTCGAAGCGGCGGCAGCCCACGGCAAGGCCCTGTGGGTGCTCGATCGTCCGAACCCCGCGGGTCGTCCCGTCGAGGGTCTGACCTTGCGGCCCGGCTGGGAAAGTTTCGTCGGCGCCGGCGCCATGCCCATGCGCCATGGGCTCACGCTGGGCGAACTGGCGCGCTGGTTCATCGCCGAGCTGGCGCTGGATGTCGAGTGTGAAGTCATCGCTATGCGGGGCTGGCAGCCGGCGTCCGCGCCCGGCTATGGCTGGCCAGAGGGCGAACGCAGCTGGATCAACCCCAGTCCCAATGCGCCGAATCTTTCCATGGCGCGCTGCTATGCCGGCACCGTCATGCTCGAAGGCACAACGCTCTCCGAAGGCCGAGGCACGACCCGCCCGCTGGAACTGTTCGGGGCCCCGGATATCAACGCCGCGGCATTGCTTGGACGCATGCAACAACTCGCACCGCACTGGCAGTCTGGATGCCGGCTGCGCCCATGCTGGTTCGAGCCGACATTTCACAAGCACGTGGGCAAGCTGTGTCAGGGACTGCAAATACATGTCGAAGACCCGATGCACTACCGGCACCACGAGTTTCGCCCGTGGCGGCTCATGGCGCTGGCGTTCAAAGCGATCAGACAGCTGCAACCGGACTATCCGCTCTGGCGCGATTTCCCTTATGAGTACGAGCACCACCGCCTGGCGATCGACCTGATCAACGGTAGCCCTCTGCTGCGCGAGTGGGTCGACGATGCAGCGGCGACTCCGGACGATCTCGATGCGCTGACCCGGCTGGACGAGAGCGCCTGGGAAGAGAGGCGGCGCCCCTTCCTTCTTTATCCGGGTGCATGAGCGGAGCGTCGTGATGAGCGGGCGCGAAAAGCGTGTGGTCGCGCATATCCCTTGAAGGCGGGCTGCGCCGCTGCGTATCCGCGCTACACGTCATCGCCTGGGGACCGCCGCTACAATTCGGCATGGAAGCCCCCACCCTTCGGCACGCATCAGACTTCCTGCGCACGCGCCGAGTCGTCTTCGGCATCGTGCTCGCGAGCTTGTGGGCGGTTCCCCGCCTCGAGCAAGTGCATGGGATGCCGCGGGTCGTCACCGCGCAGCACACATTCGCGCTGCCATTTGCGTGGAGCCTGAAATGAAGAAGCTTGGCGTCTTGTCCGTTCTGCTCGCGCTGGCGTCGCCGGGGCTGGCCGATGACCTGCTCGCCCCGGTGAGCGCGATGCTGATGGCGCAGGTGACGACGCCGCCGCTGTTCCGCGAGAGGTGCTCCGGCTGCCATGGCAGCGCGGCCGCGTTTGCACGCAAGTCGTTGACCCTGCGCGACGGGGTGCTGGTGGGCAACCCGAGCGGTCGCAAGGTCGCCGACTACCTGGCTTCACACGGCGGGCTCGCACCCGGCGAAGTGCCGATCGTTGTCGACAGCCTCACGCGGACGCGCATCGAGGTATCGACCGAGGGCAAATAGCGACCGACGGCCGGAACGCTCGCTAGGCGCGCGATGACGTGGCTTCAGCGCCCTCAGCGCGTCTGTCAGCTCTTCTTGCCAGGCGCGGGACCTGTCGCTTTGCCCGGTGTCCCCATGAGGGGCGTCGCCGGAACGGCGGGCTTCTTCGGTTGCTTGGGCTTCTTGTGTTCACGATTGCTTCGTTGCTGACCCTTCGCCATTCGAGTTCTCCTGAAAAGAGGTGCATCCGGACGTCACACTGGGATTATCCGGGTTTTGTGGCTCGCCACGTACTACGGCCTTCGACTTTTGGCGGTTCGTCCCCCCGATCCGAGCCGCGGCGCCCGCGCTCGGATTCGAGATCGCTCGCGGGAATGCTCAATAGCCCCTTGCAGAACGCCAGCCCCTTGCATA
>Ga0209253_10005991_pt1 | contig 10528 bp, 6 predicted proteins | sample FrelakmetBRP12BR_FD_187145 | JGI IMG/M metagenome (GOLD analysis project Ga0209253, IMG submission 187145) | Freshwater lake sediment microbial communities from the University of Notre Dame, USA, for methane emissions studies - BRP12 BR (SPAdes)... | ecosystem: Environmental > Aquatic >... | reverse complement strand
GCAGCTCGGTCAGGCTCGAGAAGTCGCCCACATCCTTGGCAAACTCGTCGTCGAGCTCCGCCAGCTCCCGGCGCTTGACGGCCGCCACGTGGACCTGGAAGACCACTTCCTTGCCAGCCAGCTCTGCGTTGCCGTAGGCGTCCGGAAAGCGGACTCGCAGCTCACGGTCCTCGCCCGCGTGGGCCCCCTCGAGCTGTTCTTCGAAGCCGGGGATGAAACGGCCCGAGCCGAGCTCGAGCTCGACGTCCTGCCCCGTACCTCCCTCGAAGGGCTTGCCGTCGAGGTTGCCGACGAAGTCGATGCTGAGCACGTTGCCCCGGGCTGCGGCCGAGCCCTCGGGCTCCTCCACCAGCGGCGCCTTCCGCTGGCGCAGGGTCTCGAGCTGCTCTTCCACCTCTTCGAAACGGATCTCCGCGGAGGGCTTCACGGCGGGCAGGCCCCGTATCGGGGGAAGGGTCAGGACCGGCTTCACCTCGATGCGAGCGCTGTAGCGAAATGGCATCGCATCCGCCGGCGGCTGGGCCTCGACCGTCGGCTCGGCTACCGGCTGCAACCCGGCCTGGGCAACGGCCTCGGGCAGCGTCTCGGCCACGAGGCCCCGCTCTACATCCTCGAGAATGGACGGCCCATAGAGCCGCTCGAGGACCGAGCGCGGCACCTTGCCCGGGCGAAAGCCGCGCACGCGCACCTTGCGGCCCAGATCGCGGTAAGCGCGCTGGAAGGCATGCGCTACGCGCTTGCCTTCCACCTCGATCTCGAGCGTACGCACGACCGGGCTGATCTCGGTCACACGAACGTCAATCCCGCTTTTAATTGCGCTCTTCGTCTCGCTCTTCGTTTCTTGCGCCGCCGTCGTCATGAATTCTTCCGCGGCGCTCCGCCGGACGTGCCGGGGACAGGACTCGAACCTGCACGTCCTTACGGACGGTGGCTCCTAAGGCCACCGCGTCTGCCAATTCCGCCACCCCGGCGTGTGCGAGACCCGTCGGCTTCTCAAGGGTAGGCGGGAGGGCTGGGGGCGTCAACGCGCGCGCCGCCCGCACGGGAGAGAGGAGAGAGTGTGGTGAGCGCGGTAGGAATCGAACCTACAACCTAGGGATTAAGAGTCCCTTGCTCTGCCAATTGAGCTACGCGCCCGACCAGGCGCACCGTAAACCTGCTGCGCCTCCGTTGCAAGAGCAGCGCCCTACGGCGCAAAACTCCTGCTCTGCTTCCGGGCCCCTCGATCACGCGCTTCGTCAGCCGCGGCGGCCGTAGAGCGCTTCGCGCAGGTCGAGGGCGAGCGCTGCGCCATCGAGACGCAGCCGGCGCGGATTGAAGCCCGGCGCGCGTACGGAGACGGCCTGATCCTCCGGCGCCAGATCCGACGGCGTCGCGAAGCCATAGACCCCGCCCGGCCCCGTGAGCCCGTGGGCGATGCGCCGGGGCGCCGAGCCCGGCACATGGGCCTCCACGATCACCTCCGCACCGTGCACGTCCGGACGCTCGCCCGAGGCCAGCGCATCGTTCTCGCAGACCACGACGCGTGCGGTACGCCCGTCCGCTGCACACTCGACCTCTACCGCGAGGTCCTTCAGCCAGATCATCGGCTCCGCCACCACGGCCTCGAGACCCATGCGCGTCACGTGATGCGCCGGGTTGGCACGGAGCGATACATCCTGCGGCGCCATACCGTGATCGGCCGTCACCACGAAGAATGTGCCGTCCAGCAGGCCCCGCTGCTCCAGCAGGTCGAGCACGCGCCCGACGCGGCGGTCGCTCTCATCGAGGGCGGCCGCGAGGCCGGAGCCATGAGGGCCGTAATCGTGCCCGGCGCCGTCGGTGAGCGTCAGCTCGTGGTAGACGCAGACCGGAGGCTCGAGCCCCGGCCGCGTGAAGAGCTCCACCATCTGCGCAACGCCGCGTGTATCGAGGGTCGACTCGCGCGCGACGGCCGCCTGCGCGTCCTGCTCCCAGCGCGGATCGCAGTCGGCCATCAGCTCCTCCGTGAGCGCCTTCACCCGGGAGCGGTCGCAGAGGTTCCGGCCCTCCAGCACGGCGTGATCCGCGCCGCGGCCGAGCGGCTCGTAGACGTTCGCCGTGAGCGCGCTGGCGCCGCGTACGCGATGGAAGGCCTCGTAGAGGGTCTCGACCCGCTGCGAGACGAAGCTCTCGGTCCGCACCTGCTGACCCTGCGGCGAAACCAGCTCGCGCTTCTCGCGCAGGTAATAGCTCGGGTTCACCACGTCGTGGTGGCCACACCAGGCACCCGTGCCGAGAGTTGTATGGCTCGGCCAGGTGATGGACGGAAAGTTCACGATCTGCCCGCTCGCCAGCACCGCCGCCCGCTGCCGCAGCTTGCGCAAATTAGGCAGCGCAGCCGGATCGCTCGCCAGGCGATGCTCCAGCTCCGTTTGCGAGAGCCCGTCGAGCAGCAGGATGTAGAGCCGCTCGGCCGGTGCGCGGCCCTCATCGAGAAGCTCGTGCAGCACGCGGCCATCCTGACGCAGCAGCAGCACGTCAGGCGCGACGCCCCGCTCGCTGGAGCTGCGGCCGGTGGCGTCTTCGCCATCGATGCGCGGAAAGCCGAGCGCTGCGAGCGCCGTGGGTAGGATATCCACCTCGCGCACCGCGACCTCGTGCATCCCGGGCCGTACGCGGGGGCCGACCAGCCAGAGAGGGGCTCGCGCCTGCCGCACGTGCAGCGCGCCGTGGGTGCCGTGCTGGATCCCCTGCGTCCAGTCGCAGGGCGAGATCACGAGGTCCGGAGCGTTCGGGGAGTCAAACAGTTGCGCGATGCGCTCGTAGCCGAAGGGGTAGCTCTGCTGCTCGGCGCGAATGAAGCGGCGCGCAGGATCGTCCGCCTCGAAGCCCGATGCCAGGGCGGCGGCCCTCTCCTCGGTCAAGCTCCGGAGCCGCGCCGGATCCTGATTCGCTATCGGATTCTCGCCGAGGACCTCGAGCAGCTCGAAGTCGAGGCTCCCGTTTTCGCGCACTACGCGCCGGTAGCGCACCAGGCCGCGCCGCGACCAGACCTCGTAGGCTCCGGCCGGATCATCCGCTGCGCCGCGCCAGGTGATCACCAGATCCACCTGGTCGCACACCGGGGGATCGGTCAGCAGCGCAAGGATCGCGCGGTTGCCCGACTCCTCCTGCTGCGGATCGAGCCCCTGCCCTCCCGGGCGCTCGGGGCCGAAGGGACGGGAAGCTGTGGATTGCGAAGTGCTGCCGGGCGCCATCAGGCCGCAGCCTATCACGCCACGCTGCTGCGTCGCGTGGCGTGGGCCATCGGCGCTGCAGCGCACCACGGCACGCTGGCCCGCGAGCCGGGCAGCGTTGTAGGCTGCGACGGACGCAGTAGAAGGCCCTCGAGAGAGCAGGACGCACGGGGCGCCGGCCTCGGCTCACGGCAGCCCAGCGCAACGCGCAGGAGAAAGAGAAGCGGGCATGAAGAGTTCCAATCCGCGAGCTTCAAGTTCTGATCGTTTTCGGGCGGCGCGCCTGCTGGCGGGCGCCTGCCTGCTGCTGGCCGTTGCCGGATGCGGCAAAAACGACTCCACCGCCAGCCCAAACGCCGAGCAGAAGGGGGCGAAGCCGCCGGAACCGGTGCGCACCGCGTTGGTGGAACAAAGGCCCATGCCCGTAGAGCTCCACACGTTCGGCGCCGTCGAGGCCAACTCCTTCGTGGAGGTGAAGGCCCAAGTCGGAGGCGTGCTGGTCGAGGAACGCGTCCAGCCGGGGCAAACCGTCGAGGCGGGCGCCGTCCTTTTCCGCATCGATCGGCGGCCGTTCGAGGTGGCCCTGCATCAGGCGGATTCCGCGCTCCAGCGGGACCGCGCACAGCTCGCGGAGGCGGAGCGTAAACAACATCGGGCGGAACGTCTGTTCAAGTCCGGCGTCAGCCCCGAGGAGGAGGTCTTGGCCCTGCAGGCCACCGTCACCGCGCTTCAGGCGCAGGCAGCAGTCTCCGCGGCACTGATTGAGCAGGCGAAGCTGAGCCTGGAATACTGCGAAATCAAGGCACCGTTTGCGGGACGCGTGGGCGAAATCAACATCCGCCGCGGCGGCGTGGTCCAGGCCAACGGCTCGGCCATCACCTCGATCACGCAAACGAAGCCAATCTTGGTGACCTTCGCCCTGCCGCAGACGCGGTTGCCGGAGCTGCGCGCGGAAATGGCAAAGCATCCGGTCACGATCACCGCCACGCTGCGCGGCGCCGACGATGCCGTCGCCGGCACGGGCACGATCGTGTTCGTGGACAACGAGGTCGACACGGCCAGCGGCACCATCCGCATCAAGGCCAGTTTCACGAACGAGGATGAACGGCTTTGGCCAGGGGAGTATGTGGACATTGCGGTCACATTGCGCAACGAGCTCGACGCCCTCGTCATCCCCGGCGCTGCCGTCCAGAGCGGGCAGCTGGGCAACTATGTGTTCGTGGTAAAGGCGGACGACAGCGTGGAAACCCGCAAGATCAGCATCGCCCGATCCGCAGGCGAGAACACTGTCATCGGCGAAGGCCTGAAGCCCGGCGAACGCATCGTGGTGGACGGACAAATTCGACTTACGCCCGGCGCCAAGGTCAAGGAATTTGGCGACGCCAAGAAAGAAGTACGACGGACCATCACGGATAGCGCGGACACGACGCTCCCATGAACCTCTCTTCCATCTTCATCAAGCGGCCGGTGATGACGACGCTGGTCACGCTGGCGATCCTGCTGTTCGGCCTGCTGGCCTACCCGCAACTGCCGGTGAGCGATCTGCCGAACGTGGACCTGCCGACGATCCAGGTCAGCGCCAACCTGCCCGGCGCGAGCCCGGAAACCATGGCCTCGGCGGTGGCGACGCCCCTGGAGAAACAATTCGCCACCATCTCCGGTATTGACTCCATCTCTTCCAGCAGCCAGCTCGGCGCGACGAACATCACGCTCCAGTTCAGTCTGGACAAGAACATCGACGCAGCGGCGCAGGACGTGCAGGCGGCGATCTCACAGACGCTGCGCCTGCTCCCGCAGGACATGCCCTCCCCGCCAACCTACACCAAGGTCAATCCCGCGCTCGACCCGATCCTGTTCCTGGCCCTGACCAGCCCGACGCTGCCGCTCTCCAAGCTCGACGACTTTGGCCAGAACCTGATTGGCCAGCGCATCTCGATGGTCAACGGCGTCGCCCAGGTCCAGGTGTTCGGTTCCCAGAAGTACGCCGTCCGCATCCTTGTGGATCCGGCGGCGCTCGCCGCGCGCGGCATCGGCATCGACGAATTGCAGGCGGCGGTGCAGGCGGCGAACGTGAATCTGCCATCCGGCACGCTCGACGGCACCCACCACGCCTGGACGATCCAGGCCGAGGGGCAGCTCCTGCGCGCCATCGCCTACAAGCCGATCATCATCGCCCAGCGCGCGGACGGCCCGGTCCGCCTGGAGGACGTGGCGGAAGTGACCGACAGCGTGGAGAACGACAAGGTCGCCGCCTGGTTCTGCACCAAACTGGATGGCCAGCGCCGCGCCGTCGTACTCGCCATCCAGCGCCAGCCTGGCAGCAACACCGTCGAGGTCGCCAAGGCCGTAAAGGCGCTCCTCCCGCTCTTCCGTCAGCAGCTCCCGGCCTCCGTCGAGCTGGCCGTCCTCTACGACCGCTCCCTTCCCATCGAGGATTCGTTCCGCGACGTCAAGCTCACGCTGACGCTGACCTTGGCGCTCGTCGTCATGGTCATCTTCCTCTTCCTGCGCAACGTCCGCGCGACGATCATCCCCAGCCTGGCGCTCCCGCTCTCGATCATCGGCACCTTCGCCGTCATGTACCTGTGCAATTACAGCCTCGACAACCTCTCGCTGATGGCGCTGACCCTGGCCGTCGGCTTCGTCGTCGACGACGCCATCGTGATGCTGGAAAACATCTACCGGCACACGGAGATGGGCAAGGATGTAATGCAGGCCGCGCTCGACGGCTCGAGCGAGATCGCCTTCACCATCCTCTCGATGACGCTCTCGTTGGTGGCCGTCTTCATCCCGGTGCTGTTCATGGGCGGCATCATCGGCATGCTCTTCCGCGAGTTCGCCGTGACCATCGCCGTCGCCGTGCTCGTCTCCGGCGTCGTCTCGCTGGTGCTGACCCCCATGCTCTGCAGCCGCTTTCTCAAACCGCATTCCCTCGGCGAAGTATCCGAGGACCAGGAGAAGGAGGAACACTCGGGGCGGATCCAGCGTTTCTACGCTGTCACACTGCGTTGGGCGATCCGAAACAAGGGTGGGTTCCTGCTCGCCTCCCTCGCCGTGATGGCGCTGACCGTGTGGCTGTTCAAGGCCGTGCCCAAAGGACTCATCCCGAACGAGGACCAGGGCCGCATCTCCGCCACCACCGAGGCGATCCAGGGCGTCTCCTTCTCCGCCATCAGCGCCCAGCAGCAGGCCATCGCCGACATTGCCAACAAGAACCCGGACGTCGAAGTCTTCATGTCCCGCGTGGGCTCCATGCGCTCCGGCATGGGCTCGAGCAATACCGGCGGCCTCTTCATCCGCCTCAAGGATCGCGCCGAACGCAAGAAGAGCGCCGACGAAGTCATCCAGGAGCTGCGGTCCGCCCTCAACAACGGCGTCCCTGGCATGCGGGTTTATCTGCGCGGCACGCAGCCGATCCAGATCGGCCCGCGCTCCTCCAAGGGGCAGTACCAGTACTCGCTGACCGGCTCCGACCAGCCCGCTCTCTACGACTACTCGCTAAAGCTCCAGGAGCGCCTGGCCGCTGCCACCGAACTTCAGGACGTCACCAGCGATCTGCAGATCGCCAACCCGGAAGTGAGCCTCGAAGTGGACCGCGATCGCGCCTCTGCCCTCCAGGTCTCCACCGACAAGATCGAGAATGCGCTCTACAGCGCCTACGGCCCCCGCCAAATCTCCACCATCTATGCGCCGGAGGACCAGTACAAGGTTGTTCTCAGCGTCAATAACGAGGCGCAGACCAGTCGCGAGTCGCTCGACCAACTCTACGTCCGCGCCGCCACTGGCAAGCTGCTGCCGCTGCGCGAGTTGGTCAAAGTCAGGGAGGGCGCCGGCCCCATCGCCGTCAATCACACCGGCCAGTTCCCCTCCGTCACGCTCTCCTTCAACCTCAAGCCCGGTGTCGCCCTCGGCCAGGCCACCGACCGCATCGCCCAAACCCTGGAAGAGCTCCCGCCCCCCTCCGGCATCAGCGGCAGCTTTCAGGGCACCGCGCAGGAGTTCCAGCGCTCCATGGCTGGCATGGGAATGCTGCTGCTGCTCACCGTCGTCGTCATCTACATGGTGCTCGGCATCCTCTACGAGGACTTCATCCATCCGCTGACCATCCTCACCGCCCTGCCTTTCGCCGGCGCCGGCGCGCTCGCCACCCTGCTCCTATTCAACGTCGAGCTCACCATGTACGCCTTCGTCGGCATCATCATGCTCGTCGGCATCGTCAAGAAGAACGGCATCATGATGATCGACTTTGCGATCTCTGCGCAGCGGGACCAAAACCTCACCCCCGCCGAGGCCATCGTCTCCGCCTGCCTCATCCGCTTTCGCCCGATCATGATGACGACCATGGCCGCTCTGATGGCGGGGCTGCCGATCGCCGTTGGCTGGGGCGCCGGCGCCGAATCCCGACGCCCGCTCGGCCTCGCCGTCACCGGTGGCCTGCTCTTCTCCCAGCTCCTGACGCTCTACATCACGCCGATCTTCTACGTCTGGGTCGAAACCCTCCGCCAGCGCCGGACAACACTGCGTTGACTCGTGCAGGTTCTCTCACGTCGCGTTCGATCTCCGGGTAGCGCCCCGCCTCGCGCCGCGCGGCTTTACGACAGCGGCGCTCGATCGCTTGCTCGAGCTTGCGTCGAAAATTGCTCGCACCTCTTCGGCAAAGCTCGGCTCCAGATAGGGAGCGAAACTCAGGAAGCCGTGCAAGGCGCCGTCGGCGATATCGCCGTAGCGAACGTCGAACTTCCCCCGAGCACTCGTCAAGTAACGGATCCAGTTCGTCCACAGGATGAAGGCATTGGTGGCAATACGAGCTAGGTCTTCGGGGACATCGGGCCGGCGCATCTGCCCCTGTTCGATCAGGCGTTCGAACAAGACGTTGAACTGGCTGATCAGCCAGCGCTGCAATTCTCCGAAAGACTCGGCGAGTAGCGAGTCCCGCGAGAACAGCTCGTCCAGGTCGCGGAAGAAAAACCGGAAGCGCCACAGGGTCTCGATGCCCGTCAGATGGTAGCGACCCACGTCGGCCGCCGTGACCTGGCGCTCGCGAGAGACGGGGAGCGTCTCGTGCACGGCGTCGGCCGCCTGCGGAAAGATGGCGCGAACGATCTCCTCGCGGTTCGCAAAGTGGTAGTAGAGATTGCCCGGACTGATCGAGAGGTGGGCCGCAATATGGTTCGTGGAAACGGCGTGGGCGCCCTGTTCATTGAAGAGTTTCAGGCTCGCTTCGATGATCCGGGCTCGGTTCCCCACGGGCGTTCCTCGGGCGGGCGGCGTTCGTGCGTCTTTCGGGCGCTCCAACCCGGGGGAACCTTTAGCCCGCGGGCCCATCAATGGGGAGCGCGCGGAAGGCGGGAGGTCTGGAAGGAGAAGCTTCCAACCTGACGGCCCTGGACGCCGAAGCAGAGAAAAATCACCACGAACACCAGGAAAGGATAGACCGAGAACGCCGCATGCTGGAGTGAGTCGAGAAACAACGCCATGTCGCTGAATTTCCCGTGGAGAGGATTGCCGGAGGCAAGGTACAGCAGGCCCAGACCGCAGATGAAGGCAGCGATCGAAAACCACTGAAACGGCGTGAGCCGCAGCAGCCGCTCCGTCGGCTCCCCGCGAACGAACTCGACGAAAAAGCGGCCGGCGGATCCGAGAATGAGGAACGTCGCGGAGATCTCTCCGACGCGCACCTGGCCCGACGCGAGGGTCGCGAGAATTGCGAAGAGGAGCAGACTTCCCAGGGCGCTGTAGAGCTGTGTCGGGTGAAGCGGAATATCTCCCATTCGCGAGCACCGGACCGCCTTGGAATCGGGGTTGGTGTAGCGAATCGCCAGGCGCGACGTGGTAGGCCTACCGTGGCAGCAGCCGTAGGTATGACACGCCACGCGACCGACGGCGTGTCCCAGCGGAAATCCCAACGCCATCGTGTCCAGGAGCATGAAGAGATCAAGATGGGCGTACGCGGCGACGCCGACGACCCCTGCAACAGCGCCGACCAACCCGCCCTGAAAGGCGAAGCCCGGCTTGAACGCGGTGGCCCACGGTGCGACGAGCAACTCCCTCCAGTCGAGCGCCAGGCTGAAGGCTCTCGACCCGATCACCGCAAGCACCGGAAGCGCGATGAACAGCGCTGCGGCGTAGGCTTCGGGTCGCATCCCCGCCTGCTCCTGCCGCGCCAACGAAACCCACGCGGCCAACGCGCCGCCGACCGCGGCGATCATCCCGAAGTTGACGAGCGTCACGGGGCCGATCCGCGCCAGGACCACACGGTTATGCGCTCCGGAGTGGTCCGAGTTCTCGACCGCCGGTGCGACACGCGGGATTCGGATCGCCGGTGGCGCAAGACGCACCCGCGTCGATCTCCGAGAGTAAGCCTGGGACAGCGAGGATTTCTTGATTCCGATTTCCATGGCGCCCTGCAATCTTCGCTCGCGACGGGGCGCCGGCGAAGAGCCATTGCTTTCGATGGATAGAGCATTTACTCTACGCCTGCCAGCGAGTCAAGGGCAGCGGCTCGCTGCCGCTGGCGAAGTCGCTACGCTGCGCGCGTGTCCGAGAGCTCCACCTTCGTCTGGCTCGACCTCGAGATGACCGGTCTCGACGTCGAGCGCTGCGCCATCGTCGAGATCGGCATCGTGCTCACGAAGGCAGACCTCGTCCCCGTGGCCGAGCTGGAGCGCGTGATCTGGCAGCCCGACGAGGTGCTCGGCCGCATGGAGCCGTTCGTGCGCGACATGCACACGCGGTCGGGCCTTCTCGAGCGCATCCGCGCGTCGAAGGTCTCGCTGGGGGACGCCGAGCGCGAGGCCATCGCACTGGTCGCGCGCCACTGTGGCCTGCGCGAGGGCATCCTCGCCGGCAACTCCATCCACACCGACCGCCGCTTCCTGTCACGCTACATGCCCCTGCTCGAAGGCTTCCTCCACTACCGGCAGCTCGACGTCTCGAGCCTGAAGCTCCTCGCGTCGGCGTGGTACCCAGAGCTGCCGCCCTTCGAGAAGGGCGAGAAGGCGCATACCGCCATCGCCGACCTGCGGGGGAGCCTTGCCGAACTCGCCTACTATCGCGAGAAGCTCTTCCGCGCCTGAGCCCCTGCGTCACGTAGGCCGGCGGCGCGGCAGGACGCGACGCAGCAACCGCCCCGCAGCCCCTCGCAGCGCCTCGTCGCCGAAGAGGGCCACGCCCGGACCGGCAACCAGTGCGAAGGCGAGACCGCCGCAGGCGAGATCGAGCAGGGCGCCCAGGCTGGGGCCGAGTTCGAGGCTGGGCAGGAGCGCCGCACGCTGCGTCTGCACCGCGAACGCTGCTGCCGCCGCCGGTGCGGCGATCGCGAGCGCGCGCCC
>Ga0209253_10005990_pt1 | contig 10528 bp, 6 predicted proteins | sample FrelakmetBRP12BR_FD_187145 | JGI IMG/M metagenome (GOLD analysis project Ga0209253, IMG submission 187145) | Freshwater lake sediment microbial communities from the University of Notre Dame, USA, for methane emissions studies - BRP12 BR (SPAdes)... | ecosystem: Environmental > Aquatic >... | reverse complement strand
GGCACTTGAGGAATACCGCTTCAATGATGCAGCAGGCAGCATGTACTCGTTTGTCTGGCACGAGCTCTGCGACTGGTATATCGAAATGGTTAAGCCTGTGCTCTATGGCGAGGATGAAAGCAGGGAGGCAGTGAAAGAGTGTCTCCTGTATATTTTGGAAAGCACACTCAGGCTGCTCCATCCCTTCATGCCCTTTGTTACGGAAGAGATCTGGCAGACCATGACTCACGAAGGTGAGAGCATCGTAAAGGCAGCCTATCCCAGGGCCATTCCAAAGGATAATTCTGCGGAGAATCAGATGGACGTTATCATGGAGACGGTCACCGCGATCAGGACGATCAGGGGTGAGCTTAATATATCGCCTTCAATTGAGCTGATCGCAGTTGTAAAAACCCATACTGATCATGCAAGAGATATTCTTGCAGAGAATATGCTCTTTTTGAAGAAACTCAGCCGTGCGGATATTCAGAGGATCGGTGCTGATGTAGAAAAACCGAAGGGTTCTTCTGTGGCGGTCAGGACTCATGTGGAGGTATATGTTCCTCTGGAGGGGTTGCTTGATCTTGATCTCGAGATAGAACGAATCAATAAGGAAATGGAAAAGCTCGAGGAGACAGCGAGTTTTCTTAGCAAGAAGCTGAATAATGAAGACTTTGTCGGCAGGGCGCCTAAAGAGATTGTTGCCAAAGAAAAAGATAAATACGACGACTGCATGAGAAAGATGGACCGCGTTAAAGAAAATCTCCAGAAAATGCTTGCCCTTCGTGGTGATAAAGGGCTTGCCCTCCAAGATGATAAAGGGCCTGACCCTAAAGGAGCAGGGGCATAATGGATATGCCGGCAAGCATTATTCAGATGCTGAGGCATGCGATCGAAGAGGACATCGGTCATGGTGATATCACATCATCTCTGATCATCCCTGAAGAAAGCGAAGCCAGGGCCCTTTTCATCGCAAAGGGAAACTTTGTGCTTGCAGGCTTTCCGTTCAGCAGAGAAGTTTTTCATCTGCTGGACAAAACCGTATCGTTTAAGACATTTCAGACAGAGGGTGCAAAGGTGATCAGGGGCGATGTGTTAGGCGAAGTTGCAGGGAAAACGAGATTGCTCCTTGCCGGTGAGAGGACGAGCCTGAATATCCTTCAGCATCTTTCCGGTATAGCTACTTTGACAGCCCAGTTTGTTGATGCTGTTGCCGGAACCAGGACAAAGATCCTTGACACCAGGAAGACGACCCCTTGCCACCGGTTTATGGAAAAATATGCTGTTCGCGTGGGTGGCGGTGTGAACCACCGCTTTGGTCTTTTCGACGGCATACTGATCAAGGACAATCACATTGAAGCAGTCGGCGGGATAAAAGAAGCGGTCAGCCTTGCGAAGGCAGGCCATCACCTTGCCAGGATCGAGGTGGAGGTCGAGAACTTCAAGGACCTTGAGGAGGCGCTGGAGGCAAAGGCAGATATCATCATGCTCGACAACATGTCGATAGCGGACATGGCTGAGGCGGTAAGGATTGTCAATGGCCGGGTGGCGCTTGAGGCATCAGGAAATGTTACACTTGACAATGTCCGTGAGATTGCTGAAACCGGTGTTGACATGATATCCATCGGCGCATTGACCCATTCCGTGACCGCTGCAGACATCAGTCTCAAGATCGTTCAGTAATGTTGTTCTGACTTTTTCTCTGCAGTGTGCGTTCTCTCCCTACGGTATGATTCCGCTCAGGTGAACTGCGCCGGTTTCGTCTCTGATCTCGATCCTGCGGCCTGACAGCTCAAGCAATAATGTCAGGGAACTGTTCTCAGAAGGACTGCCTCTGGCGGGAAGACTGCCTGAGCTTCTGAAAGGGCTCGCAGATCACTTCCCCTCCAAACTCCTTCGCAGCTTCTTCTTGAAGCAACTGGGGTGAGTCTTCGTATTTGGGCGAGAAATGCATGAGCGCCAGTTTCTTCACGTTTGCAGACCTTGCGATCCTGCCGCATTCGGCTGCCGTAAGATGAAAACGATTAATCGCCCGCTGACGGTCTTTCTCAAGAAAGTACGCTTCACAATACAGTATGTCCGAGCCTTCGACAAATGATATGAGGGTGCTAAGGTTTTTGTGGTTTATGGCAATATCCGTAACATAGGAGAGGACTGGCCCCTTGTCAATCCTGACAATGTCCATGAGCTGCCTGATTCTGTATTGCCTGCCTTCGATCGGTATTGTGCCTGCAACTCCATGCTCACGTATCTTTTTTTTGAATTCGGTAAGCCAGGGTCCCACTGAAAGACCTCTTTTTTGAAGCCTGTCCTTGTCTATATTGAACTGTTGTTTGCCGTCAAGCCGGTAGGCGAGACAGGGTGTTCCATGAGAGAGGCGCACTGCTGAGACGGTAAAGAGCGGGGCATCCAGAAGCAGGCCGTCTGTGGGCTTCTTATCTACGATTATTTTCCTGAATCCGTTTGCAGCACTGAAAAGAGCATGGGTCACTGTTCTGCTTCCGATGCCGAATACGTTGATTTCTGTCGGATATTCCCTGATCAGGTTCCATGTGTATCCCCGCAGTTTTCCCTCTACGTTTCTAATTATACCTGATGGGCCATAGATGTTAAGCGGGATATCCCTGCGAAGGACGATCCTGAGCAGAATATCGAACCCGATAAAATGATCAATATGCGTATGGGTGATGAAGGCATCACTGATCTTATGCAGTTCAGCAGGGGAGAGGCATCTGATGTCTCCGAGATCAAAGATCAGAGCCCCTTTCTCCCGGGCAGTTCTGACATAAAGACAGGGGTCTCCGAAGGGGTCATTGAGCAGCCTTTGACGGAATGTCGCTTTCATTTGTACACATGATATAATAACCGAAACCAAAAAACGTGCAATAGGGGGAAGATTGTCTTTTTTACTCCTTTCTTTGCAATTAACGGAGGATATATGCCTGAACTGAGAAAAGATCCCATCGTGGGCAGATGGGTGATCATATCGATCGAGCGGGGCAAAAGGCCAATGGATTTCCTTTCTGCTTCGCAGAGAAAAAAAGGCGGGTTCTGTCCTTTTTGCCCGGGCAATGAATATACAACACCGCCGGAGATTATGGCCTTCAGGCCTCCCGGTTCTCCTGCCAACAGCCCTGACTGGACATTGCGTGTTATGCCGAACAAATTTCCTGCCCTCCAGATTTACGGCGATCTGAACAAGTCAGGAGAAGGCATTTTCGACAAGATGAACGGTATCGGCGCCCATGAGGTAATTGTTGAATCTCCTGACCACAACCATTCCCTTGCGACTATGTCGCAGAAGGCAGTGGAGGACGTGCTCTGGGCTGCATTTCTGAGGCTTTCTGATCTAAAGAAGGACCAGCGGTTCAAATACGCACTGGTCTTCAAGAACGAGGGAGAGGTTGCCGGAGCATCTCTTGAGCATACCCATACGCAGCTCATCGCCCTTCCGATCGTGCCGAAGCTGGTAAAGGAAGAGCTTGATGCGGCACGTCAGCACTATGAGTTCAAGGAGCGGTGCATCTTCTGCGATGTTATCAGTCAGGAGCTTTCGGACGGTAAACGTGTCATCTACGAGAATGCCAAATATGTGGCGCTTGCTCCCTTTGCTCCCCGTGCACCTTTTGAAACATGGATTCTGCCGAAGCGTCATGAATCGGCATTCAGTCCGGCTGAGAAGAACTATAGCGATCTGGCAGAGATCCTCCAGCGCATCCTGCGCCAGATGGACAGGATTCTGGACGCGCCTCCTTATAATTTCGTTATCCATACGTCACCGTTTTATGATGAGGTGAATGATTATTACCACTGGCATATAGAACTGGTGCCGAAACTTACAAAAATTGCAGGCTTTGAATGGGGGTCAGGGTTTTATATCAATCCCACACCTCCTGAGGAGTCGGCCAAGTTCATGCGCGAGGCAAAGATTTGAATATTCTCATTGCCTGTTCTGAGGCTGTTCCCTATGCAAAGACAGGAGGGCTTGCTGATGTAACAGGTGCCCTTGTCAGGGAGTTTCGCAAGAGAAAGCATAAGGCATCGCTTATCCTTCCCCTTTATGCGTCGATCAGGGGGAAGTTCAGTCTGCAGAAGACTGGGAAAACGATCAGGGTTCCTATGGGCAACTTTGCCCTTGAAGGTCATATTTACACCGCAGGGAAGGGTAACGTGCCGGAGGCATATTTTATCGAGTGCAATCAGCTTTTCGACAGACCCGAACTGTATGGGACGGCAGACGGAGAGTATGGCGATAATGCCGTCAGGTTTATCTTTTTTTCCCGCGCAGTTCTTGAAGCCTGCATTGCCCTGGACATTCATCCGGACATTATTCACTGCAATGACTGGCAGACTGGCCTGATACCGCTATATGTCAAATCCCTGTACAGTCACCACCGGCAGTTCAGCAGGACCGCAACGCTTTTCACGGTTCATAACCTCGGGTATCAGGGTAATTATGAGGCTGCCAATCTGGCCTTTACCGGGCTGGGCTGGGACTATTTCGTGCCTGAGCGGCTTGAGTTCTACGGCACGCTCAGCCTTATGAAGGCAGGGCTTCTATACGCTGATCTGCTCAATACGGTCAGCGAGACGTATAGCCGGGAGATCCTTGATCCCGAGCACGGATCCAGCATGGATGGCCTGCTTCTCAAAAGAGCGCAGGATCTCTTCGGAATCATCAACGGTATTGATAATCAGGAATGGGACCCGCAGCAGGATACATTTCTCCCTTCAACATACAGCGCAGAGGACCTGAAGGGCAAGACAGTCTGCAGGGAACGGTTGATCAAGCTTGCCGGTTTTAAAAACGGAAAAGCCCCTGTTGTCGGTATCGTAAGCAGGCTTTCTTTTCAGAAGGGACTGGACATAGTGCTTCAGGCTATTGATGAAATGGTCAGGCTTGGAGCGAATCTCCTGGTGCTCGGCAAGGGTGAGGAGCTCTACCAGTCTGCTCTAACAGCGAAGGCTGAAGAGCACAAGGGAAAAGTCTATCTTCATATCGGCTTTGAAGAACCTTTTGCCCATCTCATCTATGCGGGGTCTGATTTTTTTCTTATGCCATCGCGGTATGAGCCATGCGGCATAGGCCAGCTCATAGCTATGAAATACGGCGCCATTCCGATTGCCCGGAAGACCGGCGGTCTTGCAGACACCATTAATGACTATGATCATCTTGCGGGCAGGGGAACGGGATTTCTTTTTGAGGAATATGCATCACGTGCTCTGATTGAGGCCGTCAAAAGAGCGTTCTGCGTTTATGCTGACAGGAACAAGATGCAGGGGTTGATCCGCCAGGCAATGGAGAAGACTTTTTCCTGGGAGAGGGCTGCCGCAGGGTATCTTGACCTGTACCGCAAGGCAGGGAAAAAACGGCATACATGACACTAAAAACCAGAATCACATTCATGCTCTCTGTTTTTCTTGTCGTGATCGCGTTTCACGGGGTTGGTACGATTCTGATCTTTGAGAACCTGAGCAGACATATGGGCATGCTGAGTATTTTGAGCGAAGAAAGCAAAATGATCAGCGATCTCGATCGTAATATCGCTGATTTTGTCGAGGATGTGAGGGATTGGGGTCTGACCGGAGGGGCGAGGTTTAAAAGGCAATTTGCAAACCGGCTTGCTGAGGTATACAAGAATTTTGGGACACTCGGCATTCAGGCCGAGCATAAGGCAGAGATCGCGAAGCTTTCGGAAAAATTCTATGAAGTTCTCGGATTTGCGATAATCATTATGGATAAGCGCGAGCCTGTTGGAGACCCTGAGGTTGCTGTCCTGATCCGCAAAATGGAAACCCATACCCTCGAAATAGTCTCGGGTATCGATATGCTGCAGGAAGCTTCGGTAAAAGCAGTTGTTGGCGTTGCGCATACTGGTGAGAAAACCAAGAGGAGGATGATTGTCTATCATTTCAGCCTGATCGGACTTGTCTCAATCGTCGCTTTTGTCTTGCTTATCAGTATTCGCAGGGCTATTTCATCTCCTTTCAGTGAACTGCTCAAGGCAACATCAAAGATCAGTAGCGGGGACCTTTCCTACAGGATCCGGATGGACCGCTCTGATGAGTTCGGCATTGTTGCTGCACGGTTTGACGATATGGTGTCTGACCTCGAATCATCGAGCACCAAGCTCGGCCGGAAGCTGAATGAGACAGAGCTGCTTCTTGACATTGCGCGTATAGGCGGAGTTACGCTTGAAAGAAAAACCGCTTTTTCTCAAATGGCGCAGATGCTTGCTATAAAACTTAACTATGGCACCTGTTCGATTTACATGCTAAGCCCTGAGCAGAAGGCCTTTTATCTGGAGGCATCGAATGATCCTGACGATGCTATTCAGAATCACCGTATCTCACTGGACAATAGACTGGTGCAGCAGATTCTTACGTCAAACGAGCCGTTCCGTATCCGCTCTTTTACCGAAATCATTACCGTGGATAGCCTTCCCGAGACGAATGAGAGCGGGCTTGTCATACCCATAACGCGGGATGAGCGCTGCATAGGCCTGCTCATCATCATGAACCAGAAAGAACATATCTTCTCCGGTGACGAGATCAGCACACTCAGGATCGTTTCCCTGACGATCGGGTCTGTTATGCGGAATGCTGAACTCTATGATGCGGCAAGAACCCAGATCCTGAAAATGACTGTTCTGTTTGACCTAAGCAGGGCTATAACTTCACTCCTTGATTCTGAACAGCTTCTGAGAAAGATCACTGAAGAGATGTCCATCCTTGTCTCATCGCGCGGCTGCATCATTCGCCTGCTGGAGGAGGGCAAGCTGAAGATCAAGTCTTCATACGGCCTTCAGAAGGAACTTGAGCCGCAACTCGAATTAGCCCTTGGTGAAGGCATCGCAGGATGGGTCGCAGAACACAATGAGCCGATGCTTGTTGAAGATGCAAAAAATATATCGGTTAATATGATGGTACCGGGTATCGATATCAAGACAGCCATATGCGTTCCCCTGAAAGTGGGCGATACCGTGATTGGCACACTCAGCCTTTATGATAAGGTTGACGCCAAGGGAGAACGGATACCCTTTAATACAGAAGATTTGAACACGGTTGAAGGCTTTGCCTCCATATCATCCATTGCCATAGAAAAGGCAAGGATTTATGAAACGGAAATCAGACGGCAGAAGCAGGCACTCGATGAAAAAAAGCGTCTCAATATTCTTTTTGACAGCGTCCAGGGCGGTATTATAACCCTGGACAGAAACTTTATGATCACCTTTGCCAACAAATACGTCGAGGAATGGATGGGACTTTCCAATAATGACCTGGTAGGAAAGGATAGCCTGGCCATTTTTCATGACAATATCGGCATCTGCCCCCATTGCGCTTCCAAGTCAACCTTTGAGACCGGAGAGATCAATACCATAACCCAATCGCGGGGAGTCAATTACGCAGAACTCACTGCCTATCCGATCATGAACGAACAGGGAGAGATTGCTGAATCTGTGGTCTTTATCATGGACATTACCGAGAGGATCCTGTATCAGGAGGAGACCCTCAGCCTGTACCGTGAAGTGATCCAGACCAAGGACTATCTTGAGAGCATCATAGACAACTCTGCCGACGCCATTGTGACCAGTGACCTTGCCGGTATTGTCACTTCCTGGAATGTCGGTGCAGAGAGGACCTTCGGATTTGCTGAAAATGAGGTGAAGGGAAAGTTTCTTCCTTTTGTGCCTGATTTACTGCTTGATAAGGAAAAAGAACATATCGATAAGCTGAAGGCAGGCGAAGTGCTCAAGGACATTGAAACACTGCGAAAAAAAATGGACGGTACTATTATCGAGGTAAGCCTCACGCTTTCTCCGATCAAGGATGCAGCAGGAGAGGTGATCGGCATATGCGGCATATCAAGGGACATCTCTGAAAAGAAGCGGGTAGAAAAGGAACTGATCAGGAGAAATCAGGAGATGTCACGGCTCTTCTTCATCTCTACGGCGATGCGCAGCACGCTCGAACTTGACAAGCTTCTCAGGATGGTCCTGACTGCGGTGACCATGAGCGATGGCATGGGATTCAACCGGGCAATTCTTTTTCTTGTTGATGATGAGAAAAAAGTCCTCAAAGGCGTTATGGGGGTAGGACCTGCCACGCCGGAAGAGGCCTGGAAGGTCTGGGACGATCTCTCTCTGAAGCACAAGACGCTCGATGAAATCATGCAGGATATTATTACGAATCCTGTGCACAGGGATTCATTTTTGGAGCGCCTTAGTGTGGGTATCGAGCTATCCCTTGAGGAAAACACCATACTGACGCGGTCCGTGAAGGACAAGCTGTCGTTTAATGTTCTTGACGTGAGGCAGGAAGCGCTTGCGGATGCCGTTCTTATTCAGCAGTTAGGTACACTGGCGTATGCAGTGGTCCCGCTCATCTCCCGCGACAAGGTCATCGGCCTGATCTGGGTCGACAATTACTTCAATCGAAAAGCTGTTACCGACGAGGACATGCAGTTCCTTGCGAGTTTTTCGAACCAGATTGCATCCGCCATTGAGAGTGCACGCCTTTACGAGCAGATGCTCATGGCTGAACAGCAGCTTGAGAATATCTTTGAATCCATGTCTGACATGGTTTATTTCAACAGCAGCGACTATGTAATAAAGAGGGTTAACAAGGCAGTCATGAACAGGCTCGGGCTTACTTCTGAGCAGATCCTCGGCAAGAAATGTTATGAGCTGTTCCATGGAACGAACGAACCCCTTGGGAAGTGCCCCCATCACAAGACCGTGAACACCATGAAGGCCTATGTAGAGGAGCTCGATGAGCCGCATCTTGGCGGTACATTCCTTACATCAAGTTCTCCTATCTTTGATACGACAGGAGAGTTCATCGGCTCTGTGCACGTAGTTCGTGATATTACCGAACTGAAGCAGCTGCAGAAAAAAGTGGGCATGTCGGAAAAAATGGCAGCGCTGGGTGAAGTTGCTGCCAAGGTTGCCCATGAGATCAGAAACCCTCTGGTTTCTGTCGGCGGGTTTGCGAAGCGTCTTGAGAAAAAGCTTGATGGAAATCTCAAAGAGTATGCCGGGATTATCGTAAAAGAGGTATCCCGGCTTGAAGGCATTCTCAGGGAGATTCTCGGTTTTGTGAAAGAGGTGAGGCTTGGCCGCAAGCAGGTGAATATTAACGATATCGTTGAGGATATTGTCGGGCTCATGCAGGCTGATATTACTGAACGCGGGATCAGTCTGCAGAAGGATTACCAGCCTGTGCCGGATGTCTTTGTTGATCCGGACAGGACAAAGGAAGCGATCATGAACATTATCGCGAACTCCATTCAGGCTCTCCAGGGCACGGGCACGATAACAGTGAGGACCTATGCTGACGGTGATGACGCAGTCCTTGAGGTGCGCGACACGGGCAAGGGCATTCCTGCAGCAGAGATGAGCTCCATTTTCAATCCTTTTTTCACGACCAAAGCTGCAGGCACGGGCCTCGGACTGGCGATTACTCACAGGATCATACAGGAGCATAATGGACGTATAGAGGTAGAAAGTGAAGTTGACAAAGGAACAGTTTTTAGAGTTTATATACCCATTAAGGAGGGACAGGCATGAAAATTCTTATTGTTGATGATGACCAGAGCATCCTCAGGCTCTACCAGGAGGAACTTGAGGAGGAGGGATACCAGATCGTCACTGCGGCAACCGGCAAGGAAGGTCTTGAAAAATTCGAGGCTGAAGACTTTGATCTGGTGACGCTCGATATTCATCTCCCTGATATTGACGGCATCAAGCTGCTCAGGCAGATGAAAGAGAAGAAGCCGAGAATGCCGATCATAATGTCGACAGCCTATGATTATCGGGATGACTTTTCAGTTTGGGCATCAGAGGCGTACCTTGTCAAGTCCGCTGATCTTACTGAGATGAAGGCGACTATCAAGAAACTTACGGGAAAGGAATAACGGCATTGATTTTAAGACCATCACTGCCGGCATATGGCGGATACAGCATAGCGCGGGATGAGAAGATCATCCTGATCAAGGGAGCTGTCCCGGGTGAGCTCGTTGAAGTAAATATTGACGAAAGAAAACGTGACTATATGCTCGCCACAGTTACCCAGGTAATAGAGCCGTCTGAGTTCAGAGTCGAACCGAAGTGCCCTGTCTTCGGGATCTGCGGCGGTTGTCATCTGCAGTTCATCGCCTATGAGAAGCAGGTGAGCATGAAGGAGGAGGTTCTTGTTGACTCCCTGACAAGACTTGGGGGCATTGAGGTTCAGCTTTTGCCGTCCCTGACTAATGCGCAATGGCATTACCGCCACAGAGCTCAGTTCAAAATTTCGAAGGAAGGAACTATCGGCTTCTTCAGGGAGTCTTCAAGAGATGTGGTGCTTTTTGAGAACTGTCCGCTTATGATCGACCGCATCAACGAGCTGCTTCAGGGCATCAAGGAAAAAAACCTTGCTTCCGGTCTCAAAGAGATCCACCTTTCGATAGGGGATTCTGCAGCTGCGTTGCTTAAGGGAAAAGCTGTGGGCCCTGAACGGATTGAAGCATTCAGGGAAATAGGTATAGCGAGCATTGCTGTTAACGATG
>Ga0209253_10005989_pt1 | contig 10528 bp, 8 predicted proteins | sample FrelakmetBRP12BR_FD_187145 | JGI IMG/M metagenome (GOLD analysis project Ga0209253, IMG submission 187145) | Freshwater lake sediment microbial communities from the University of Notre Dame, USA, for methane emissions studies - BRP12 BR (SPAdes)... | ecosystem: Environmental > Aquatic >... | reverse complement strand
CTATTCTGTTGCTAAGAAGAGACTGATCACGCCCAAGGATTAAAGGAGGAAAACTTGCCACGAGCCAGGAGCGGAAAAACCACCCACAGACGGCACAAGAAGGTACTTGAGCTGACCAAAGGGCATCGGGCTGCCCGCCACAAGCTTTATATCATAGCGCATCAGTCCATGCTACATGCCTTGGATTATTCCTATCGTCATCGTCGTGAGCGGAAAGGTGACTTCAGGAGGCTATGGATCGCCCGTATCAATGCTGCGGCGCGAGCCAGAGGACTTACCTACAGTCAGTTCATGGTCGGGCTGAGAAGATCGAACATAGAGATCGATCGCAAAATGCTAGCCGAGATGGCAGTCAAAGACCCGAACGGCTTTGCGGCATTGGTGTCTTCGGTGAACGAGACCAACTCACATCGTGCGTAGTGACATTATGCCTGGGAATGCCAGGATTACTGAACAAAGATTACGCCACTTAGCAGTCAATGCTAGAACAACTCAAGAGCCTTCGTGCGCAAGCTCTCGAAGAGCTGAACAAAGTTGGCAATCCTCGAGAGCTGGAGCTGTGGCGCATTCGCTACCTAGGCAAGAAAAGCAATCTAACTCAGGTTCTACGTTCCGTGGCGTCTTTGGCTTTGGAGGAACGTCGAGAAGTAGGCGCCCAAGCTAACGAAATCAAGAGAGCTCTAGAGTCAAGCCTGGAAGAGAAGGGGAGACTACTCCAGGAATCCATTCTGACTTCTCCTGACGAATCTCGGATATTGGATATTAGCCTGCCCGGACGACCTCTGCCGGCAGGGCGACTGCATCCCACTACTCAGATGCTTAAGGAAATCTGTGACGTCTTCAAAGACATGGGCTTCCAGGTAATTGAAGGACCTGATGTGGAATGGGACTACTACAACTTTGAGGCCTTGAATATTCCTCAACATCATCCAGCGAGAGATATGATGGCTACCTTCTGGATAGACACAGGCATGGGAGAGAAAGCCAGACTGTTACGCACTCATACGTCTCCCATGCAGATCAGGTTGATGGAGAAGGAACGGCCGCCGATAAGAGCCATAGTTCCCGGGCGAGTCTACAGATATGAGGCCACCGATGCCACTCACGAATCCATGTTCTATCAGGTTGAAGGTCTGGCTGTGGACAAGGGTATCACACTGGCTGATCTAAAGGGCACGTTGTTTGACTTCTGTCGTTCTCTTTTCGGTGAGGAAAGAAAAGTACGCTTCCGCTGTGATTACTTTCCCTTTGTGGAACCGGGGGTCGAGGTGGCCATTAGTTGTTTGGCCTGTAACGGGACCGGCTGTCGGCTGTGTGGTTACAGTGGCTGGATTGAAATACTCGGGGCGGGCATGGTGCATCCGGACGTTCTGACGCGCGTTGATATCAACCCCGGGGTTTACAGCGGTTTTGCCTTTGGCATGGGAGTTGAGCGTATACCGATGCTGCGTTATGGCATTGATGACATCCGGCTCTTCTATGGTAATGATCTCAGATTCTTGAGGCAGTTCTAGGTCTTGGGGTAAGGATATGAGAATCTCACTCAAATGGCTCACGGATTATGTTGACATAAAGCTTGCTCCCGAAGAGTTAGCCAAAAGGCTGACCATGGCTGGCCTGGAGGTCAAGGCGATCGAGACCGCGGGTAGTGCATGGGACAATGTGGTGATAGGGGAAGTAGTGGCGCTCAACCCTCATCCCAATGCTGACCGCCTTAGGCTGGCTACTGTTGACCTCGGCACCAAGCAAGTCACCACGGTCTGTGGCGCTCCCAATATCGCGCTTGGCCAGAAGGTGAGTTTCGCCCACATAGGGGCCCGGCTCATAGATGGACACACCGGGCAGGCTGTGGAGCTGAAGCCGGCAAGAATTCGTGGAGCCATCTCCGAGGGCATGGTCTGCTCAGAGAAAGAGTTGGGGATTTCCGAGAATCACGAGGGCATTCTGGTATTGCCACCAGAGGCGCCTATAGGTGCGGCTCTCAGCGCCTATCTGGGCGACGTAGTTCTAGATCTGGATATAACGCCTAACCGGCCGGATTGTCTATCCGTGATTGGTATTGCCCGGGAAATTGCCGCCCTGACCGGTGAATCACTCCGTGTGCCCGGAGTTCGTTACGAAGAAACAGAGAAGTCGATAGACTCCTTCGCCTCTGTTGACATAGTTGATCCAGACCTGTGTCCCAGGTACTGTGCCAGCTTGGTTACCGGAATAAGAATAGGCCCATCGCCAAGCTGGCTGCAACAGCGCCTGAGTAGTTGCGGCATGCGTCCCATCAACAATGTTGTTGATATTACTAATTACGTGATGCTGGAATACGGTCAGCCTCTTCACGCCTTCGATTGTCACAAGCTTAAGGGCCAACAAATCATTGTTCGTAGAGCTAGAAACGGCGAGACCATAACTACCCTCGATGGTTCAAAGCGCAGCCTTAATCCGGGCATATTGGTTATTGCCGACAAAGAGAAGGCTATCGCTGTGGCCGGAATCATGGGAGGTCTGGATTCCGAAGTGACGAACAGAACTGACACTATTCTGCTGGAGTCAGCGAATTTCAACCAGGCTGCCATTCGTCGAGGCTGCAGCCATCTTCAGTTCCAGAGCGAGGCCTCCGTTCGCTTTGACAAAGGGCTTAACGGTGAGCTTCCTTTGGTGCCGCTGAAACGCGCCACTCAATTGCTGCTGGAGCTAGCCGGTGGCAAAGCAGCCAAAGGCGTAATTGATGTCTTTCCCGGTAGGTCAAAACCGGAGCTCGTCTCACTTACCACACGAGAGGTCAAGCGCCTTTCAGGTTTGAAAGTCAATATTGATGAAATTGTGAAGGTATTGAAAGCTTTGGGCTTTGAATGCCGTGAGGGCGATTCAAGCTCGCAAATCCTTGTATCCGCACCCTATTGGCGCAGTGATATCAAATGCTCTGCCGAACTGGTGGAAGAGGTGGTTCGCATAATTGGCTACGACAGGATCCCTATGACGAGACTTGGTTCTCCTTTGCCTGCACAAAAATCAAAGCTGTCTGTAGAAGCGCGGCAAAGTGAGCTCAAGGACAAGTTGCACAATATCCTCACTGGCTTTGGCTTCCAGGAGATTCTGACTTATTCCCTGGTGAGTCTGGAGAAGCTACAGAAGGTTTCGCCTCAGCTTGAGCTCAGAATTCCGCCGTTGAAGATAGCTAACCCTATGACCAGGGAGCAGGAATGTCTGCGTACCAGCCTGCGTGCTGGTCTTCTGGTCACCCTGGCACATAACCAGAAATTCGAACAACTTGGCATGAGGCTATTTGAAATCGGCAAAGTATTCTTGCCGCGGCACGGTCACGTCATTGCGAGCGACCTTCCCGCCAGGGCTCGGCAGGCGGGAGCGAAGCAGTCTCAGGAACAAATGGAGCTGCCCCAAGAAAAAGATATGCTCTGTGCCGTACTCAGCGGGGCACGGGCAGAATTATCCTGGAAAGCCGACAAGGAGCCCCTTGATTTCTTTGATGCCAAAGGGGTAGTTGAGAATCTTCTGAACCAGCTAGGTTTGAAGGCCGGTTTTGAGAACAGTGATGATGAGACTCTATTCCCAGGAAGAGGCGCCAATATAATCGTTGATGATGACAAGGTAGGTGTTGTGGGGGACATGCATCCCAAGGTGACACAAGCCTTTGAGCTTCCTGATGCTATTTGCCTTATAGAAATTGACCTGGAGAAGCTGTTGGCTAAGCTTATCGCCGCAAGAAGATACCAATCTATCCCGCGGTTTCCCGGCGTGACCCGGGATATCGCTCTGGTAGTAGACGAGGAGGTGAGCTACCGAGGAGTGGAGGAGATAATTCAGAGCTTTCCGCTAGTGAACAGGGTAACGCTCTTTGATCTTTATCGAGGTGAGCAAATAACCGAGGGCAAAAAGTCCTTTGCCATAAGGATTGCATACCAATCACCCAGCCGGACCCTGACCGACGAGGAAGTTGACCGAACCCAAGAACAGATGCTCGCTAAACTAAGTCAAGAACTGGGCGCCACTTTGAGAACCTAGGTCAAGGCCAAACTAGGGTCGATTGGGTTGATCTTTCGCGGTCTCATTCAGAAGCTTTTTCAACTGTGCTGCCAGATTGTCCAGAGGCAGAAGCCGAGTCTCTTTCTCCTTGCGCCATTTTGTCTCTACGCTCTGGTTTCGTAAGGTGCGCGGGGACAAGGTCAATCGTAGCGGTATCCCCAGTAGGTCAGCGTCGTTGAATTTGACACCCGGAGAGTCATCACGGTCATCGAAAAGCACCTCAATGCCTTCTTTCCGCAACTCCTGGTAAACGTTTTCGGCCGTAGCAGCGACTCCCGGTTTGTCCAGCGACAAGGGGCAAAGGTAGACATTGTAAGGAGCAGCCGAGAGCGGCCAGATAATGCCTTTGTCGTCGTGGCTTTGCTCTACGATGGCAGCCAGCAAACGCCCCAGTCCAATACCATAGCTGCCCATAACAGTAGGGCGGGACTTGCCGTCGTTGTCCAAGAAAGATGCATCGAATCTCTCACTAATAAAGGTGCCCAGCTTGAATACATGCCCCACTTCGATGCCCCGATTTGAGGATAATTTGCCCTGACATTTGGGGCAGCTATCTCCGGATTGAGCGAGGGCGATATCGACCATGAGGTCAACCTGGAAGTCCCTGGGATAGTTAGCATTCCTGAAGTGATACCCCGATTTATTGGCGCCGACGATGAAGTTGGAGCCTGAGGTTATCGAGTCATCACCCACGACTTTTATTCCCTTTACGCCTACAGGTGAGGCAAAACCGGCCACAAGTCCAGCTTGATTGACTTCGGTTTCTGTAGCCAGGCGGAGGTCAAGGCACTTCAGAGCGTTTTTCAGTTTCGTTTCGTTGACTTCCAGGTCGCCTCGAATGACGACGAAGACAAACTCACCATCAGAAAGATAGAACACGGCCTTAAGAGTTTGACTTGACGGCACGCCCACAAAGCCAGCTACTTCCTCTATGGTCTTTGCCTCCGGCGTGGCAATCTCTTCCAGAGGAAGGAGATTCTGTGCCTTGTTGGGAACGGCGGTTTTGTCGGTTTTGGCAGATTGAGCCTTTTCAGCATTGGCGGCGTAGCCACAGTGGGAACAATAGATGACTTCGTCCTCACCATCTTCGGTGAGGATCATGAACTCGTGGGAGTCCTTGCCACCTATGGCACCGCTGTCAGCTTCTATCATCAACGCGGGCAAGCCGAGGCGACCATAGATGTTTTTGTAAGCCTGACACATTTTCTGGTAGCTTTCATCTAGGCCGGCCGCGTCGGCATCAAAACTGTAAAGGTCTTTCATGATGAACTCACGAACTCTCAGTAGGCCGCCGCGAGGTCGGAGCTCATCGCGGAGCTTGGTTTGTATTTGGTAGAGGAGCAAGGGAAGGTCCCGGTAACTCTGCACGTAACGGTGGACAAGATCGGCCATAACTTCTTCGTGGGTGGGTCCCAGAGCCAGAGTGTGCTCTTTGCGGTCGGTCAAAGTGAATAGAGACTTACCGAAGGATACATCTCTGCCTGACTGCTGCCACAGTTCGAGGGGCTGCAGCACCGGCAGCATCAATTCCTGCCCACCGGCCTTATCCATTTCCTCTCTGATTATGTTTTCTATCTTCCTCAGCACGCGCCAACCCAGAGGCAGGTACGAGTAAATTCCTGCAGCCTCCTGAGCAATCATGCCTGCCCTGAGCAGTAGCTGATGGCTTATGCTCTCGGCTTCGGCAGGCGCCTGCCGCAACGTTTTGCCAAAAAGCCTAGAAAAGCGCATTCGAATTCAGAACCCCCTAGTCTTAAGCCACTAGTCGAAACTGAACGGCGGATACTCATCGGTTAGCAGAATGGAATAACCGTTTACCCTTGTATTCCAACGAAAGTAACCCGAGACAAAATCGAAAGCCCACTTGGGGTATCTGCCCATGAACAGGATCGCCCACCACGCAATGAAGACCACAACCACTGCGGCAATGCCAAGGAAGTACAGAACAATGTAGTGAGGAATAGCCATGAAGACTCGAAAGAAGGTGGTCAATCGCGAAAGCTTCTCTGAGTGATGTACCTCGACAGTTATTGGGTACGTTGTGATCGCTGTCTTGGCGCTGCAATTCGGGCAGATTTCTGGCGTTCCAGTTAGTTCTTTACCACAATTCCTGCAAAACATATCGCCCTCCTTTTCTCAGAATCTCTCTATTTCTGCCACCAGGGCTTCCAACAAACTATCATCGTTTGCCGTACCTACTACTTTTCCTTTTCTAAATATAGCACCTTTCCCTTTGCCACAGGCAATGCCGACATCGGCGTCTTTCGCCTCGCCGGGACCGTTGACGACACAGCCCATAACCGCCACTTTGACGGGTTTGCCCAGTTTCTCCAGGCGCTTGCTCACCGCCTCGGCCAGGGCAATGATGTCGACTTCAGCCCGGCCGCAAGAAGGGCAGCTCACCAGAGTTGAACCTCGCTGACGAAGTCCCAGGCTCTTCAGAATCTCATAGGCCACGAATACTTCCTCGCAAGGATGAGCGCTGAGGGAAACGCGTATGGTATCGCCGATTCCCTGGTAGAGAAGTACGCCGATGCCTATGGCACTGCGCACGGCTCCCGTCCGGGGAAGCCCGGCCTCAGTGACACCCAGGTGCAGTGGGTAGGGAATCTTGTCGGCAATCATTTGATAGGTGCGAATGGTAGTGGGAACATCAAAGGCTTTGAGGGACACCTTGATCAGGTCGAAGTCCAGACTCTCCATAAGCTTTATCTGCTCTAATGCCATATTGACCATGCGCCTGACCAGCGGAGCCTTGGGCTGAAAATTAGGCGGCAGACTGCCAGCATTTACCCCGATACGGATGGGCACCTCCCTTTCCTTAGCAGCAGCCACAACCCTGGCAATCTGGTCCTTGTCCCCTATGTTGCCGGGATTGAGGCGGAGTCCGTCAACGCCAGCCTTCAATGCAGCCAGGGCCAGGAGGTAGTCGAAGTGTATATCAGCGACAACTGGCAAAGAGACTCTCTTCTTTATGGTTGCCAGGCTTTCAGCAGCTTCCTTGTCAGGCACTGCCACCCGCACAATTTCACAGCCGCAATCTTCGAGTTCCTTGATCTGGTTGATGGTGGAAGGAACATCACGGGTATCGGTCTTGGTCATGGACTGCACCACAATGGGAGCATCGCCACCGACAGGTACCTTGCCGATTCTCAATTTTCTGGAAATTCGGCGCGTCATAATCCGAACCCCTTGCCGCTGATCAAACGATAGACATCACTGAAGGTCACCAGAACCATAACTGCAATCAGAAGACCGGTGCCGATAGAGTGCGCTAAACGCACTGTCCGGGTGGAGAGACGCTTGCCGTGCCTGAAGCCCTCAATGAGCGCCACTAGCATCCCCCCTCCATCTAAAGGAGGTATGGGAAAGAGATTGAATATCCCGAGACCCAGGCTAATTACGGCAGCCATGAATAGTATGTTGCTGAGGCCAGAGGAGCGCACTACCTCTACTGTCAATTGACCGGCACCTATTGGCCCGACCAAGGCTAGATCAGGAGATTCTATCATCAGAGGGACAGCCTGTATTATGAGCACAGGCATATAGATAATATACCTTGCTCCCGAATAGACTGCTTTCCACACGGGAAGCCGCTCTTGTTCGATATGAGTTCCGTCTACCCATTGCAGTTCCGCGCCGGGCAAGGTCTCATAGGCGACATTGATCAGAGAGGCTGCAGTCACGTTCCCGCCTCGAAGCATGACCACGTTTATCTTCCCACCTTCGGCAACGGCACGCAGGACACTCGACATGTTCTCATCATTGTATACACCCTGCTCGTTGATGCTTAGTATGGTATCACCAGCCCTAATGCCGGCTTGGTAAGCCGGCGACCCTTCTTCTACTTGGCTCACCAGGTTCCAACAAAGCAAGACGCCGATTATGCGGCGCTGCAATTCTGGATCGAACCTCGGCTTCAACGCGGTCTGCATCTCTTGTCCATTCCTTTTCAAGAGCAAAGTTACTTCCATCCCTTCCCCTACCGAATTGACTATGTCCTGCACGTCTCCCCATCGATGAACAGATTGTCCTTCTACCTCCAGAATTATGTCCCCGGGCTCGATGCCTGCCGCCTCGGCAGACGAATTGACTGCTACAGCATGCACCATGAGTCCGTCGCCGGCAACGAAGGATACAGGCAGGGCAAGAAAAACGCTGAGGAGAACAAATGCCAGAAGGATGTTGACCGCCGGACCGGCAGCATAGATTCCCAATCTAGTCCAGGGTCCTTTGCCAGCCAAGCTTCGGGATACTGCGGGGTCATTCTCTCCAGCAGCTTTGACAAAGGCTCCTATGGGTATGGCGTTAATTGAGTATACTGTCTCTCCTCTTTTGATGCCAAAAAGCCTCGGAGGAATGCCTATGCCGAACTCTTCCACCTTCACTCCGGCGCGTTTGGCAGCACTGAAGTGTCCCAGTTCGTGCAAACACATTGCCACGAATAGAGCCACCACGAAAAGAATAATGACTATGGCGACACTCATCTCTTACCTCTGTATCCGGTGCCTGCTTCTTCCCTCAGACTTCCGACAACGACCGAGGGAGATACGCGTAGCATATTCACTTGCCCAGTTGTCGGCGGCCAGTATATCCTCCAGGGACGGGGCGCCGACGCTTCTATGTTGCTCGAGTGTTTCTTGCACAATCTCGGCTATATCGGTGAAACGTATTCTATGGCTGAGAAAAAATTCCACGGCCACTTCATCCGCGGCGCAAAGCACCGCTGGATAAGTGCCTCCTGATTTGCCGGCATCAACAGCCAGTCTAAGACAGGGGAATCTATCATAATCGACAGGCTCAAACGTCAGAGAGTTGATCTTAGTCCAATCAAGCCGTGAGAGTTCCGGGTTAGGCCACCTTCGCGGATAGGAAAGGGCATATTGAATGGGCAGCCTCATGTCAGGCCAGCTGAGCTGAGCTTTCAGGGAACCATCTGCAAATTCCACCATGGAATGAACGATGGACTGAGGATGAATCAATATTTCAATACTATCAAAGGGGAAAGAGAAAAGCCAATGAGCTTCGATGACCTCCAGTCCTTTATTCATGAGCGTTGCGGAATCTATGGTTATCTTCCTTCCCATCTTCCAGACGGGATGTTGCAGGGCTTGCTCCGGAGTTGCCTCAGCTAATTGCGCCTGTGAATAACGATAGAAGGGCCCTCCGGAGGCAGTGAGAAGAAGCCTGTGCGGTTTGGTTTCTTCTCCCTGCAAACACTGCCAGATGGCACTGTGCTCACTATCAATTGGCAGAATCTGAGATTGATGCAGACTGGCCTCGCGGACAACAATCTCACCAGCCATCACCAGTACCTCCTTGTCGGCTAGAGCAACCGTCTTGCTGGCGCGCAAAGCCGCCAGTGTTGGGCTCAGCCCGGCCTTGCCCACAGTGGCCACGATAACGAAATCAACCTCGGGGTGACTGGCTATGTCTTCTGCGGATAGGAATTGCGCACCGTGACTGACGTCAGGCTTGACTGAAGAACAAACCATCTTGGGCTGGAATTCCTGGATCTGTCTCTTCAGAAGCTTGAGATTCTTGTTCCCTGTCAAAGCTACTACTCTTAGCTCGTCAGGCAGGGCACGAACTACATCCAGAATCTGCTGTCCTATGGAGCCTGTGGAGCCGAGGATGGCTATTCTTTTCACAACACCCATACTGCGTAATAGTATACCACCGCCCCGACGAATATAAGGCTATCGAAGCGGTCGAGGATCCCGCCATGTCCCGGCAGCAGATTACCTGATTCTTTGACGCCCATATTGCGCTTGAGCAGGGATTCAACCAAATCGCCAAGCTGAGCGAAGATGGCAACGAGAAAGCCAAGGATCACGATTTGCCAGTATCCAAAAGCAAAAGGAACCCCTAACCTAACAGAAATCAGCTTAAGGACCGTCGCTACAACAATGGCGGCCAGGACGGCGCTTACCAATCCCCCTATTGCGCCTTCCCAGGTTTTGGCCGGGCTTATTGCGGGAGCCAGCTTATGTTTGCCCCTTGCCCGTCCGATGAAATAAGCGCCGGTATCGTTGGCAAACGTGGTCAGCATGGCCAGGTAAACCCAGTTTCGACCGTCCTCTAGACCGCGCAGATTCAACCAGTAGCTAAGCATCCAGCCCACATAGAGAGCACCGACTATTGTCCATGCCCAGTCGCGGAGTCCTTCTTCTCTCGACCGCCGGAGCAACAGGCAAATCAAGGAAGCTAACACTGTGGCGGTAATGACTACGGGCAGAAGGTCGGGATTCGTGTAGTGGGGGCTTAAGACAAGCGCCAACGTCCATAGCAAACCCAGATAAAGCAGGGGCTCTCTCCAGTCGAAATTGGCCATGCGGTAGAACTCGTAGGTGCCGGTCAGCGCAGCTGCGGCAATGAAGAGACTGAACGAGGGGTTGCCAAACCAGATAGCCAGAACAATGAGGGGGAGTCCTACGGCGGCAGTAACGACTCTGTACCTGAGCATAAGTCTATTCTAACAGCTTTCGAG
>Ga0209253_10005988_pt1 | contig 10529 bp, 9 predicted proteins | sample FrelakmetBRP12BR_FD_187145 | JGI IMG/M metagenome (GOLD analysis project Ga0209253, IMG submission 187145) | Freshwater lake sediment microbial communities from the University of Notre Dame, USA, for methane emissions studies - BRP12 BR (SPAdes)... | ecosystem: Environmental > Aquatic >... | reverse complement strand
CCGTGCTTTTCCCACAAATCGTTGGAACTCAGAATGTCCCGGATGGCCCCTTTACAGTTCGAACAGGGTGCGCACACATATTTCTTGATGTCCGGGTCCATGACATCTTGGAAAGTCTCGAGAATCTGCTTCAGCTTCATTCGACTCGAGATGTTTTCTCGCCACTCCCTGAAATTATTGGAATTCATGATGGCAAACCCGCTTCCTCCGCCACAGCAGTAGTTTTCGAGGCCGTGGGGTTCCATCTCACGAAATTGCGGGCAGATTCTATTCAGGATCCGCCTTTGGGGCTGGACGATTCCCATAAGGCGTACCACGTTACAGGGATCATGGAGAGTGACTGGAAAATTGTTCTTTTGCGGATCTAGCTTCAGTTTGCCGTTACAGACCAAGTCTTCGAGGAGAGGAAGAAAACTCTCCCGGGGATAGTTCAAGTCGCTTACGAGAATGCGGTCCGCCACGACAATGAGGCCCTTATGAGCATGACCGCACTCAGCCATCACCATCTTCTTAACCTTCAATTTTTGGGCTACCTGCGCCTGTTTGATAGCGATCCGGGCAAACTGGACGTCATCATACCAGGTCCCGTAATTCGTGGCCTCGTACCCGTAGATTTCACTCGACAGCGTCCAGCTCAATCCTGCTGCTTCGAAGATCATGGCAAAGGCCACCGGGTTCTCGATCCAGGACATGAACTCTCCGGAGTTGTGGATGAGGAGGAGATCAGCACCCTCCTTGTCGACAGGGATATTGATCCTTCTCCCCCATTTCTCCTCTATCTCATCCTCCATGAATTCCACCATGCTTCTAAAAGCTGCCGGAGTGACTCCTGTGCTTGCGCCAACCTTCAACTGCTGCATCGTTCCTGAATCGTGGAGCTCCTTAGGAGCAATCCCCATCTCCTGGCTGAACAGTTTCCTCAACTCCCGCCCGATCAGGCCATTATCACTCCCGAGGGGACAGCGCTGGGCGCAGCGTCGGCACAGACTGCAACGGTAAGCCAGCTCGGCAAGCCGCGCCACGGTTGGCCAGTTCAGCTCAATATCGTCTCCCGTTAGTTTAGAGAGGAGTTTTCCCCGTTTCTTAACGTATTTGTTAATGATCCTTCGAAGGATTTCCGATTTGTGGGTAGGGCGGTAAATCTCCTGATTTCCGCTCGCCACATAGACAGGACAAGCGTCGCTGCACGTCTGACAGCGAACGCAGCCTTCCAGGGACTGTATCAGCGGCTGCCAGAAGGACCAATTGTCGTTTTGAGAAAGGAGCTTCCGAAGGCCCGCGAGAAACCGCTCGACCAGTTTATCCTCTTCTTCTTTGTTCTTTGGCTTTGGCAGACTCAGAGCAGAAACACCATCGAGACCACACTCCACTCTCTTCTTCTGCTCTTCTGAGAGCGGCGGATAAGGAGCCTTCGCCTCCACGCGGTCAAGGGGGGGAGGAAGAGGCATGAGGTCTTCGGCCGTCACTGTCACAAGAGGTTCTTCTGTGTGACGACTTACATCCTGTAATCGCGTTTTTTTCCGCTGCGTCTTCATTTATCGCGTTCCTGATTCAGGGGGTTGATGGGCCTCTGAAGCTACCTCTTTCCACCGTTTTCCGGAGGGAATGTGACGAGCAGACCACGTGACAGGCCATTCCAACTGTTCCTTGATCTTTTGCTCGATCTCGCTTCCCTTCGTGTTCGGCACATCGTCCCATCGCAGATAATGGTAATACCGGAAGAAGACCTGGAACACATGGCTAAAGGGAAGATAAATCAACCACGCCGACGCAAAGGCAATATGGAGCGCTGGTCCGAAGGCGGGGTGAAATTTGTGCTCGAAATCGGCAAACGTCACCTGTTCCCTCACGTACTTCAGAAGAGCGGGCATCTTTGACCCAAAATGAACGTCCACGGCATAGACGCCCCCTAAGAGCGTGAGCAGGACAAAAACCCACTTGATATGATGAATGGGTGGGTAGTAAATCCTGAGTTCCTCGTCAGTCACCCGCATCCAGAGAATCACCACACCCCCTACAAACGTCAGAAACGTCGAAAAGGTCCCCCACACCCAGCCAAAGGCGGAGGCTGTTTCAACGTTCATCACAACCGCCCTGACAAACAGCCAAGCATGCCAAAGAATCAGTAAATAGAGTCCGATGTGAAAGACGATCAGGGGATACCAAAATCGTCTGTTTCGATGATAGAATTCCCTCAGCGTTAGAATATCCAGGGCCATTGAACAGAGCTTTTCATGGAACGAACCGTGAGTCTTCGTCCACCAGTCTGTGAGTTCATAAACGGAGCTTCCTTTGTAAAGCTCCCAGTGCAGATGCACAGGAGCTTTGGCGGTTCTCATGGTGCGAAGAGCCGTCGCCACAATAAAAAAGAGGATGCTACCGTAAAAGAAAACGAAGACAAGTGTTCCCATGGAGGCTTTTCCCAGTCACCCTCGATTCTCTCTACACTTTCTTTTGAAATCTGAGGGAGATGCCAAAAATGAAAATTAAGAATCTTCGTTCGAATCCTGCCCAAATGCAATCCCCTCAGGGCTGATGAATGGACAGTCTCATTCAACCCATGAAGAAACTACTGGGCTCCTCAAAGCATCTTTCACATTTCGGCGAATGCTTCAAATTTCTTGGCAGTAAACCAATTTCCTAAACGCATCCTGTGGGTTTGGGCAGTCCCGCCACCTTACAGGCTCCCTTCGCAGGTCCGCCCGGGAATAGCTGATAAATCTTCTTCAGATCGAGTCCAGTTTGTTTTACCACCATACGGATGGGCGGAGCAATTCCGAATTTAACGTAGTAATCTCGAAGGTAATTGACCAGCTTCCAATGCTCCTCGCCCATGGGAGAAGCATTCTCCGTTTTGGCCAGGTCTTCGGCAATCTCCTTGTTCCATTTCTCGGGCTCTTGGATAAAACCATCCTCATCGATTTCGACTTCCATCCCGCCCAATGTGGCCCTTGCCATATGTTTGCCTCCTCGGCTTCACGATTTCTGAGCCCTCGATCGTTCAGAGTCTTTATTTTTGATGAAAAGATTCAACTCCATGTTTCTCATCTCCTGTAAAAATTCTACAAGATGAGACCCCATTATGCCACTCCGGGAGGAGACCCTCCACCTCCAGCATGCTGAGGTCGTGTTCCAAGGGCTCTCCCCCGGGAAGCGAGAGAAACGAAACCCTCAGCCCATTCCGGCGTGCCCAGAGCGTGCAGGTGCGTGTAGGAGGCGAAAAGGTTCTTGTAGACAATCCCGTCTCTCCTGCCATCCACTCCGTGCCCACGCTTCATTGCACAAACGAAATGAAAATCGCCCGTCAGAGACAGACTGGAATGATGAAATTCATGCCCCCGCAGGGTTACCCCAACCGGAAAGAAGGGGTTCTCTGCAACGACCTCCGCAATCACATATCCGTGTCCCTGTGGCTTTTTCGATAACGTTACCTCCGCGGGAATGATCCCCACCATCTCATGGGATCTCCCTTGCCACGAGATACGGCGACTCAGATACATCAGACCCGCACATTCCGCATAAACGGGAAGACCTTCTTCGATCCCCTCAGCAATATCCCGGCGCAATCCGTTGTTTCTCTCCAGTTGCTCCAGGAAGAACTCAGGAAACCCCCCGCCGATGTAGAGACCGTCGACCCGAGGCAGACGGTCCCGGAGGGAGTGGATGAAGACCAGGTCAGCACCGGCGTCCTTCAACCCTTCCAGGTTTTCCGGATAATAGAAATTGAAAACCTCGTCAAAGATCACTCCAATCCTGACCCTCGGGAGTCCCTTGCCTTTTCTCTCCCCGAGAACCACCTGGGGAGGGCAAAGGGTTTCAAAACATTCAGCGATCGCCAATACTGGATCCACATCAATACAGGACTCCAGTTTTCTCCCAATCCGTTCCACCCGCGCTTCGGCTTCACCCGATTCCCGGGTCGGAATGAGACCCAGATGGCGCTCCGCCATCTGGAGATCTCCATCCCGGGGGATACTCCCCACGACCGGGATCCTGCAGTACTTCTCGACCGCGTTTCTAAGCTTCTCCTCATGACGACTTCCTGAAACATTGTTGAGGATGACCCCAGCGATATTCGTCTCCGGCTGGAAATGCTGATATCCAGAAACCATCGCAGCGATGCTGTCCGTCATTCGGCTCGTGTTGACCACCAGGAGAACGGGGGCCTTCAGAAGTTTTGCGATGTCGGCTGAAGTCCCATATCCCGGAGAGTCCAGGCCGTCATAGAGACCCATCACACCTTCAATGACAGCGAGATCGGTTCTCGTTGAGGCCTGGCAAAAAGAATGGATCAATTTTTCCTGAGGGATGAGAAAAAGATCAAGGTTTCGGCAGGTCCGCCCCGCTGCGACGGTCAACCAGGACGGATCGATGTAGTCAGGGCCTGTCTTGAAAGGCTGTACCGAAAGGCCCCTCTTCCTCAGCGCATAACATAGCCCGATGGTAACGACGGTTTTGCCCGAATGGCCCTGGGGTGAGGAAATAAAAAAGGAACGGATGCCCTCCTTCTCACGGGCAAGACGATCATGGACAGCCATGACCGCTCACGTCCCGCCCTTGCCGGGGAGGGCCACGTACGTAATCCCTCCGAAACTCCGGTACTCGATCTTTCCCTCTTTCGCCAGATCCCCAATCGCCTTGTCCACGATCCCCTTGTCCATCCCGACGGCTCGCGCCACTTCCTTATTTCTGGCCTGACTGACCGACCCCAGGTGCTCGAGGATTTTTCCCTTCAACTCCTCACTCATGGTTCGCCTTCCTTCTCACCATTTGAACTGGGTGGTGGTTCTCCAGGTTTCCCTTGCATGAGTGAAGTCATCAATAAGTTGCTCTGCAAAAGGAATCCCCGTGAGCCGGAAAAATGTCTCCCAACCGATTCTCTCGATCCATTCCCCCACGCGTTCGTACTTAAGGGCATGGGCTGCGTAGACCTCAACGATCTTTTTGATCGTATCCACCACCTCCGGCCATCGCGGGGGATTGTTCGGAAGGTACGGAACGATCAACCGGGAGAACATCGGCGGCTTTCTCGCGTTCGACACTTTTCCGCCTGCGTAGATTGCGATGCCATCTCCCTCACCGTCGGCCAGACGCATGGCCGGACAGACCGTGTAGCAGTTTCCACAGTACATGCACAGGTCTTCTCGAACCACTACGCCCTTGACATCCTTGTCCGGATGGCGCCGGATGGCCCCGGTTGGACAAGACGCCATCACAGTGGGAATCTCACACACGGCAGCCAGCTTCTCATTATCCACTTTCGGGACCTTGGTGTGCACGCCCACGATGGCGAGATCGGAACAATGAACCGCTCCGCACATGTTGATGCAACAAGCCAGGGAAACCCTTAATTTACCCGGAAGCTTCATGCTGGTGAAATAGCCGTAAAGTTCATCCATCAAGGCCTTGACGATCGGTGAACTATCTGTGGCGGCGCTGTGGCAGTGCAACCATCCCTGGGTATGAACAATGTTGGAAATGGCATCGCCTGTCCCGCCTGTCGGCAGACCGAGCTTTTTCGCTGCTTTGATGATGGGCCTCACGTTGTCTTTCTTCGGTGTCAGGAACTCAATGTTGTACCGGCTCGTGAACCTCAAATGACCCTCGCAATACTTGTCGGCGATATCGCAGATGTCCCGGATGAAGTCGATGCTCACCAGCCTGGGGGAACCGACTCTTACCGTAAAGAGCTCATCGCCGCTCTCGGCAACGTGCCGGATCACTCCGGGTTTCAAGAGTTCATGATATTGCCAGTGGCCGTAATTTTTCTTGATGACCTCAGGCATCATCTCGTTATAATCCGGGGGGCCGATATCTGTTCGTGACATGTTTAACCTCCTCTTCCCTTCACGCTATGCTCTATGCGCTTTGCGTTTTTATTAGAAGAACACGTAGGGGTTCGTCCTTGGGGCCTTCACCATTTGAGGCACCGGCTTCAACCCAACCGCTTTCAGGAAGTTTTTCATGCCCTGTCTTTCGATTAATTCACCGACTCGCTCCCGAGGCTTTCCATGTTCATCCCACCAATCCCATATTTTTCGCATCAAATCCTTAACCTCCGTGTACGGCGGCTCCAACTTCATGAAGGGAACAAGAACGGAAGAGAGCATGGCCCCTTTCACAATAGGCGCCTTGCCGCCAATCAGGATGGTCGCACCTTTATCGTCACCCGGTCGAATGGCTTTGGTCATCTTGTTGATACAATGCATGCATCGCACACACTCTGCGGGGTTGACCCTGAGCTCTTTAGCCTTCTTATCCCATTCAAGGGCATGGGTGGGACACCTGTCCACGATCAGCCCCTTCACATCAAACCTTTTCTTCACGTACTCTTGGACCGCCTTCTGGTCAATCTTCAAGCTGTCCCTCCAGGTCCCGATGATCGTAAAATCGGCTCTGGCAATTGCTGCTACGCAGTCGTTAGGACATCCCGAGATTTTGACCTTGAACTTATAGGGCCACCGGGGCCGATGGATCTCGTCCTGGAATTCCATCGTCAAGTTGTGAACCATATCGAGCGTATTGATGTTGGTCCACTCACAGCGGGCAGGGCCCACGCAAGCCGTGGGTGTTCTTAGAGCGGACCCGGACCCTCCGAGGTCAAAACCCGCCTCGATCAGATCATCGAAACAAGGTTGAAGGTGCTGCGTGGTGGTCCCGAGCAGGATGATATCCCCTGTGGAACCGTGCATGTTCGTCAAACCGCTGCCGTGCTTTTCCCAGACGTCGCAGATCTTTCTCAACTGTTGGGTGGTGTAAAACCATCCCGCGGGGTGATTCACACGCAGGGTATGGAAGGATTCCACATTCGGAAACTGATCTGGGACATCGCTATACCGCCCGATGACCCCACCCCCATATCCTTTGACGCCGACGATTCCTCCATGCTTCCAGTGCGTCACCTTGTCGTTGAACGACAGTTCCTGAACACCCAGAAGGTCTTTGGCCGCTGCATTCTTCTTGGCGGCTCGTTTAATCTCCTTGACATAGCTCGGCCACGGCCCCTTCTCGAGTTCATCCGCTTTTGGGGTCTCTTTTCCCATCTGCTTGCCTCCACTCAGGAAAATTTTAGAAATATTACCGTAATTTAATATATTTCTGCTGTACAGTAAAGGCTCTTCGCGGGTCGACGACCGAAACCGAGAGGGTCCCATCGGTCATCAGGGGCTCTAAACACTATTCTTATTTGGCAGGCATTCGGGTGTTTAATAGGACATAGGGGGTCCTGGTTCAATCATCTGCCGCCTTTCCCTTTTTGATAGAGAGGAGATATTTTCCTGAGGAACTCGACGCTCCTTTTAAGGGCCGCAAAGGCAAGGTCGATTTCCTCTAAGGTGTTATTCATGCTAAAAGAGAAGATGAGCGTCCCCTGGGTCGTCATGTAATCTAGGCCGATGGAAATCAAGACGTGGGATGCCCGGAGCGAACCTGTGGCACAAGCGGAACGGGTCGAGACACAGATTCCCTCCTCATCGAGCATCAGCACCATCGACTCCCCTTCCACATACTTTACAGAGCAAGAAATGAGATTGGGAAGACATCTCGTCGGGTGGCCATTGAGCACCACCTCGTCGATTGACATCAATCGTTCTGCAAAAACCTTTTTCAGTTGCAGCAGATCTTTTGTCCGCGTCGCCATTTCTTCTCTGGCCAGTTCAGCGGCCTTTCCCATGCCTACGATCCCAAGCATGTTCTGGGTTCCTGCCCGGAGGTTGTTTTCTTGGATCCCCCCATCCAGGAGAGGAACGATCTTGGTCTTCGAGCGAATATACAGGGCTCCCACACCCGACGGGCCGCCAAATTGGTTTGCGGCCAGGCTCAGAAGGTCCACCCCCATCGCTTCCACATCCACAGGAACAACCCCAGTAGATGCGACGGCATCCGTGTGAAAGAGAGTCCCTCGTTTCCGGGTGATCTTTCCGATCTCGGCAATCGGCTCGATGGTTCCAATCTCATTGTTCGCGTGCTGGATGCTCACGAGGATCGTCTCACCCGTCATTGCCTTTTCGATAGCTTTTGGATCAACCAGCCCATATTCATCGACCGGGACCGACGTCAAGTGGTACCCCAGTTTTTTTAACGACCTCAAGGACCGCAGGACCGCTTGATGCTCGATATTGGAGGTAACGATGTGTTTCCCCTTCTCGGCCATGGCAAATGCCACACCCTTGATCGCGTGGTTGATTGATTCGGTACCCCCGGACGTGAAGACGATCTCCTGGGGACTTGCGTTGATCAGTGCGGCAACCTCGGCCCGTGCCGCCTCCAGGGCCCCTGAGGCCTCGTCCCCGACCCGATGCTGACTGATGGGGTTCCCGAACCCTTTCCCGAGGTACTCGCTCATCACCTTTCTTACTTCCGGATGCAGAGGTGTCGCCGAGATACTATCCAGGTAAATTGTTTTCTCCATCCCTCACCTACCTCACACAATAAGCTCAATGGATTACTTCACCGTGGGTTTTCCGCAATTTGTGCAGTATGGAGCTTCCTCGGGGAGTTCCAGTTGACAGTAGGGGCAGTAACAACGTCCCTCATCATGCTTTTCGAGAGGTTCCACTTTTCCCCCTCTTGTCTCTTTGACCCGCCCCTCTTTCCGATCATAATAATTCGTGATGGCTTTACGAAGGGCGTCGGCCCCCAGGTTCGAGCAATGGAGCTTGTTTCTTGGAAGCCCTCCAAGCTCAGCCGCCACGGACTTGTTGGTGATCTGAAGTGCCTCCTCGAGGGTCTTTCCCTTCGCCATTTCTGTCACCATGCTCGACACGGCAATCGCTGCTCCGCATCCAAAAGTCTCAAACTTGATATCCCCTATCCGATCCTCCTTGATCTTGATCGTAATGGTCATCATGTCACCGCAGACCGGATTCCCCACCTCTCCGATCCCGTCAGCATTCTGAATCCTGCCGACGTTGCGGGGGTTCTTGAAGTGTTCCATGACTGTCTCCGAGTAACCGGCCATAGCTCCCACCTCCCAGGACTTCTTGCTCTCAGAACTCAATTTATAACCCATTGTAGAATTTTTCAAGAAGCCAAGCGAGAGCCCCCCATCTTTCCCTAGAGGTTTTCTTATTTCAACGGACGAATCGCTGTCGTTTCGGTCTACCAATGCAAACGCAAGAAGTCTTCTTGCATTGTGAACCGCTGTCCTGGAACGCAACTGGCCGGGAGCAGTGGGGCCACCCACTCAGGCGAGCAGGAAGGGGAAAGACAGCCCTTTAGAGGCTGGAAGGGATAAAGGATTTCCCGCCTGCGAACCTGAGAAGGGTCACTGCGAAGGCTGTGAAGTGACGGCCAGTGGTTCACAAGAATCTAAAACTGTCAATTTATTTGATGCGTCTGTATTACTTCAGCAGTCTGCTAGACTCCAAGTAGGGCGACAGCAGGTAGGCTTTGGAAGGAGCAGGGTCCCATGGAGCGGTACCAAAAGAATGAATGCGTGAGAAATAGAAACGCGGGGGTGATGCTGGGAATACAGTGCATTCCGAGGCCAGATTCAGTTATGAAAGATGGTGATGCAATGTTTGAGTAATCTCCTGAGCCGTTCTTTGAATTTCGACCGTTACGCTTTTCAGCTTCCTGTCATCCAGGGTCGACGTGAATCCGACCACCCAGATCGCCACTGGAGGAAAAGAGGGCACAGGAATCGGGGCAGCAATCGCCCTCACGCCGAGCAAATAGCCTTCGTCATCAACTGCATACCCCTTTTCCTTCACCTCGAGGACGTCTTTGAGAAATTGCTTCCCGTCCGTCACGGATTTGGGAGTGTAGCGAGCTAAGCCTATCTCCTGGACGACCTTTCGGACCTTTTTCTCTTCAAGTTGAGCCATGAAGACTCTGCCCGTGGCCCCGGCAAGAAGCGGAAGTCTTGTCCCGGGCGGGGAAGTAATTTTCAGTTCGTTCCGGGACTCTACAACGTTCAGGATCGTGATGTGATCCCCATTCAGCGTTCCCAGAAAGACGCTCTCACCTACCTTCTCCATGAGCTTTTCCATCGGCACCTGCGCAACTTGTCTGAGTTCCATCCTTGCGTAGGCCTTGCGACTCAGTTCCAGGAGGGTGGATCCCAAGTTGTATTTCTTCTCAACCGGATCACGGACGAGGACGCCCAGATCTTCCAAGGCAGCCGTAATTCCGTGGACCGTGCTCTTCCCGATCTTCAGTTGCTTTGACAGCTCAGAGACACCAAGGCCTCCCGAGGAATCGGCGATGAGATGCAGGATTTGAAAGGCCTTTTTTACCGAGGGAGCAGAATAAGTAATCCTTTTCATACCCGTTCATCCCAGTGAACTTCACTGGAAGAATACATTCTTTTCGAAGCGGTGTCAATACCCTTTTCTTATTCGCAAGCGTAAGATATGCCTCACCAGGAGAGATTTCTTGTACGGCTTTGGCCAGGGTGCAGAGATCTCGTTTCTTAAGAAAAAGATTCCAGATTAAAAGCGTATGCCATTATAATCTTTGTATTAATTTATCTAAATGCCTGCCGTTCACACCACGCCAGCCAGATCGGCCTGGATTCAGTTTTCCGG
>Ga0209253_10005987_pt1 | contig 10530 bp, 10 predicted proteins | sample FrelakmetBRP12BR_FD_187145 | JGI IMG/M metagenome (GOLD analysis project Ga0209253, IMG submission 187145) | Freshwater lake sediment microbial communities from the University of Notre Dame, USA, for methane emissions studies - BRP12 BR (SPAdes)... | ecosystem: Environmental > Aquatic >... | reverse complement strand
GGCGCCGAATTCCTTCTGCGCCAGCCCGTAGCCCCACTTGGCGAAGGCGCCCTCGGTGAACTTCATGATGTTGCCCTTGTGCACGAAGGTCAGGCTCTTTCGCTTGTTGTCCAGGCAGTACTGGATCGCCTTGCGCACCAGCCGCTCGGTGCCCTCGCGCGAGATCGGCTTGATGCCGATGCCCGAGGTGGCCGGGAAGCGGATCTTCTTGACCCCCATCTCCTTCTGCAGGAACTCGATGAGCTTCTTCGCCTTTTCGCTTTCCGCTTCGTACTCGATGCCGGCGTAGATGTCCTCCGAGTTCTCGCGGAAGATCACCATATCGGTCTTCTCCGGTTCCTTCACCGGGCTGGGCACGCCCTTGAAATAGCGCACCGGGCGCAGGCAGACGTACAGGTCGAGTTCCTGCCGCAGCGCGACGTTGATGGAGCGGATGCCGCCGCCGACCGGCGTGGTCAGCGGTCCCTTGATCGACACCACGTATTCGCGCAGCGCCGCCAGCGTCTCCTCCGGCAGCCAGACGTCCGGACCGTAGACGCGCGTCGACTTCTCGCCGGCGAAAAGCTCCATCCAGACGATCTTGCGCCGGCCGCCGTAGGCCTTGGCAACGGCGGCGTCGACCACCTTGATCATCACCGGGGTGATGTCGATGCCGGTGCCGTCGCCCTCGATGTAGGGCACGATCGGCTGGTCGGGCACGTTCAGCGAGAAGTCCTTGTTGACGGTGATTTTCTGCCCCTGGCTGGGCACCTTGATGTGCTGGTACATGACGTCCCCTCGTTGTTGAATCGTCGTTCTCGCGCTGCCGGTAGCCCCCCTCCTGGCGCCACTCGCGCACCGACGCGGCAGTTTACTCGCCCACCAACCGCGAGCCGGCGCACAGCGCACCCGGTTGCGATAGGTCATGACCGGCCGCGCAAAGTGGTAAAAAGCCGCCCGAACCGCTTCCTGCTTTCGCAATTACCTCGCTGACGCACATGCCGATTCGCCTGCTGACGAAGTTGCTGATCCTGCTCGCCGTGGCGGCCGGCCCGGCCGCGGCCAGGGCGCAGGCACCGACACTGCCAACGGCGCAACTGACCGCCGGCATCCACCTGATCACCGCCGAGGTTGCCGATCAGGACCCCGCCCGGATGCGCGGTCTCATGTTCCGCAAGAGCCTGCCCCCCAATCACGGCATGCTGTTCATCTTCGACAAGAAGGCCGTGCACTGCATGTGGATGCGCAATACGCTGATCCCGCTGTCGGTGGCCTTCATCGAGGATGACGGCACGATCGTCAACGTCCTCGACATGCAGCCGCACGACGAACGCAGCCACTGTGCAAAGCAACCGGTCCGCTATGCGCTGGAGATGACGCAGGGCTGGTTCGAGAAGAAGGGCATCGGCCCGGGCGCGAAGCTCGGCCGCCTGCCGCCCGGCCAGCAGCAGAAATGAAGAAAGCCGGCGTTGCCGCCGGCGTCTCCCCCGCGCTGGAGCCGCCCGCTCAGGCGAAGTTCTTCGCCGCGAAATCCCAGTTGGCGAGCGAGTTCAGGAACGTCTCGACGAACTTCGGCCGCGCGTTGCGGTAGTCGATGTAGTAGGCGTGTTCCCACACGTCGATCGTCAGCAGCGCCTTGTCGTCCGTGGTCAGCGGCGTCGCCGCGTTGCTGGTGTTGACGATATCGACGGTTCCATCGCGCTTCTTCACCAGCCAGGTCCAGCCGGAGCCGAAGTTGCCGACGGCGCTCTTCGTGAACGCCTCCTTGAACGCGGCAACCGAGCCCCACTTCGCGGCAATCGCCGCCGCCAGCGATCCCGTGGGTTCGCCACCGCCGCCGGGCTTCATGCTGTTCCAGAAGAACGTGTGGTTCCAGACCTGCGCGGCGTTGTTGAACACGCCGCCCGAGGACTTGCGAACGATTTCTTCCAGCCCCAGCGACGCAGACTCGGTGCCCTTGATCAGGTTGTTCAGGTTGGTCACGTAGGCCTGGTGATGCTTGCCGTAGTGATACTCGAAGGTCTCCTTCGAGATGTGCGGAGCCAGTGCATCCATCGCATACGGCAGCGGCGGCAGCGTGTGTTCCATCAGCGATCCTCCTTCAGGCAGTTGGATCTGGATTCTAGCGAGGCGAGCCCGCACCGCCGCGTGCTTCACCCTGCGCTGCGCGGGGGCGACCCCTCGTCGGCACCGGCATCGGCATGCACCACACGGGTGCTGGCGCTGCCGCGCGCGAAGCGCAGTCGCAGCAGGTCGCCGGCAGCCAGCTTCGCCGCATCAACGACAGCGCGCCCCTGGGCATCGGTCGCAAGCGTATAGCCGCGCGCCAGCACGGCATGCGGGTCGAGCGCCTGCAGCCTGGCAGCGATTGTCTGCAGGCGAGCCTGCCGCTCGTGCAGAAGATGACGCGCGCCGACGGCGAGCGCCGATGCTCGACGCTGCAGCAGATGTTCCCTGGACTCGATGCGGGGCGCGGCGCGTTGCACGCGAGCAGTCAGTTCCTCGCCGCACCGGCGCAGTGCGACGACGTGGCGGGACAGCGCATGCCCGGCGCGCAACGCCAGCGCGTGCACCCTCGCGGCGAGCGCCTGCAGCGGCGCGCGCGGGCCGGCGAGCGCACGCTGGCAGTAGTCGAGACGCTGCTGCACCTGCTGCAGCCGGCCACGGGCGAGGCGCCGCAGCTGCGCCACCCGCTCCTCGACCGCCTGCAGCAGCGCCGCGCGATCAGGCGCGGCCATTTCCGCCGCGGCGGTCGGCGTCGGTGCGCGCAGGTCGGCGGCGAAATCGGCGATCGTGACATCCGACTCATGGCCCACGCCGACGATCACCGGCACGGCACAGGCGCGGATGGCCCGCGCCACCGCTTCCTCGTTGAAGGCCCACAGGTCCTCGATCGAGCCGCCGCCGCGAACCAGCAGCACGACGTCGACCTCGCCCCGGCGCGACACCGACTCCAGCATCGCGGCGATGCGGCTGCCGGCGCCCTCGCCCTGCACGGGCACCGGGTAGACGATCACCGCCACCTGCGGCGAACGGCGCGCGAGCGTCGTCAGCACGTCGCGCAGCGCCGCGGCCTGCAGCGATGTCACCACGCCGATCGCGCGCGGGAACGCGGGCAGCGGCCGCTTGGCGCCGAACAGGCCCTCGGCCTGCAGCCTGTTCTTCAGCTGCAGAAAGCGCTCGTACAGCCGGCCGAGCCCCGCGCGCTGCACTGCTTCGACGGTGAGCTGATACTCGCCACGCGGCTCGTACAGACCGACCTGCGCCAGCACCTCGACCTCGTCGCCGTCGCGCGGCATGAAGTCGACAAGCTGGTTGCGGCCACGGAACATTGCGCAGCGCACCTGCGCCCGATCGTCCTTCAGCGTGAAGTACCAGTGGCCGCTGGCGGCACGAGTGAAGTTGGCAGTCTCGCCGCGAACCCGCACCAGCCGGAAGTTGCGGGCAAGAAGGTCAGCAACCGCGCGGTTAAGCAGCGAAACCGTGACGCTTTCCCGCGCCAATCCTAGGCTTTCGTCTACCGATCCAGATTCCATGCGGGTTTCCGGGCCATATCTGTCCACATTGCCGCGCGGCGCCTTGCGCGGAGCCCTGTGCGCCCGGCAGTCACCGAGGATCTCGATATAAGTTATTGATTTATATCTATCTTTCGGATTGCCTACGAATAGGGCAAGCCAGCAAGGCCTAATGAGGATGCGGGTCTTCCGCGACTGGCGCAACGTTGTTCACAATCTTTTCCACAGTCAACGTGCGGGCGCAGGCGGCGCGGCCAACCCACTACACTGCCGCCTTACCCTGTCCCCGACGTCCATTCCCCACATCACGTGTTTGCGATCGTACAAGCCATCGGCTGGCCGATCTGGCCGCTGATCATCGCCTCCATCGTCGCTCTGGCGCTGATCATCGAGCGCGGCGTTGCCCTGCGGCGGGCGAAGATCCTGCCCGCCACCCTGCTCAAGGACGTGCTGGCGCTGAATTCCCGCCGGCAGATCACGCCGGAGGTCGTTGTCCGCCTGGAAGCCAGCTCGCCGCTTGGCCGCGTTCTGGCGGCAGGGCTGCGCAACGTGCGCGCACCGCGAGCGATCGCCGGCGCCGCGGTGGCCAACGTGGGCGGGCACGTTGCGCATGATCTATCCCGTTACCTGTCGTTGCTCGGCTCGATCGGCTCGATCGCCCCGCTGCTCGGACTGCTCGGCACGGTGATCGGCATGATCGAGATCTTCGCCTCGCAGCAGGCCGGCTCGAACCCTCAGCAACTGGCGCACGGCATCTCGATTGCGCTGTATTGCACCGCCTTCGGCATCATCGTCGCCGTGCCGGCGGTGATGTTCTACCGCCACTACAAGTCGCGCATCGAGGAATACCTGGTCGCGATGGAAGACCAGGCGCAGCAGCTGCTTGAGGTGCTGTTCGCCGACCGCTACGACGCCGCGCCAAGATGAGATTCCGCCGACCGCTCGACGAGGAACCGGAGCTGAACCTGGTTCCCCTGATCGATGTGATGCTGATCGTGCTGATCTTCCTGGCGGTCACCACCACCTACTCGCGCTACAGCGAGCTGCGACTGCAGTTGCCGAGCGCGCAGGCCAGCCCGACCGACACGCGGGTCAACGAGATCGTGGTCGGCGTCAGCGCCGATGGCCGCTTCGCGCTCGACCGGACCGTGCTGCCGAACACCGCGCCCGAGTCGGTGGCGCAGGCGCTGACGCAGGCAGCGCAGGGACTCAGCGAGCCATTGGTGGTCATCCATGCAGACGCGCAGGCGCCGCACCAGGCGGTCGTCAACGTGATGGAAGCGGCCCGGCTGGCCAAGCTCTCGCGCATCAGCTTCGTCACTGAGCGCACGAGTCCCGCCGCCCGTTGAGGCGTTGCCGGCGGCAATGACCACGCGAGCACGTCTCGAGTTCGCCCTGACTCGGGCGTGGACGAACCGCGGCCCGCTGGCCTGTGCCCTGCTGCCTCTGTCGTGGCTCTATTCGGCGGGCCATGCCATCCACGGTAGCTTGTACCGCAGCGGCGTGCTGAAGTCCTGGCGGGTCGGGCTGCCGGTCGTCGTGGTCGGCAACCTGTACGCGGGAGGCACCGGCAAGACACCGCTGGTCATCGAGCTGGTGCGCGAGTTGAAGGCGCGCGGCTGGCGCCCCGGCGTGATCTCACGGGGCTATGGCCGCAGGACCGCCGAGGTGCGGCCGGTCGAAGCGGGCGCGCGTGCCAGCGAAGTAGGCGACGAGCCGCTGCTCATTGCGCAGGCCGCCACGGTGCCGGTAGTGGTTGGCGCCGATCGGGTCGCTGCGGCGCGTGTACTGCACTCGCTGCATCCGAAGTGCGACGTGATCGTCTGCGATGACGGCCTGCAGCACCCCCGCCTTGCGAGAGATGTCGAGATCGCCGTGCTGCACTTTCGTGGCATCGGCAACGGCTGGCTGCTGCCGGCGGGACCGCTGCGTGATCCGCCGGAACGGCTGAAGAGCGTCGATGCAGTGGTGCTCAACGGCGACGTGCCGCCGCTGCGCATCCACGGGCAGGTGTTCTCAATGAACGCCGAGCTCGACGAGGTCTATTCGCTTGCCGATCCAAGCCGGCGCGCGTCTCTGGCAGCGCTGGTCGAGGAGCAGCAGCGCAAGGGCACGCACATCGTCGCCGCGGCCGGCATCGCCACGCCGGACAGGTTCTTCGGCATGCTGCGCGCCGCCGGGCTGACGATCGACGAATTGCCCCTGCCCGATCACCACGACTTCGCCGTCAGTCCCTTCTTCGGCCGCGAGTACGATGTCGCGCTGGTCACGGAGAAGGACGCCGTAAAATGCCGCGCCAGCGCCGCAATGAAGACCGATGGACGGCTCTGCGCGGTCAGCCTGCGCACCCGCATCGAACCGGCGCTGGTCGACCTGATTGAAGCGAAGATCAAGCCCAAGTCGAAATCCGACGAGCGCGCCACCGATGGACCATCGCCTGCTTGAAATCCTGGTCTGCCCGGTCACCAAGGGCCGGCTCGAATACGACCGCGAGCATCAGGAACTGATCTCGCGCGCGGCCGGGCTCGCCTACCCGATCCGCGACGGCATCGCCGTGCTGCTCGAAAGCGAAGCACGCCGGCTCGACGAGCCCGCCTCCACCACGAACGACGGCTGATCCCCTCGCATGGGGCACTTCGTCGTCATCGTCCCGGCGCGGCTCGCCTCGACCCGGCTACCGCGCAAGCCGCTCGCCGACCTTGCCGGCGAACCGATGGTGGTTCGCGTTGCCCGCCGCGCCTCGGCAAGCGGCGCTTCGCGCGTGGTGGTCGCCACCGACAGCGACGAGGTGCTGGCCGCCTGCAGGCACTTCGACGTCGCTGCCGTGCTGACGCGCGCCGACCATCCGACCGGCACGGACCGGCTCGCCGAGGCGGCCGACGCGCTGCAACTCACCGACGAGACGATCGTCGCCAACGTGCAGGGCGACGAACCACTGCTGCCGCCCGAAGTGGTCAGCCGTGTCGCCGGCCTGCTTGCGCAGCGGCAGGACTGCGCGATGGCCACCGCCGCGCACCCGCTAGCCGATGCCGCCGAATTCTTCAACCCGAACGTAGTCAAGGTGGTCACCGACACCACCGGCCGCGCGCTGCTGTTCTCGCGTGCGCCGATTCCATGGGCACGCGACGCTTTCGCCGCTACGCGCGATCGACTGCCCGGAGCCTTTCCCGCGTGGCGGCACGTCGGCCTGTACGCGTACCGAGCCGGATTTCTGCGCCGCTTCCCCACCCTGCCCAGGGCGCCGATCGAGGAGCAGGAGAACCTCGAGCAGTTGCGGGTCCTGTGGCACGGCTTCGGCATCGCGGTGTTGCCGCTGGCCGAGAGGCTCCCGCCCGGCGTCGATACGCGGGAAGACCTGGAAAAGGTACGCGCGCTGCTCGCCGGCGGCTAGACTCGCCGCCGTCCTTTCACGGCAGGAGTTCCGAATGAAGCAGCTGGGCATCGTGCTGGCGCTTGCCGTCGCGCTGCTGGCCACGCCAGTGGCCGGCAAGACGTTGCGCTGGGCCTCGCAGGGCGACCCGCAGACGGCCGACCCGTACTCGCAGAACGAGGGCCTCACCAACATGTTCTCGCAGTCGGTGCACGACACGCTGGTGATGCGCGACAACGCGCTGCGGCTGGTCCCGGGGCTGGCGGTCAGCTGGCAGCAGGTCAATGCCACGACCTGGCGCTTCAGCCTGCGCAGGGGAGTCACGTTCCACGACGGCTCGCCGTTCACCGCCGACGATGTGGTCTTCTCCTACGAGCGCGCTCAGCATCCGAACTCGCAGCTGCGCCAGTACGCGGTGCCGGTCGGCAAGCCGCGCAAGATCGACGAGTACACGGTCGAGTTCGTGCAGGACAAGCCGAACCCGGTGACGCTGGAGCACACCACCACCATCTACATCATGAGCAAGGCGTGGGCGGTGAAGAACAAGGTCGAGCGGCCGCTGGATTTCAAGGGCAAGGAGGAAACCTTCGCCTCACGCAATGCCAACGGCACCGGCGCCTGGATGCTCGTTACGCGGGAACCGGGCGTGAAGACGGTGCTGAAGCGCAACCCGGACTGGTGGGGCGCCAGGGAGGGTCGCGCTCCCGGCAATGTCACCGAGGTCGTCTACACGCAGGTGAGCGCCGATGCAACGCGCACCGCCGCGCTGCTGTCCGGTCAGATCGACTTCGTGCTCGACCCGCCGCCGCAGGACCTGGCTCGGCTGGAAGCAAGCAAGGAAACGAAGGTCGTGCGCGGCCAGGAGAACCGCATCGTCTTCTTCGGCTTCGACCAGCATCGCGACGAGTTGCTGTACTCGAACGTCAAGGGCAGGAATCCGTTCAAGGACTCGCGGGTGCGCCGGGCCGTCTACCAGGCGATCGACATCGACGCGCTGCGCACACGGACGATGCGTGGCTCGGCGCTGCCCACCGGCGGCATCACGCCGTCCACCCTGCCCTCGTCTGCGGAAATCGAGCAGCGGCTGCCTTACGACCCCAGCAAGGCGCGGCAACTGCTCGCCGAGGCCGGCTACCCGAACGGCTTCGAGGTCACGCTTGACTGCCCGAACAACCGCTACGTCAACGACGAGGAGATCTGCATCGCGGTGGCGGCCATGCTCACCCGTGTCGGCGTCCAGACCAGGGTGACCGCGATGCCGCGCGCCACCTACTTCCCGAAGCTTGAGAAGCACGACACCAGCTTCTTCATGCTTGGCTGGGGCGGCGCCATCACCGACGCGCAGACGACGCTGTCGCCGGTTCTGCGCTCGCCGGACGAGAAGACGGGCAACGGCGGCTTCAACTACGGCCGCTACGCCAACCCGAAGCTCGACGCGCTGATCGACGCCGCCGCCGTCGAGATGAACGGCGACAAGCGCAAGCAGATCATCTGGGACGCGCTGAAGGAGCACAACGCACAGGTCCACCACGTGCCCCTGCACCGCCAGATGATCCCGTGGGCGATGCGCAGCAATGTCACCGTCGCGCATCGGGCTGACAATGTGCTCAACATGGAATCGGTGAGGTTTGACTGATCCCAAGTCGCCTCGGGTCCCCGCCTTCTAGACTCTGCGCTGCGAACCGAACGGAAAGAGGAGAACGAAGATGGCCCGCGCCAAGTCCGCCCCCCGCAACGCGTTCTACGCCCAGTCCGGCGGAGTGACGTCGGTCATCAACGCCAGCGCCGCCGGCGTGATCGAGGCGGCCCGCCGGCACAAGGACCGCATCGGCAAGGTCTTCGCCGGGCGCAACGGCATCCTCGGCGCGCTGAACGAGGATCTCATCGACACCAGTCGCGAGTCGCCGGCAGCGATCGCGGCTCTGAAGCACACCCCGGGCGGCGCCTTCGGCTCGTGCCGCTACAAGCTGAAGAGTCTGGAGCAGGACCGCGCACAGTACGAGCGGCTGATCGAAGTCTTCAAGGCGCATGACATCGGTTGTTTCTTCTACAACGGCGGCGGTGACTCCGCCGACACCTGCCTGAAGGTGTCGCAGCTTTCGGCGACGATGGGCTATCCGCTGCAGGCGATCCACGTGCCGAAAACGATCGACAACGACCTGCCGATCACCGACAACTGCCCGGGCTTCGGCTCGGTGGCCAAGTACGTTGCGGTGTCGACGCGCGAGGCGAGCATGGACGTCGCCTCGATGGCTTCGACCTCGACCAAGGTGTTCGTGCTCGAGGTGATGGGACGGCACGCCGGCTGGATCGCCGCCGCGGCGGCGCTGGCTGACACCAAGGCGCACCCGCTGCCGCTGCTGATCCTTTTCCCCGAGATTCCACTCGACCAAGCGAAGTTCCTCGCCGCGGTCAAGGCGAAGGTCGATGCGCACGACTACTGCACGGTGGTGGTCTCCGAGGGCCTGCACGCGCCCGACGGCAACTTCGTCGCCGACCAAGGCCTGCGCGACGCCTTCGGCCACGCGCAACTGGGCGGCGTGGCGCCGGTAATCGCCAATCTCGTCAAGAGCGAACTGAAGCTGAAGATGCACTGGGCCGTGTCGGACTACCTGCAGCGTTCGGCGCGGCACATCGCCGCCAAGACGGACGTGCAGCAGGCGTACGCGGTGGGCAAGGCGGCGGTCGAACTGGCGCTGAAAGGTGCCAATGCGGTGATGCCGGCGATCGTGCGCGCGTCGAGCCGGCCGTACCGTTGGAAGATCGGCACTGCGCCGCTGGCCGACGTGGCCAACAAGGAACACAAGATGCCGCGCGATTTCATCACCGAGGACGGGTTTGGCGTCACTGCCAAGGGCCGCGCCTACCTCGCGCCGCTGATCCAGGGGGAGGATTACCCGCCGTACCGGGACGGGCTGCCGGCCTACGCGCTGCTGAAGAACGTCGCCGTGCGCAAGAAGCTGCCTGGCTGGTCGAAGGGCTGACCCGGCCGGGCGAGCCGGCCAAAGCGGTTAAAATCGCGAACTTTGCCGGCGGGCGCGCTGCCGGCCGGCCATACGGCCACCGACAAGAATCGAAACTGAGGCGGGACGGGGGATGCGGATCATCTTGCTTGGGCCACCGGGGGCTGGCAAAGGCACCCAGGCAACGTTCATCAAGGAACGCCTCGGCATCCCGCAGATTTCCACCGGCGACATGCTGCGCGCTGCGGTGAAGGCAGGCACGCCGCTGGGCGTCGCCGCGAAGAAGGTCATGGACGCCGGCCAGCTGGTGTCCGACGACATCATCATCGGGCTGGTCAAGGAGCGGCTGAAGGAGCCGGACTGCGCCGCCGGCTACCTCTTCGACGGTTTCCCGCGAACGATCCCGCAGGCAGACAGCATGAAAGCGGCCGGCGTCAAGGTCGACGTGGTGCTGGAGATCGACGTTCCCGACGCCGACATCATCGACCGCATGAGCGGCCGCCGCGTGCACCTGGCCAGCGGCCGCACCTACCACCTCAAGCACAACCCGCCGAAGATCGCCGGCCGCGACGACGCGACCGGCGAGCCGCTGATCCAGCGCGACGACGACAAGGAAGAAGTCGTCCGCAAGCGGCTCGAGGTCTACCACGCGCAGACCAGCGTGCTGGTCGACTACTACTCGAAGTGGGCCGCCACCGGCGAC
>Ga0209253_10005986_pt1 | contig 10531 bp, 7 predicted proteins | sample FrelakmetBRP12BR_FD_187145 | JGI IMG/M metagenome (GOLD analysis project Ga0209253, IMG submission 187145) | Freshwater lake sediment microbial communities from the University of Notre Dame, USA, for methane emissions studies - BRP12 BR (SPAdes)... | ecosystem: Environmental > Aquatic >... | reverse complement strand
TGGTTGTCCACGAGCAGCTGGTATTTCCCTTTTTTTAAGAAGCGGATCTCGACTTTCCTTTTTTCCGGGCTCTTGATTTCAAAGGATACTTCGTTTTCCGAATAGAGGAAATGGCGGACGACAGCCCCGCCGTCGACGGCGAAGATTTCCTTCCCTTCCTCGCGGAGAAGGACCTCGTTCGTGTCCACTTCCACGTCATAAGTCCGGCCCTGGATGGCGATCCGGGAGAGCGTCCCGTCGTCCTCCGGATTGATCATGCCGAAGCGGAATCCTTCCCAAGGCGTGAAATCGATATATTCTTCCAGCCCGATAAGGGCGAACAAGGGGCCCCAGCTCTGATAGCGCTCGCCGCCGGCTTCGCCCGTCCGGGAATCGAAATTTTCCGGGCACAACTGAAAATTTTCCCAGCTCTTCAAGAAGAGGGCGCTGCTCTTCTTGGCGAATTCAGAGGCCACGACATCAAACCCGTACGCCTTCAACCCCTGATAGACAAGATAGTTGGTCGGCGGCCAAATCGCTCCCCTCCAGGACTGCTGATCCTTGAAGGCCGGATCATCGCGCGAAATGGAGGGGATCATCCAATCTCCCATAAATTCTTTGGGATTGAGCAGATGTTTGTTGACCATGAGCCGGGCCCTTTGGTCATCCGGGATCCGGGCGAGCAGCGGATAGAAATTCGAGGCCGCCTTGCGCGTCGAGAACCGGCCGTCCCAATAGCGGTCGAAATAAAAACCCTCGCGCTGGTTCCAAAGGCGCGTGTTGATCAGCTCTTTCATCTTCTCGTATTCGTCAAGGTAGCTTTGGTATTCTTCGTGATTGTTCAAAATGCTCGCGATTTGGGAAAGGCACCAAGCGTCCATCGCGTACAGGCAGTTAAGGTCCAGGCAGTTCATGGCCAGCGTGCCGGTCTCGTTGTTAAAGGGGGCATCGTCCCAGTTCGGAAGGTCCTCCTGGCCGGACTCCCATTTCGCCCGTTGATCTCCTTTGACGTTTTCTTCTTGGGGCGGGAGCTTGTCGGGAAGGAGTTCTCGATCCGATCCCCATTCCAAGAGCCCGTCTCCGTTGCCGTCGCGGCGCGCCTGTCCGTTGGCTTTTTTCGCTTTCCAGAAAGAATGCCATTTTCGGAGACTGGGATAGGCGGATTTCAAGAGTTCCATATCTCCAAGTTTCTGGAAGAGTTTCAAAACGACATACGCGCCGACGGGCGGCTGGGAGCGGTCGAGGGTCCCGCCAAAGCGACTCCTCCAATGGGGGATATTCCCGTTGGGATACTGGGTTTCGAGCACCGCCCTAATTCCATCGAGAGCGAATTTCGGGCTTTCTACGGCCAGCCCGAGGGTATTAAAAAAGGAATTCCATTCGAAGATCTGCCAATGGTCCGGCGAGCCGTCCGGCCGGGAAAAAATCGACGGTCGTTCCCGCCCCGCGGGGGTGTACAGCCGGTGGCTTCCGGGCTGATAAAGAACCGACCAGAACACGTTGTTCGAGATGGCCTCTGGAATACCTTCATAGAGGCCTTTGACTTTCACTCGCTTGACCAAATACCGATCTCTCTCTTCTTCGATGAAGGAATCGATGGTCTTTTGGTTCTTATACCGGTAGATATGCTTTATCAAGAGATCCGGGTCCTCGCCGACGCCGGCCACAAAATAAAGGACGCGCTCCTCAGCTTGAGAAAAAGAAAGCGTTATCTCCTCCCCTTCTGATTCGGATACCAGCTCCCCTTTTCGATTCGTCCAGAGCATGGAGTGGATCGTCTTGGAAGCGCGGGATTCGCCCTGAACCTGGCCGTCCGGGAGCAGACGGTAGCGGCCCTTGAAATCCCACGGGAAGTATTGGACCAGCTGGATGTTGATATACTTCGGGCCTCGGATCCGTCCGATCACGGTCCGCTCATCCCGGCGCGACCACTCGAGCACGAGCGTGTCGGATTTGGGGGCCGGCTTGATCAGGATCGGCGTGGCCTGCTTTTGATGGAAGGGCAGGCTTAGGTCGAAATGGACCCGGGCGTACAATCCGTCAGGTGAGTTCGGGCCGACTTCCGAGACGAGGTAATAAAGGTCGTCCCCGTCCGCGATCTCACCATTCTTTTCGATTTTGAAGCGGAAGGCAAAGGCGCTGTCTTTGCTCGGCGCCAGGACGAGCCCGCACCAGCCCATCCTGTCCAAGGCTCCAATATAGGAATCTTTCCAAGGATAGTCGATTTGCGAGCGAAGAGGCAGAGATGAGGAGCAGACCAAGAGAAACAGGCCGAGACAAAGCACTTTTTGAAAGGCACGCCAAAACATTTCGAGCGATTCACTCTCCATCGAGTAATGTAAAGCAAATTCCGTCCAAAATCAACGGACATCTCTTGCCGGAATAAAGACAAAACGGAAATCTCGGGCCTCCCCGACCGATCCGGGACAGGAAAACGGAGATATGTTTGAGATTCGAGGCTCGGGCGGGGCCAATCAACCGCTCCTCAAAAGTGCAGACGGCTGATATATTGATGATACGTCCAGGCGCTCAATTGATCCTGGAAAACCCTGACTCGGTCCTGGCCCGGCGGCGTTTTTCTCCAATCGGATAGAACGGCATCGGCGGCTTGGAAAATGAGGGCTTCCAGTCGTTCCACAAACGGCAAGATGCCTCGGCCTTTCTCATTGACGAGCTTGAAGCTATCAAGATATCTATCGCTGGTGGAGTCTGTATAGCATTCTCCTTCGATATATTTTACGGCATCCCGGAGAAGAGACGTGGCGGCTCCCCCCAGGACATAGGGGACAGACTGCGCCCTCGCCCAAAGAGGCAGGGCTACGCCGCAGACCGGCTCGCCCAGGATGCACCACATGGTCGAAAGGCGCGGGTCCTCTCCCAACAAAACGCCTTGAATAACGGTGCCGCTTGCCGTCAGGTAGCGGTTGATGGAATTGTTGGTGTAAAGATAGCCGCGGGGATGGCCGTTCTGGCTGCCTTCGAAAGGGAGGGGATACGGATTGACCGATTCGTTAACAAGGTCCCGGGCGCACGTCCTGAGGACAAAGCGGTAATCGATGTCGTTCCCGCTCGCTGCAGATTGGAGAAGCTCGTGGGCACGATTGAAGCGGACGAATCCTCCGCCCTCTTCGGGCTTTACGCCGGTCAGGGCAAAATTCGTCCGGACGATAAAGCCCTGGGGGGCGGACACGGCATCAAACCTCGTGAAGCTGGAATTCCCCGTTTCCAATATCGCGCAACCGCCTTGGGCGTCCATGACGCCGAAATTGGCCAGGGTCTTTCGGCCGAGACCATTTGTCACCAGCAACAGATTTTCAAATTCGGCCACCGTCGCGCATTCTTCCAAGGCGCGTTTCATGAATATTCCATTTTCAGAACCGGCCGTTCCCTCCAGGTCTAAAGAGGCCGCGTTGATAATCGCAAAACCTTCCGAGTTCATTCCAGCGTAAACGCTATCCGCATCCCCAGTTTCAATGATCCCCACAAAAGAATATTTTTTTCCCGCGAAAAAACGGACCAGATTATCTTGGATCGCGACGTCCCGGTTTTTCCAGAGCAGAGGGCGTCCGTCTTTGGTGTATTTTCCGCTGATCGCGGCGATGGTGCAGGGATGAACAAGCGGCGCCAGGGCGAGAACGCCTAACAAGCCAACAACCCGGCCAAACCGGACGGGACGCTTCATGCTTGAGACCATAAAGATTTTCCTTCCAGCTCGGAACCGCCGCCTTTGTAAAGTATACCAATCCTGAGAGGCGTGTCAATCAACTCGCTTAAAATATCTGGGCTCCTGAAGCGTCAAAGGCCGGACCGATGAAATTTGATTTTTCCCATCCCCTCCTCTATTCTTAGGGCATGGCCAAATCGCCGGTCAGCATCGTCCGCCTCGACAACTACCGTCCCGACGATGTCGCTGCAGCCCTGGGCAAATGCCTGGATCTCCTGGGCGGACTCGCGTCGATCATCCGCCCCCGAAGCAGAGTCTTTGTCAAGATCAACCACCTCTCTCCGGCCACGCCGCCGGAACGGGGTATCATCACCCATCCGGTTTTGGCCGGAGAGGTGTTGAGGCTCCTCAAAAAAATGGATTGCCAGGTCACGATTGGTGACGACATCCAATCGAGCCCGGCCGACGGTTTCGCCATCTCCGGCTATCGCGATATCTGCCGAGCGGTCGGCGTCCGTTTAGTGAATCTGAAAGAGGCTGGATTTCGAAAGGTCGCCCTCGAGGGCTCCCGGCTGAAGGAGGTCTATATCTCTCCCCTGTGCCTCGAAGCGGATTTCATCATCGACCTGGCCAAGCTCAAGACGCATTCCTTAACCGTCTTCACGGGCGCTGTTAAAAATATGTTCGGGGTGATCCCTCATGGTCTTCGCATGAGATGCCACCGGCGGTTCGGTCAAAGCGACCAATTCAGTGAAATGCTTGTCGATATCTATTCCTGTGTCCGGCCCCATTTGACAATCATGGACGGGGTCGTAGCCATGGAAGGCGAAGGACCGGCTGCCGGCCGTTGTCGGACAACCGGAATTATCATCGCCGGCCGGGACGGCATTGCCGTGGACGCTGTTGCCTCGAACGTCATCGGTTTCAACCCGCTGAATATTTTCACGACTTCGGACGCCCATGAGAGAGGATTAGGCCAAGGCGAGCTTTCTCAAATCGAGATCCGTGGCCAGGCCCTGGCCAGCGTTCGGGTCAAGGATTTTAAACACTCGGCCGTCGCCCTGGGCCTTTTGCGACGGAAAATCCCCTCCCGTCTGTTCAGCACCATCTATGATTATCTCGCTCTCATCCCGGAGGTGATCGGCGGTCGATGCACAGGCTGCCTGGAATGCGTCGGCATTTGCCCGGCCGGCGCCGCCAAAAAGCGGGACGGCAAAGCTTGGCTGGACCAAACCGTCTGCATCCACTGCATGTGCTGTCACGAGGTCTGTCGTTTCGAGGCCATCCGTGTCCGGAAGAGATTCCCAGGCAGAGTCATTCACCGGCTCGAAGCGTTGTGGAAGGTTGTCCGATCGGGACGGTTCGGCTAAAAATAGAAGCGCAGGCCGAACTTCAGAAAAACGACATGGATATTCACCCAGATCTTTTCCTTGGAGACTCCCCTATTCATGTCGGAAATGATGGTCTCCCCGGAGGCGTTCCTGATGAGGTAGGCCGCTTCACTCGAAAAACTCCAGGTTTCAGAGAAGGCGATCCGCGCGCCCAGGCCAAAATAAAACGCCGGGCCTTCATCGACCCGCTGGTCGATCTTGACCTCGGGAATCGAAACATAGTTCCCGATCCGAAACCGGCTGAACAAATAGCCTCCCCCGACGAAGCCGTAGGGAAAAAAGAACGTGTTGCGGTGAAAGTCGAACTGAAGGGACAGAAGGACGGGGGACAGAGTCAAGGTGCCGTTGTAAAGCTTCGTCCTAAATTCCTTGGATTCGCTCTTCCAATAGATATATTCCAGGCTCAGAGAAAACCTTTTTCCCAAAGGGTAGGAGAATCCGAAGCCCGTCTCCACGCCGGGCTGGAGGTTATTCTCTTCATGAAAAGCGCCGCCGCCCTGGGCGAATAGGCTCGGCCTCCGGGATTGTCCGAAAGCCGCTCTGCCCAGAAGACCGAAGGCCAAAATAAGGACGAATATCCTCCTCCTTCTGACCATGGTGGCATAAGTATCCTCGAACACGACGCCTCTGTCAACGAGAAAATAGGTGAATTTCCTCGTAACATGTGATAGATTAAAAATTCCCGAAAGGAGGAGGGATGGATTATAACTATTATTTCAAGTCTCGCCAAGGAGAGATGATCAGCCTCCTGAAAGAACTCGTCCAGAGAGAATCCCCGACCTCGGACAAAAAAGCCGTCGACGCCTGCTCGGCCTTCCTCATGGAAAAATTCAAAAGGATCGGGGCCAAGATCACCCGTTTTCCCCAGAAGAAAGTCGGGGATCTTCATCTTGTCGAATTCCCGGCCAAGCCGGATAAGCGAAGAGAAGATCAACTCCTCGTCCTGACCCATATCGACACGGTCTGGCCGGTCGGAAAGATCCAGCAGATGCCCTTTTACGTAGCCGGCGACAAGGCTTTCGGACCCGGCGCCCTCGATATGAAAGCCGGCCTGGTCCTGGTCTTTTATGCCCTGAAGACGATGAACGATCTGAATATCAAGCCGATAAAGAATATCGCCATCTTCATCAACGCCGCCGAGGAGACCGGCTGCGAAGAGTCCCATCAGATGATCCGGACGCAGGCCAAGAGGTCCTCGCTCGTCCTCTGCCTGGAACCTTCTCTGCCCGGCGGGGCCCTCAAAGTCCAGCGAAAAGGCCGTCAGGTCATCCGTCTGGAAATCCAGGGAAAAGCGGCCCACGGCGGCTCACCGGAAAAGGGCATCAGCGCCATCGATGAACTCGTCGCCCAGCTGCGCCTGATCAACCGCCTGAGAAGCAAGGATATTTCGGTCAATGTCGGACTCGTCGGCGGCGGTGAAAAGGCCAACGTCGTGCCGGACCGCGCCTGGGCCGTCTTGGACATCCGCTTCTGGGACTCTGTCCAAAGGGAAAAGGTTCTTCGCTTCTTCAAAAACCTTACGCCCACTTTAAAGGGGGCGCGGGTCAAGTTTGCCACGGAGAGCTTCACCCCCCCCATGGAAAAAACCAAGGCGTCGGCGAAGCTCCTCCTCGATGTCAGAAATATAGCTTCCGGGTTGGGCCTAACCCTGGAGACGGGAAGAACGGGGGGAGGCTCGGATGCCTCGATCGCCTCGGGGCTGGGGATCGCCACTCTCGACGGGTTGGGCCCGGACGGAGACGGGATCCACGCCGAAAACGAGTACGTCCTGTTGTCCTCCCTCGTCCGGAGGGCGGCTCTGCTTACAGAACTCCTGCGCCAGCTCTGATTGACTCGGGAAAAAAATTCTGCTAAGTTATTTTCTAGGGCTAAGAAAAGCTAGAGGCTTTCCAGAAAAAGAGAGATCCTTTTTCTTAGAAAAAGAGGAATTCTGTGATTAAAAAATACTATCTTCTCTCTCCCGGCCCGACTCCGGTGCCCGAGGCTGTCCTGGCCGCGGCCGCCGAGCCCATCATCCATCATCGGACGCCGGAATTCTCCAGGATTTTCATGGAGACCACGGAGGGAATCAAGTATGTCTTCGGGACGAAAGAGGATGCCTTTATCCTGACATCGTCGGGCACAGGCGGCATGGAAGCCGCTATCGTCAACACGCTCAGCCCCGGCGATAAAGTCATCGCCATCAACGGCGGGAAGTTCGGCGAACGCTGGGGAAACATCTGCAAAGCCTATGGGCTGAGCTGCAAAGAGATCGTCCTCGAATGGGGACGGGATTTCACCAAAGACGAGCTGGAGGCCGAGATCAAGGCCGATTCCGGTGTCAAGGCCGTGTTTGCGACGCTGTCCGAAACGTCCACCGGCGCTGTCTATGATGTCCGGGGCTTTGGCGAGGTCGTTTCCAAGACAGACGCCATCCTGGTCGTCGATGGGATTTCAGGCGTGGGCGCGACAGCTTGCCCAATGGACGAATGGAACATCGACGTCCTGGTCTCGGGCTCCCAGAAATCGTTCATGATTCCGCCGGGTCTCGCCTATATCGCCTTCAGCCCCAAAGCCTGGAAGCGCGTCGAGACGTCCAGGCTCCCCAAATTCTATTTTGACGCCGTCAAGGCCAAGAAGAACTTAGAAAAGCGGACCACGCCGTGGACGCCCGCCATCTCGCTCGTCATCCAGCAGAAAAAATCCCTGGACATCATCAAAGAGATGGGCTTGGAGAAATTGTACGCCCACCACCGCATCCTCGCTGAATCCACCCGGGCCGGCATCGGGGCCCTCAACCTGGAAATCCTGGCTCAAAAACCCGGCAACATTCTGACGGCCGTCAAGACGCCGCCGGCACTCGACGGGGTGAAGCTGGTCAAGGTCATGCAGGACAAATATCGGGCCTATATCGCCGGCGCCCAGGACCCCAACAAAGGCAAATTTTTCAGGATCGCCCACCTCGGCTATATGGGCGCATTCGACGTCATCACCGCCCTGAGCGCCTTAGAACTCGCTCTGGCCGACATGGGTTATCATTTCGAAATGGGCGGCTCGATCAAGGCTGCCGAAAATATCATCAAGGAGAATTGGACATGAAAAAAATCCTCGTCGCCGATTCTTTGGACAAAGAAGCTTTGGAGCAATTGAAGGCCATCCCCGGCTTCGACGTCACGGTCAAAACTGGCATGGATGAGCCGACCCTGGTCACGACAATTCCCGGCTTTAACGCCGTCGTCGTCCGGAGCGCGACAAAGGTCACCAAGAAAGTGATCGACGCCTCGACCAACCTGGAGATGATCGTCCGGGCCGGTATCGGGCTCGACAATGTCGACGCGGCGGCCGCCAAGGAGAAGGGTATCAAAGTCGCCAACACTCCGGCTGCGACGACTATTTCCGTGGCCGAGATCACCTTCGGCCTGATGCTCAGCTCCGTCCGCCAGCTGGGGCGGGCCAACGTGTCCATGAAACAGCACAAGTGGGAGAAAAAGGTCTTGTCCGGGACCGAACTCTACGGAAAGACGCTGGGCATCGTCGGCGCCGGCCGGATCGGCCTGGCGGTCGCCGAACGGGCTCTGGCCTTCGGGATGAACGTCCTCGCTTATGACGTCATCAAGATCGAGACCATACTTCCCGTGAAACAAGTTTCCCTGGACGATCTCTTCGCCCAGGCTGATCTGATCACCCTCCATATTCCCAAGCAGCCCAAATACATCATCGGCCGCGATGAGATTCCCAAGCTGAAGAACGGGGTCATCATCATCAACGCGGCCCGCGGCGGCGTCGTCGATGAAAAAGCGCTCCTGGAAGCCCTGAATACGGGCAAAATCCGGGCGGCGGCCTTCGACGTCTTCGAAAAAGAGCCTCCGGATGACTTCTCGTTCATCGACCATCCCAACGTCATGGCCTCCCCTCATATCGGAGCGGCGGCGGAAGAAGGGCAAAAGAGGGCCGGGCTGGAAGTCGTGAAGATCCTCAAGGAAAAGCTAGCCTAGCCCGGGTTTTTTTTCATTCTCTTCATTTCATCTCAAAATCGAAGGGGCGGCTTTATCCAAGAAATGATAGTTTTTTCGGCTATTTTTATATAAAATATAGGTTCTGTATGATATAGGTTTGGAGAAAGCGAGCCCGAAGGATGGTCTACCTCGATAACAACGCCACGACGCCCGTCGATCCCGCCGTCGCGGACAAAATGGCCTGGTTTCTCAAAGCCCATTTCGGCAATCCCTCCTCCCTTTATCCGATCGGCCGCCAGGCGAAGGAATTGATCAACGAGGCCCGCGAACATATCGCCAAGGCCCTCGGCGTCGCCAGGGCCGAGATCTATTTTACGGGCTCGGGCACGGAAGCCGATAATCAGGCCATCCTGGGAGCGCTCGACGCCCAGCCCGACAAGAAAGAATTTGTCACCTCGACCATCGAGCATCCCGCCGTGCAGGAAACGGCCGTCTACCTGGAAAAAAAAGGATATCAAGTGACCTATGTTCCCGTGGACAGTCGCGGCGTCGTCGACCTCGATTTTCTCCGGGACGCCGTCACTCCCCAAACCGCCTTGATCTCGATCATGCATGCCAACAACGAGCTGGGAACGATCGAGCCCATCGAGGAGGTCGTCCGGATCGCCAAAGGTCAAGGCGCCCTCGTCCACACCGACGCCGTCCAGACGTTCGGCAAAATCGACTTTAAAGTGGACAAGCTCGGAGTCGACCTCCTGTCGATATCCGCGCATAAAATCTACGGGCCCAAGGGCGTCGGCGCCCTTTACATCCGCAAGGGAACCCCCATGGCTCCGTTTATCCACGGCGGGCATCAGGAGCGCAAGCTGCGGGCCGGCACGGAGAACACCGCCGGCATCGTCGGTTTCGGAGAAGCGGTCCGTATCCTCGGCGAGAAGTTCCCTCAAGACAGGGAGCGGATCGAAAGACTCGCCAACCGTCTCAGGACAGGCATCGAAGAAAAAATCCCTAAGATCAAGCTCAACGGCCACCCGGAAAACAGGATCAAGAGCACCCTGAGCTATTCCTTCCTGGGGCTGGAGGCGGAAGCCGTTCTTCTGGCCTTGGCCACCAAAGAGATCTATGTCTCTACCGGCTCGGCCTGCAGCGAAGATGCCGAGGAAGTCTCCCATGTTCTGCTTTCGATCGGCCTGCGGCCGGAAATCGCCCGCTCGACAATCCGCATGTCGCTGGGCCGCTTCAACTCCGATGAAGATATCGATATTGCGCTCCGGGAACTTCCGGATATCATCGAAAAACTCAGGAAAATTTCAGCCTTCCATCCGGAGGACATTTAAGGAGCTGAACATGTCACAAGCAACGATTCTGGACCTCATCCGCCAGCGGACCGTCCTTCTCGATGGCGGCCTGGGTACAGAGCTGATGAAGCGCGGACTTCCCCAGGGCGTGTGCCCCGAGCTTTGGAATGTCAAGAATCCCGATGCCGTGCAAGATGTTTACCGCAGCTATTTTGAAGCCGGGTCGGACGCCATCGTGACCAATTCGTTCGGCGGCAGCAAGAT
>Ga0209253_10005985_pt1 | contig 10531 bp, 7 predicted proteins | sample FrelakmetBRP12BR_FD_187145 | JGI IMG/M metagenome (GOLD analysis project Ga0209253, IMG submission 187145) | Freshwater lake sediment microbial communities from the University of Notre Dame, USA, for methane emissions studies - BRP12 BR (SPAdes)... | ecosystem: Environmental > Aquatic >... | reverse complement strand
CGCCCAGGCATTCCGCGCGGCGGACCTGGCACTGCACACACGCGCGGGGCGGGAAGCCTTCGAGTCCGAGCGCCGTCGCCTATACGGTGACTCCGGGGCATTCGACCCGTTCACGCACGTGCTCTCTGCGAGCGAGCTGACGTACCTCTCGGGCGACGCGGCAGCGCATGCCGATGAGCTTGAACGCGTCTACCGCGAGGCGGGCTTTGTGGCTCCGTCGACAGCCACGGGGCCATGCCGCCCAGGCGACATCTCAGCCGAGTTGCTGTTCATGGCGCACTGTCTCAGGCAGGTCGCGCACGGTCAGATAGACATGGCAGAGCGCGGCCGCGACTTCTTCACCGAACATGTGGGCGATTGGGCGGTGCTGTTTGCGGTTGTCACCGCCAAGCAGGCGGGAGAACCGGTCATGCGCTACGCGGGACTCGCGCTGGACAAGCACCTGCTTTGCGAGGCGGCGACGTTTCGCCGTGCACGCCCGGACCGATGCGAGATGGGCGGCATCTAGCGCAAGGGCTGGCGCACCCGCGCGACGGTCGCGCGGTGACCGGGATGGAACGCGAGGACGTCTCATACGCGCTGCACTCGCTCGTCCGGGCAATCAAGACCGAGTTCGTCACAGAAGCCGAGAAGCGCCCGGTTCCGTGATGCCGGCCCGGGCTGGGGCTGGCGACTCGTAGACCGCCTCACCCGAATCGGCGAAGCGGTACCGCTCTCCCGCGTACTTGGCGCTGTACATCGCCATGTCCGCGGAGTGCATGAGCGTGCCGTACGACTCCCCGTCCTGGGGGTAGAAAGCGGCGCCAACCGACACGTTGAGGGGAATGGAGCCATCGGCAGTGATCACGGGGACCGTGAGCTCGCGCAGCATCTTCTCGACAACGTGCTCGGCGGCCGGCCGCGTGCCCACTTTGGGCAGGAGTACGGTGAACTCGTCACCGCCGATGCGCGCGACCGTGTCGCTCTTCCGGACGGCACGGCGGAGGCGATTGGCGAACTCCGTCAGGATCTCGTCGCCGACCGCGTGACCCCTTGTGTCGTTCACATCCTTGAAGTCGTTGATGTCCATGAACAGTACCGCGAACGCGCTCTCGTCGCGTTCCGCTGCTCGGATGGCCACGGTCAGGCGGTCGTCGAACAGCGCGCGGTTCGGCAGACCCGTGAGGGTGTCGTAGTACGCCATGCGCCGGACGGTCTCCTCTGCTCGTTTGCGTGCGGAGATGTCCTGGGCCACGGCCTGGATTGCGGGACGCCCGTGGAACATGAGCGGTGTCGCGGCAGTCACCACATCGATCGGCGAGCCGTCCGCACATTCGAGCCGTAGCTCGGTCAGGCGAGGCGCGCCCCAGTCGTGCACAGTCGTCGCACGCAAGCCATAGCCCGCGGTGCTCGTGCTCTCTGGGTGCACGATCTCCATGACCGGTCGCCCGACGACGTCCTCCGGGTCTCTGTAGCCCAGCAGCCGAGCGCCGACGTGGTTCATGAACAGGATGAGCCCATCGGCATGCACCATGATGAGGTCGGGAGAGAGGTCGACGAGACTCTGGAACCGCGCCTCGCTCTCGCGCAGCGCATACTCGGCGGCTCCGCGCTCTTCGATCTCGGACTGGAGTGCCTGGTTCGTCCGCTCAAGCTCTTGCGTTCGCTCGCGCACGCGCTCCTCGAGGTGCTCGCCGTACTGTCGCAGCTCCTGCTCGGCCGCACGCACCTGCGTGACGTCCTTGACGATCTGTACCACGGACTCAATGGAGCCTCCGTCATCGAGCACGGGATAGGCCGTCATCTCGATGCACGTCTGCTGGCCGGGCCGGTAGCAGCGCTCGTTTGCCGCCACCACAGCGGCCCCCGTGCGCAGGACTTCCTCCATCGGGCATTCGTCACAGATCATGCTGCGGCCGAAGAGGCCCTCGTGGCAGGTTCGGCCAACGAGCTCGTTAGCCGACGTCCCGGTCAACTGCTCGGCGGCAGCGTTGACGTAGTCGACTACGAAGTCGCTCCGCACGACCATGATCGGGTCCGGGCTGTGGTCGTAGACGAGTCCGAGTTTGTACGTGGCCCGGCGCAACTCTGCCTCGGTTTGCATGCGGCGTGCGACAAGCCGTTCGACGTAGAACGAGCCACCGAGGACCGCTGCGGTCACGAGCAGTCGCAGACCGAGGGTTTCAGGGTTCGGTGAGACAAGGGCATGCCACAAGCCGCCAGAGGCATCGCCGACCGTGGACGCGAGCAGCGCGTCGGCCACCCAGAACGAGACGACGGCAATCGCGCCCGCGAGGACGAGCCTTGGCGGCGACGTCTTCTGCCGCATGGCGCGGCTTTTCGCCAACAGGCGCACACCTCCCGTGTAAGCCGACGGAACCCGAGCGCAGATCGGGTTCGCTGTCGTTCGTATCGGCATACGGGTTCACGGACTTCACACCGGAAGACGAACCGCCGAGATACACTACGAAACGGCGGGGCCGCCCAGGGGGTGCTCATGGCCGAGGGACCGACAGCAGCGGGGACGCGTACGATCGTGGTCGACGTGTTCCGTGCGTGCCCGGGTTGAGACTACGAACTGCGGCTGGTCGAAGCCGTTTCGAGGTGGCCGAGGTGGCGGGGCCGCCTCCTGGTTCGTGAGTGGGAGCCGGAGGACAGGCAGCACGAGGGGCCACCTGTGGTCGTGGACGGGCGATTCCCGGTCGATCCTGTCAATGTGAAGACCGTGCGCGCTGCTCTCGAACTCGCCGATGCCGAACCTGCCCTGCCACAGCAGCCCACGGCATGACCTCCGCCGCGTTCGCGCCGTCGTCTGACCTGACCCGGTCGGGTCCTCTCGCCGGTCGTGCTGCGCCCGCTGGTGACGACACAAGGGCTGCTACAATCGTCGGACATGCAGCCGGCGCACAGGGAGGTCCCGCATGCACATCGTCGTCCTCGGCGGTGGCCCCGGCGGTCACGGCGCGGCGTTTGAGGCAGCGCGCCTCGGCGCGCAGGTGACGCTCATAGAGCGTGAGCGGCTCGGCGGGACCTGTCTCAACTGGGGATGCATCCCCACCAAGACCATCCTGCGCTCGGCGCACATCGTTGCCGACACACGTCGGGCCGCCGACTTCGGCCTGCACGCGTCGGTGGCGAGTGTCGACGTGCCGGCCCTGCGCGCATGCAAGGAGCGCGTCGTTGACGAGCTCGTGGGGCAGGTCGAGCAGACCGCGAAGCGCCTGAAGGTTCGCGTGGTCAAGGGCACGGGGAGGTTGGTGGGCCCGCGGTCGGTCGAGGTGGCTCTGGCCGAGGGTGGCACCGAGGTTGTCGAGGGGGACGCGGTCATCCTCGCAACCGGCTCGGCGGTCCTCAAGCTGCCGAACATCGATCACGACCTGCCGGGGGTTTGGACGAGCGACGATGCCGTGTCGCTTCGCGAGATTCCCGGCGAGATCCTCGTCATCGGTGGGGGAGTCATCGGACTGGAGTTTGCATGCGCGTACGCCGCCTTCGGCAGCACGGTGACGGTCGTCGAGCTCATGGAACAGGTGCTGCCCGGCAACGACCGTCGCGTGGTGCGCCTCGCTCAGGAGCGGTTGGAGGTGCTGGGCGTGACGTTCCACCTGGGCGATGCCGTAGACCGCGTGGAACAGGACGGCGCGCGCATGCGTTCGACGCTCCGTAGCGGCGTCACGATCGAGAGCGACATCGTGATGAGCGCGGTCGGCCGAATACCTAACTCGGCCGGCATGGGCTTCCCGGAGGCAGGCATGGAGATGGACCGGGCGGCCGTCAGAGTGGACGCCTACCTTCGCACCAGCCTCCAGGGCGTGTACGCAATCGGCGACCTTATCGGCGGCATGATGCTCGCGCACGTCGCCGACGAGGAGGGCGTTGTGGCTGCCCGCAACGCGGTCGCCGAGCTCACGAGCGCTGGTGATGAAGCGCACCTGGAGAGCGTTCGCTACGACTGCATCCCGGCGTGCGTCTACACGTTCCCTGAGGTAGCGGTTGTCGGCTCGAGTCGCGACAGCGCGAAGCAGGCCGGAATCGATGCGGTGCAGGCCGTCGCCAAGTTCTCCGCAAACGGAAAGGCGCTGGGAGAGGGCGAGGCCGAGGGCTTCGTGCAGATGGTGGCGGCGATGGGCTCCGGGCGCATCGTCGGCTGTCAGATCCTAGGCCCGCATGCCGTCGAGATCATTCACGAGGTGGCCGTGGCGATGAAGCACGACCTTACGGTGCGGCAGCTTGCACACACCGTGCACGCGCACCCGACGATATCCGAGGTCATCCGCATGGCCTGCGCCGACGCGGCGGAGAAGTGCGGCGTCTGACGTGAACGAGGTGCACGTGACGGCTGGCCGGCGCCTGCCTCCGTGGTTGAGGCGTCCGCTCGCGCATCCGGGCGACTACCGTGTGGTCGACGGTCTGCTCGACGAGCTTCACCTGTCCACCGTCTGTCAGGAAGCGAGATGCCCCAACCGGGGCGAGTGCTTCGCAGGCGGCACGGCCACCTTCCTCGTGGCAGGCGACGCGTGTACGCGTGGATGCCGCTTCTGCGCGGTTGAGACGCGAGAGCCTGCCCCGCTCGATCCCACGGAACCCACGCGTGTCGCCGAGGCGGTCAAGCGGCTGGGACTGCGGCACGCGGTCGTCACGATGGTGACCAGGGATGATCTCGCTGACGGCGGCGCGGCGCACGTGGCGGCGGTGATCGAGGCCATCCGGTCCGCTGTTCCCGGTGCGGCCGTCGAGGTTCTGGTGAGCGACCTCGGCGGCGATGAGCGCGCCGTGGATTGCGTGGTTGATGCGGGTCCCGGCGTCTTCAACCACAACCTCGAGACAGTGCCGCGCCTGTACCCGGAGGTTCGGCCCGGGGCCGACTACAGCCGCAGCCTGCGGCTGCTCGCCCGCGCCAAGGAACGGCGTCCTGAGATGCCGACGAAGTCCGGTCTCATGCTGGGTCTGGGCGAGACACGCGATGAGATCATCGCGGTGATGAGGGACCTGCGTGCGGTCGGCTGCGACCTGATCACGCTCGGCCAGTACCTGCGGCCGAGTCCCGCGCATCTGCCGGTTGTCGAGTTCGTGGAGCCGGGCGCGTTCACGATGCTCGCGCGCGAGAGCAGGAAGATGGGGTTCTCGGGTGTGGCGAGTGCGCCTCTTGTGCGCTCGAGCTATCACGCCAGCGAGCTCGTCGCAGGCGTGGGCGGCGCATCGGACCAAGAGACGATCGACTAGCCGGTCTGCAGCAACACGGGCTCGGCGGCACGGTCCCGCCCACCGCGCTTCGCCTCGTACAGCGACTGGTCGGCGCACGCGAGTAGCCGGTCAGTGCTGCGGGGGAGCGAGCCGGCGGGGTCGTGCGCGACAGCGCCACCGATGCTCACCGACAGTGGGATATGCCTTCCATCGGGGTTGCGGATCTCCAGACCGCGCACGGTGTCGCCGATGCGCGCGCACAGCTTCACATACTCGCCCGCATCGGTTTCGGGCGCGATTACCGCAAACTCGTCCCCACCGTAGCGGGCCACCATGTCCGACGCCCGCACCGAACGCCGCAGTGCGCGCGCGATAGCAGCCAGTGCGTCATCGCCCACCGCATGCCCGTACTCGTCGTTCACGGCCTTGAAGAGGTCGACGTCGATGAGAAGCACCGTCAGCGGATGTCCGTACCGCGCCGACCAGGCTGCCCACTGTGGGAGGTGCGTGTAAAGCGCGCGGCGGTTGTAGAGGCCCGTGAGCATGTCGTGCGTCGCGTACACGGCCAGGCGCAGGTTGTCGCGCCACGTGCGCGACAGGATTGTGGCGAGGAGTCCCGCGAGGGATCCGAGTTCGTAGTGGCGCCCGATAGCATCGATCAAGTGCTGCAGGTGCGCCTGGTAGGCAGCATGGCGCGCCTCGGCACGGGCCGGTTCCGTGAGGTCGATGAGCTCGCCGAAGACCGGGTCGATCATGAAGAACTCGATACGTGCGGCGAGTGCGAGCACCTCGTCCTGTGACAGCGCGCTCAGGTGGTCGGCGTCGATGGACTCCAGCTCGGCGTGGAGACCCTCAAGCCGATCGGTGAGCGCGCCGGTATCGTTGATGATGTCGGGGAGAAGCCCCTGACGCCATGCTTCAAGCAAGCCCGTCCACCACGCGTTGTGCTCAGCCTCGTCCTTCGCCAGATGCTCGAACGTCTCCCTCAAGTCTGCGTCGGTGGTCGCCTCGGCCAGACCCTCGTACAGCTTCTCTGCCCGCGCATCCATGCGGATGCACAACTCGAGCACGCTCTGCATACCCGCCTCCCCGTTCAGCCGCCATCTCACGGTGTATGTTCCCGCGTACTGATACCATTAGCGCATGGTCTACGAGCCGCGTACATACCGAGAAGCGGTCGATGCGGCGGGTCTTGTGAGCTTCGAGGTCGTGCGCGCCGAGACCGATCTGCACATCAGCGCCTCCCGGGACCTGTCGCGCGAGGCTGGCGCGCTCGTCCGGGAGATTCGAAGCACACTCGAGGGGTACGTGGCGACACACCCGCGGTTCGCGGAGAGCTTCGTTCCCGTCGACGTTGAACCAGACGCGCCCGAGATCGTGCGCGCCATGGCTGAGGCGGGACGCGCCGCGGGCGTGGGTCCCATGGCAGCGGTGGCCGGTGCGGTTGCGGAGCGCGTTGCGCGAGGGCTCGCACCCGCCTCGCCGGAGATCATCGTGGAGAATGGGGGAGACCTCTACCTGATGGGCAATATGCCGCGCACGGTCCTTCTCGAGGCAGGCGATTCACCGCTGTCCGGGCGCGTCGCACTTGCGATTGCTGCCGAGGAACTGCCGGTCGCGGTCTGCACGTCGTCCGGCACGGTGGGGCCGAGCGTGAGCCTCGGTGTGGCGCACGCCGCCACGATCTTGGCCGACGACGGGGCGTTCGCTGATGCGGCGGCGACCGCGGTCGGCAATGTCGTGCACGGCCCGGATGACGTCGAGGACGCGGTAGCAGTTGGCCGTGCCATGCCGGGAGTGCGCGGCGTCGTCGTGATCGCCGGGGAGCGCATCGCTGCTGCAGGGCAGATACATCTTGTTCGCGCTTGTGCGTGACCGCGTCGTCAGGACCGTCGGCCCTCGGCTGAAGGAGCCCACATGGACAGCATCGACGAACTTGACATGTTCGAAGCAGAGCGTCGGCTTGCGCTGTACAACGAATACAGGGAAGCAGCGCGCCTGTTCGAGTACTACGTTGAGACGGAGCTGCGTGCGTACCTCTCGAACGGGGTGGAGGTAGAGCCCGTGAGCGGCCCCGGAGGCGTGTACTTCAAGGTCACGCTCACCGACGTGTGGATCTACGAGGCCGAGCGTATCAACCGTTTCGTGCCCGAGACGGTCATCTACTCGGTCAACGACGTGCACGTCCAGAAGCTCAAAGGCGAGGAGTAGCGCGCGATGGCCGAAGGTCCCGGTCGCGATCGCGGACCAGGGGACGACGCGTCGGGTACCCCCGGCGCGGCCGACGCCCCGGGGCGGATGGGCGACTCAGCGCCAGCCGGCGTCCCGTCCTCGCGTGATGCTGCCGCGGCGCGGGCCGAGAAGCTCCGCGGCGAGATCCGCCACCACAACTGGCGCTACTACGCACTCGACGCCCCGGAGATCTCGGACGCCGCGTACGACGCGCTTGTCGCCGAGCTCGCGGCAATCGAGACACGGTACCCGGAGCTCGTTACTCCCGACTCGCCGACGCAGCGCGTAGGCGCCCCGCCGTCTGACGCCTTCGCGCCCGTTCGCCACGCGCAACGTATGTACTCGCTCGACAACGCGATGGACAGCGCCGGACTGGACGTGTGGCTGGAGCGCATCGAGCGCGAGGCGGCAGGACGGCCGCACGGCTACATATGCGAACTGAAGATCGATGGCAGTTCTCTTGCGCTCACCTATGAGGACGGCCTGATGGCCAGGGCGGCGACCCGTGGAGACGGCATCACGGGTGAGGACGTCACGGCCAACGTGCGAACGATCAAGAGCGTGCCGTTGCGGCTGCTTGCCGGACCGCTCGCCCGACCGCTCGCCGGGTCGCCGTCTGAGACTCCCCCGGGCGTCTCGACGGCCGACGCGCTCACAGGGTCACCCGCTGCTCCACCCGACGTGGCCCGACGCCCGCCCCGCCTCGAGGTGCGGGGCGAGGTGTACATGCCCAAGGCGAGTTTCGTGCGCCTGAACGAAGAGCAGGACGAAGCCGGGTCGCCGCCGTTCGCCAATCCCCGCAACGCCGCCGCCGGTGCGGTGCGCCAGAAGGATCCGGCGATCACGGCGTCCCGGGACCTGTCGACGTTCATGTATCAGGTGGTCGAGCCACGCGCGCTCGGGCTGCATACCCAACACTCGGCGCTTGAGTGGCTCTGCGCGGCAGGCTTCAAGGTGAACCCCGATATCTGCTACTGCGGGACACCGGAAGCGGTGCGCGCGTTCTGCGAGGCGGCCGTCGGGCGCCGCAACGACCTGCCGTACGAGATCGACGGGGTGGTAGTGAAGGTCGATTCCTTCGCGCTCCAGGACGAGCTGGGATCGACCAGCAAGGCGCCGCGCTGGGCCATCGCGTTCAAGTTCCCGCCCGAGGAGAAGACGACCCGGCTGCTCGATATCCGCGTCAGCGTCGGTCGCACCGGCGCCCTGACGCCGTACGCGGTGTTCGAGCCGGTACAGGTCGCCGGGTCCACCATCGCGCGCGCGACGCTCCACAACGAAGACGAGGTGGCGCGCAAGGGCGTGCTCATCGGTGACACCATCATCGTCCGCAAGGCCGGTGACGTGATCCCCGAGGTCGTGGGTGCGGTCGAGCGCCTTCGCGATGGGAGCGAGCGCGCCTGGGCGATGCCCGCCGAGTGCCCTGCCTGCGGCGCGCGGGCCTGGCGCCCCGAGGGCGAGGTCGTCCGGCGCTGCACGAACGTTGCCTGCCCCGCGCAACGCCACGCGCGCCTCCTGCACTGGGCGGGTCGCGGCGCGATGGACATCGACGGGCTCGGCGAGGAGATCATGGCGCGCCTCGAGGCTGATGGTCTCGTGAGCGACGTGGCCGACCTGTACCAGCTGACCGAGACCCAACTCGCCTCGCTCGAAACCGGGCGAGAGCGCATCGATGGCTCCGCGATCACCCTCGGCGAGACGATTGCCGCGAAGGTCGTCCAGGCCATCGAGACCTCCAAGGACCGGCCGGTCGCACGACTGCTGTTCGGTCTTGGTATTCGCCACGTCGGGTCCACAGTGGCCGAGGCCATTGCCCGGGCGTATCCGTCCCTGGACGCGCTGGCTGGGGCGTCGGAAACGGACCTAGCGGCCATCGAGGGGGTCGGTCCGCGTATCGCCGAGTCGGTCAGGGCGTTCTTCGACAACCCGGACAACATCGCCGTCCTGGGCCGGCTGCGCGACGCGGGCGTGCGCGCGCGGGACGAGGCAACGGCTGAGGCCCGCGAGCAGACCCTCGCCGGCACGACATGGGTGCTCACCGGAGCCCTCGAGCGCTACTCGCGCGACGAGGCGACCGCCGCGCTCAAGGCCCTCGGCGCCAAGGTGACCAGCAGCGTAAGCAAGAAGACCTGGTATGTGGTGGTCGGGGCCGACCCGGGCAGCAAGTACGACACAGCCCGCGAACTTGGGGTGGCGGTGCTGTCCGAGGCCGATCTGGTTGCCACGCTTGAGACCGGGCGGGTACAGGCGAGTGCCGGCGCGACAGAGGTCGCCGGTGAGTAAGCGCGAGTCCCCGGGCGCCGGTGCGAAGCCGCGTCTCGTACTCAACCAGCGCGTGTGCGATCGATGCGGTCGCTGCGTTCAAGCCTGCGACCAGGGCGCCGTCAGGGTCGGGCGAACGTACCTTGCTGTCGACTGGGCGCGCTGCAATGGCTGCGGCGCGTGTGTCCGCGTGTGCGGGCCCGGGGCGATTTCGGTGGGCAAGGGCGGATCAGTGCCGGTGCGCGTCAAGCCGCCCAAGCCTGTGGCGCGGCCGAGAACCGGGGGAAGGGCAGTCAAGGGCACCCCACCGGAGTCTCCCAAGGGCTCGTCAGAGGGTGTTCGCGGGGGCGTCACCAAGGGCGTCGCCGAAGCTTCAGCGGGAGATGAAGCGGCAGGACAGGCCACCTCCTCACGCCCCCACGCGGTCCCTGCTCCGAAGCCGCAGAGTGAGGATGCGGTATCCCCGAAGGCCGGCAGCCGTGGCGGCTTCCAGTGGACGTTGCTCGAAGCGGTGGCGATGCTGTCGGTCACCTTCTCGGCATTCATGGTCAAAGAGCTCATCAACGCGTCCGAGGCGATGCTCAGCCTGCCTTCCGGGCTTGCCATCGCCGCGCGTGTGGGGGTGCTCGCCGCCTACTACGCGGTTCAGGTCGCGCTGCTCGTGTGGCTCGTACGCCGAAGGGGTGGTGACCCCCTAGCGGCGCTGGGCCTGCGCGCTGCCGGGACATCGGGACGGCACGCGCTCACCTCGGCGTGGCTCGTGGTGGCAGGGCTCGTGGTGACCAGACTCGTCGCCTCGTTGTACGCGTTTCTCACCAGGGAACTCGGCATGATGCCGTCGGGAGGTGTCGATCTGACCGCGCTCTTCGGCAGC
>Ga0209253_10005983_pt1 | contig 10532 bp, 6 predicted proteins | sample FrelakmetBRP12BR_FD_187145 | JGI IMG/M metagenome (GOLD analysis project Ga0209253, IMG submission 187145) | Freshwater lake sediment microbial communities from the University of Notre Dame, USA, for methane emissions studies - BRP12 BR (SPAdes)... | ecosystem: Environmental > Aquatic >... | reverse complement strand
CCCTCCATGATGATCTACCCCCCCTATCCGGATGAGGGGAGACTGCTCAATGCCGACGGAGAAGATGTCGTCGAGAAGCACGGGCTGGGGAATATCAACGCCGCCATCATGAAAAAAAGAGATGCCTTCTCTGCTCTTCTGATGGAAGAAAGCCGGAAGGGACCGGTTGTGATGGACCTCCGGGGAGTTCCGGAGTCGGCCTGGCAGAAGCATCCGTTGAGTCTTCTCGAGCGTCTTCACTTCGACGCCCGCCGCAAACCGGTCCGCGTTGCGCCGGCGGTCCATTTCTGCATCGGCGGCGTTGAGATCGACGGGGAGGGGAAAACAGCCCTCGATGGTCTCTATGCCTGCGGGGAGATGGTGTGGGGGCTCCACGGCGCTAACCGGATGGGGGGAAACGCCCTCACGGAATGTTTCGTTTCGGGAACGATGGCCGGATACGGTGCGGCGAACGGCGCCCTTTCTTCGAAACCGGTTGTATCCGGTGAAGGTGCATTGAGCATAGCGGATATTGCAGGAAGGGGAGACCATCAGGCGGGTTTCAGGGAAATGCGGCGGACCATCACCGACCTTGCCTGGCGATGTGCCGGGATCATGAGATCGGGCGAAAGCATGGAGGAGGGTCTGCGAGAAATCAGAGGAATCGAGAAAGCGCTTCGGGACACACCGGTAGATTCACTGCCGGGGAGGATTGCAAAGGTGGATCTGGTTTCTGCGGCCTTTGTCGCCAGGGCGATTCTCAAGGCGAGCCTGGGGCGGGAGGAGAGCAGGGGAACCTTCATTCGGAGCGACTACCCCCTGGAAGATGATTCAAAGTGGCTCAAGAACTCCGTCATCGCCTATGATGAGACCGAGGATCGATGGCGTTTGCGTTTCGAGAGAGCAATGAGCGGATAACATCCTGGAAACAGTCCGCAAGAAAGACTTCATTTTGACGGCTCTGGAGGTCAAAGGCCCGTGACTTTTGTCAGGGAATTTCTGTTCGGAAGCTCGTCCGTGAGCAGAAGCGGTCACAACATCCGGATGGATCTTTTCATGGACCCGCGTACGGAAGGCTGGATAGGCATACCCCACGGAGGCATCGGTATGGGGGCGATCCTGGAGCTGGCCACATGGCTCGACGGCCACCCCCCCGATGACCGAGCGCTCTATCCTTATTCAGTGGATTTTCGTATGGGAGGTTCAGCGGTGCGTGTCGGCGACAGCGTGAGGATAAAAGTCGAAACCGCGGATGAAGGGGCAAGCGGAACGATCCTGGTCGGCCGGGAGGAGACACCTTACATCTCCGCCAGCGCTTCCTATCGAAAAGATGACCCGGAGAAGCGTGACACGTTCATGTCTTATCTGCCACATTCGTTTCGGGATATGAATCGGCAACCTATTGCGCTTCCCTACTACAGAAATTGTTTTGTCTGCGGTGCCGATCGTCAACAGCCGGGACTGCAAAGGAAGTTTCAACTGCTCGACACGGAAGGTTCGAGGAATATCGTTATATCAACGGTCGGTTTTGAACCGGGGGATCAGGAGACCTTTTGTCGCTTCCAGAGGGATGGAAAGATCCACCCCATCGCCTTTCTCGCGCTTCTCGACGAGACCATGGGGTGGGCCGGTTTCATGCGTTCCGCATGCGGCGGTGTATCCGTTAGGCTGAGCTATACGTTCTATCGCGGAGCGTCCGTTGATGAGCGCCTGGTTTTCTTTGCCCGCGGGGAAAAGGTAAAAGGCCGTGGCGGTTCCAGGATGCTTTTCTGGTCCTCGGGAGGTGCCGCCGTTGTCAGAAAAGACGGAACTTTCGAGCCCGTCGCCGTGGCATCGGGGCAATTTCTCGGCGTGCCGGATTTGACGGAACAGATGCGAAAGGAGCTCGTCCCGCCGGAATGGACCCGGAGGGTGTTTGAGCTCGCCGGCGCTTCGCAGGGGTGAGTGACGGGTTGTCGGGTGTGAGTGGCCAGATCGTCAGGCCTGAAGGCCGAACGGACGGACAGGATCAGGGAGGAACATGAAAATGGGCGGACTGGACTTGCCGAAAACGCGGTTGAGCCTCTTCTATGTGGCGGGATATCTCGTGACCGGAGGGGCGGCATTCCTGCTGGACCCGGACACAGCCCTGAAAATGTTCTTCTCGACGGGCGTCTACGACGAGGTGATGGTCAGATTCGTAGGGCTCCTTCTTCTGGCGCTCGGGATTCTCGTGATGCAGATCATCCGATACAGAGCGGCTGAGCTGTACAGGTCAACCCTCCTTGTCCGGACCATGATTCTTGCCGCGCTCGCCCTTTTTTATGCTTTCTATAGAGACCCCCTCATGCTCGTTTTGTTCATTATCGTCGGGCTTGGTTATGTCATGACATGGACCTGCCTCATGCTCGACAAAAGAGCTTCAAGCGCATAGCGCACCGCCGCCGCCCTTCGGCCTTCTTGACACCCCCCGGCAATCGTGTTAAAGGCAAAGCCCTCTGTTTTTTGAACCGGAATATCGTGCCCCCGTAGCTCAGGAGGATAGAGCACCGGATTCCTAATCCGGGTGCCGTGTGTTCGAATCACACCGGGGGCGCCATAAAAAAAGAAGGGTCCATAGAGCCACGGGGGCCCTTCTTTTTTTTTATAAGGGGTTCTACCCGGAAAGGTAGAGCCGTGGAGAGAGATGCATCGCGGCTGCTAAGGAAGGTAATTGTAGATCAGGCAGATTTCGTAGATCACAATGCCTGCATACAGGCAGGCAGTGGCCGCAACGAGGTACTTGACGCCCTTGACCTTGCTCAGGAGACACAGGGTGACGACGGCGATGGAGACGATCATGAATTTCCAGATCCAGAATTTATCACCGTAGGTTTCTATGGCCGCGCGGACGACGGGGTTCATTTCCCATCCGCCGCCATCCAGAATGATGCTGGTGAAAATCGCATCCAGGATATTGAGCACGACGATCAGAACAAGCAGAATGAACAACTTCGGGCTGTAACGGTCGACGTAACCCCCTTTGAGCTGATCGTTCTTGCGCCGGAAGTGCGTTCTCTGGCCCGTGACGGTGTGGCGGCTCAACCCCGGTGTCGGTTTCTGACGGCGATCCTGAGTTTTTCGTCTATCTTTGAAGGTAAAGGCCATAGGGCTCCTCAAACGGGCGTATTAAACAGCAAAAACCACGCCCGGTGCAATAAGGAAAAAGTATTATTTTTCAGGGTTCCGTCAGGGCGTCATCGACAGGGGAATCGGTCGAGAGAGGAGGCCCGAAGGCTACGTCGAAAGGATATTCACAATATATTTCGTGCGCTTATCCTGTGGATGCCCCCTTTGATCCACGGATCCACGCCCATTGCCTTGACGGCGTGCCGGATCCGGCGGTATAATACCAAAAGATTTGTAAGACAGAAAAGGGAAAGGCTTCAGGGCGGGTCTTCTTCAGCCGGCCCGCCCTTGATCATCGATTGGCGTAAATGATTGTATCCGGCGGGATTCTATTCACTCCCGCCAGTTTTACTTTCTGCAGCTTTTATCGAGTCCGAGAAGTCACGGTTCAATTCCGCCAATGCCCACAACCGATAAAGTCATCCGGATCACCGGTGTCCGCCAGAATAACCTCAAGGGTTTCGATCTGGAGATCCCCCTCGGAAGCCTCACCGTCATCACGGGTCTGAGCGGCGCAGGGAAGTCGTCCCTTGCTTTCGAGACCCTTTATGCCGAAGGGCAGCGCCGCTACGTGGAGACCTTTTCTACCTACGCCCGCCAGTTTATGGATCGCATCGATCGCCCCCGTGTGGAGGCCATCGAGGGCATCCCTCCCGCCCTGGCCATCGAGCAGGGAGATCCCGTGAGGACCTCGCGCTCGACCGTCGGGACCATGACGGAGATTACCGATTATGTCAAGCTTCTCTACGAACGCATCGCCGGACTCTTCTGCAGGGGGTGCAAACGGTCCGTCAGGAAAGACACGCCCCAGAGTATTTTCAGCGGGATTTCGGGCCTCGAGGAGAGGACCCCCGTCGTCATGACCTTTCCCTTCGAGGGCAGGGGAAGCAGGGATGAGAAGCGCGAAACGTTGCAGCAGGCCGGTTTCTACCGCCTCTGGAAGGGGGGTCAACTTATTCCCATCGAGGGGGCGCCCGATGACAGATGCTGGAACGTCGTCGTAGACCGTTTTCATTTCAAGACGAAAGAGAGAAAGCGCATCATCGACTCCCTCGAGATGGCCCTGAAGGCCGGCAGGGGATTTGTGGACCTCCATCTCCCCGGCGATGAGGTCCTGCGATTCAGCTCGGCCCTGCAGTGCCCCTACTGCGATATTCCGTACCGGAGCCCCTCGGCCAATTTTTTTTCCTTCAACTCCCCCGCCGGCGCCTGTCCCACCTGCCGTGGTTTCGGCAGGACCGTCGACGTGGACCTCGATCTCGTCGTACCCGATCCCGGAAAATCTATCCGGGAAGGGGCCGTAAAACCCTGGTCGGGTATCGCCAGAACGGAGTTCGAGGATCTCCTGGATTTCTGCCGCAGAAGACGCATCCCGACGAATGTCCCTTTCCGGGATCTCACGGAAAGACAGAAGGCGTTGATCATGGGAGGGGATGATACCTTCTATGGCATCAGGGGGTTCTTTGAATGGCTTGAAAAGAAACGTTACAAGCTCCATGTCCGGGTTTTCCTTTCCCGATACCGGGGTTACCTGACCTGCCCCGCCTGTCAGGGGACCCGTTTCCAGGAGGAGGTTCTCCTGTGGCGCATCCGGGGGAAAAATATCGCAGAGCTCTATGCCCTGAGCATTGAGGAGGCCCATGGGTTTTTTACGGGGGTGGACGATCAGGACGAGGCGGCGGCCATCCTCCTGGAGGAAATCAGGCGGAGACTCAAGTACCTGATGGAGGTGGGGCTTGGCTACCTCACGCTGGACCGCCAATCCCGTACACTTTCCGGCGGGGAGGTCGAACGGGTGAGCCTGACCAAGGCTCTCGGTTCATCGCTCGTCAACACGCTCTACATTCTCGATGAGCCCACGGTCGGGCTGCATCCCCGGGACAGCGGCCGTCTTCTCGGCATCCTGCACTCGTTGAGGGATCTCGGGAATACCGTCGTCGTCGTCGAGCACGACCCGGAGATCATCCGAGGGGCCGATCATATCGTGGACCTCGGCCCCGGGGCAGGGGAGAAAGGCGGGGGGCTGCTCTACAGCGGTCCCCTGAAGGGAATCGAGCAGGCCGAAGCCTCGCTGACAGGCAGATACCTGAAGGGTGATTTCCGGATCCCGATCCCGGAGCGGAGAAGAAAAGCGAAGGGTTTCATCGTCGTCAAGGGGGCCAGGGAGAATAACCTGCGGGGAATCGATGTCAGGTTCCCCCTCGGGGTCATGGTTGCCATCACGGGTGTGTCAGGATCGGGAAAGAGCACCCTCGGAATCGACACCCTCTATCGGGGCCTCAAACGATTGAGGGGCGGGGCTGAGGAAAAACCGGGTGGGTTCGACGCCATCGAAGGGGTGGAGAATATCCGCGATGTCATCCTGGTGGACCAGCGTCCCATCGGCAAAACGCCCCGGGCAACACCACTGACCTATCTGAAGGCCTATGATCCCATCAGGGCTCTCTTTGCCGCGCAGCCGGCTGCGCAGGCCCGGGGATACACGGCCTCAACCTTTTCCTTCAACACCCCGGGTGGAAGATGTGAAGAGTGCCGCGGCGAGGGGTTCGAAAAGGTTGAGATGCAGTTTCTCTCCGATATCTTTCTGCCCTGCCCGCGCTGCGACGGGAAGCGTTTCAGCGAGGAGGTCCTCGAGATTCACTACGGGGGGAGGAACATCCATGAGGTCCTCTCGATGACGACCGACGAGGCCATGGACGTTTTCAAGGTCCATCCGAGAATTGTCAGGGCCTTGAAATTCCTGGGGGATGTCGGTCTCGGCTACCTGCGCCTTGGACAGCCGATCAACACGCTCTCCGGCGGCGAGGCGCAGCGTCTCAAGCTTGCCCAGCACATAGGCCTCGCCAGAGTCAGCAACGCCCTTTTCATCTTCGACGAGCCCACCGTTGGGCTTCATCCCGTAGACATATCGAAGCTCCTCGAAGCCTTTGCAAGGCTTCTCGAGGAAGGAAACAGCATCGTGGTCATCGAGCACAATCCCGAGGTGGTGAAGTGCGCGGACCACGTGATCGATCTCGGGCCGGAGGGCGGCAGGGGCGGGGGATTCGTCGTGGCAAGCGGTACCCCCGAGGAAATCGCACACTCGAGCGACTCTGTGACAGGAACCTTCCTGAGGCCTTACATGGAAAAGTCTCCGGTGGTGATACCCGTCCGGGAGCCCCCTGCGGCGTTTGTGCATACCGTAACCGGCAAGGCCATGCTCGTCCGCGGGGCGCGGGAGCATAATCTCAGGAATTTGAGCCTCGAGATACCGAGGGACAGGATGGTGGTCGTCACGGGCGTGAGCGGTTCGGGGAAGTCGACCCTCGCCTTCGATATCCTCTTTGCCGAGGGACAGCGTCGGTTCCTGGAGTGCCTGCCCAATTATATCCGGCAGTATCTGAAGATCATGGACCGGCCGGAGGTCGACGACGTCGCGGGCATCCCGCCCACGGTGGCCATCGAGCAGAGGACAAGCCGGGGCAGCCCCCGCTCGACCGTGGCCACCCTGACGGAGATTTATCATTACCTTCGCCTTCTCTACAGCAAGGTGGGTATTCAGCACTGTCCCGGCTGTGGAAGTCCCATCGTAGCGAACCCCCCGGAGGAGATTATCGGCGAGATCGGCAGGCGCTGTAGGGGGGGGAATGCGACGATCCTCGCCCCGATCATCCTGGGCAGGAAGGGCATTCACCGGGAACTCCTGGTGAAGATGAGAAAGATCGGTTTCCGACAGGCGCTCATCGACGGCACTCTCCATTCACTGGAACCGGTTCCGAAGCTCGATCGCTTCCGCGAGCACGACATTGACGTAGTAGTCGGGGAAGTGAAGGGTGACGGTAGCCATGGTTCCCGGCTGTCAGGGATCGTCCGACAGGCCCTCGAGCTCGGACGGGGATCATTGAGGCTCATGGACAGGAAGGGCCGCCTGCGAACCTACAGCGAGAAAAGATACTGTACCCGGTGTCAGCGGGGATTCGACGCCCTGGATCCCAGGCTTTTTTCCTTCAACAGCAGGCAGGGGGCCTGCCCCCGCTGCGAGGGGATGGGAAGTTTCGGAGAGATGACCTGTCCCGCCTGTCAGGGAAAGCGGCTCCGCGAGGAAGCGCTCGCCGTCAAGGTCAAGGGCTGGGGCATCGGGGATCTCATTTCGCTTTCCGCTAAAGAGGCAGAGAAGATACTGACTTCCTTCAACTTCGACGAAAAGGAGACCGTCATCGCCGGGGGGATCCTTACGGAACTCCTGCCGAGGCTTAAGTTTCTCGGTCAGGTCGGACTCGATTATCTTGCCCTGGAAAGGGCGGGCGATACGCTCTCGGGCGGCGAGGCCCAGAGGATACGTCTCGCGGCGCAGCTGGGTTCCAACCTCACGGGGGTGTGCTACATCCTCGACGAGCCCACCATCGGGCTCCACCCGCGGGATAACGAGATGCTCCTTTCCACCCTGGAGGAGCTTAAAGATCGAGGCAATTCCATCGTCGTCGTGGAGCATGACGAGGAGACCATACGGCGGGGAGATTATATCATCGATCTCGGGCCGGGCGCGGGACCGGGCGGCGGCCGGGTCGTTGCCGCGGGAACTCTCGATCAGCTCAGGGCCTCTCCGGAATCGGTTACCGGTGCGTGGTTGAACGGGAAACGCGATCGGGCCATCACGTCGAAACTCAGACCTGCGCGAAAATGGCTCCGTGTTGAGGGAGCGACCAAGCACAACCTTAAGGGGATCGACGCGGCAGTCCCCCTGGAGACCTTGACCTGTGTGACGGGCGTCAGCGGCTCGGGAAAATCGACCCTCGTCAAGGAGATCATCTATCATACCCTGGCCTCCCGGCTGTCGAAGCAAAACGGGCAGCCCCATGGCTGCAGGGAGATCACCGGCTGGGAGCACCTTGCGAGGGTCGTGGAGATCGATCACTCGCCGATCGGCCGCACGCCGCGCTCCACGCCGGCAACCTACGTGGGCCTCTTCGATGACATCCGCCGCCTCTTTTCCATGGTGCCCGATGCCCGGACGAGGGGATTCGGCCCGGGCCGCTTCTCCTTCAACGTTTCGGGCGGCCGGTGCGAGGCCTGTGCGGGCCAGGGAAGGATCAGGGTGGAGATGGCCTTTCTGCCGGATGTCTACGTTGCCTGCGAGTCGTGCGGTGGAAGGCGTTTCAACGAGGAAACCCTGGCCGTCTGCTACCGGGGCAAAAACATACACGATGTCCTCGGGATGAGCTTCCGCGAGGGCCTTGAGTTTTTTGAGGCCATACCGGGTATCCGCAAGGCCCTGGAACTCCTCGTCGCCATCGGCCTCGATTATCTCACCTTCGGCCAGTCGAGCCCCACCCTATCCGGCGGTGAAGCCCAGAGGATCAAGCTGGCCCGGGAGCTCGCGGCAGCGACGAACGGCGCGCGAAAGACCCTCTACATCCTCGATGAGCCAACGACGGGCCTTCACCTGGCGGACATCGATAAAATTCTCATGATCCTCCAGAGGCTTGTCGATCAGGGGAGCACGGTGATCGTCATCGAACACAACCTGGAGGTCATCAAGTCCGCGGATCACATCATTGATCTCGGTCCGGAAGGCGGCGAGGCGGGCGGAAGAATCGTTGTCGCGGGGAGCCCCTTCGAAATTCTACGGCACCCATCGTCCCATACGGCTAAGTTTCTGAATCGATACCTGGAGGGCTGAAAAGACGGGGCTTTCAACTTTTTGTTTTTCTTTACGTCATACCTCTCGTATCACTTTTCAGATATGCCTCGATCTCCCGCATCGTTTGTGCCTGCTGCCGGCAGAGGCGATGCGCTTCTTCCAGGGTAACGCGTTCGAATCTTATTCGGGCCCGGGGGACCGCCTGGACGACCCTCGGGATATCCGTCGAAACGACGGTGGCGATTTTGGTATAGCCGCCCGTGGTCTGTTCGACGAGGAGGATGATCGGCTGGCCGTCGGCGGGAAGCTGCACGTTGCCGGGCGTGATCGCCTCGGAGATGATGCTTTCGGGCATGCCCTCGTCGTGATGAACCGCCGGGCCCTTCAGCCGGTAGCCCATCCGGTCCGCCTGGAGGGTCACCTCGTATTCGGCGCTGAAAAACGTGTCGAGGCCCTGCCTGAAGGCGTCGTCCTGGGGTCCGGGAATCGCACGCAGTGAGATTTCTTTCGGATAGCCGGGGATCCACTTTTCGGGAAGTCTGCGGGGATTCGAAAGGAGCGAGACCTCCGCCCGCCTCAGGAGATCTTTCTCCTTCAGGATGCGGCCGTCGTATCCCCCGAGCTTCGCGCGGCTGCAGGTTGAGCGGCTCCCCATGACGACGGGTACGTCGATCCCCCCCGTGACGGCGAGGTAGGCGCGGCATCCACCCTTCGCCCTCGGCATTCTGATGAGGTCCCCTCTTTTCACACGCAGGGATTGCCATCCCGGAGCCGGCTCGCCATTGAGGGTCATTCCCATGTCCGCCCCGGTGAGAGCAATATCGGCGTCGGAGAGCATCTCCAGTACGGGGCCGAGCATGGTGATCTCAAGCACGGCCGCGTCAGGCGCGTTTCCGACGAGGAGGTTGGCGATGCCGTAGGCGAAAGGGTCGGCGGCGCCGGAACGAGGCACGCCCCGGTCAAGATAGTCGAAGCGGCCCCGGTCCTGGACGGAGGTGAAAAACCCCGGCTTCTGGACGATGAAGGCTTCCATCAGGTTGTCCCCTTTTCGGCGATTTGGTAAAAGTCCTCTTCGGAGATCGACACAAACCGGATCCTGTCGCCCGACTCGTACAGGAAGGGATTCTTGCGCTCGGGGGCAAAGAGCCGAAGCGGCGTCCTGCCGATAATCTGCCAGCCTCCGGGGCTGTCCTGGGGGTACATCCCGGTTTGGGCCTCGGCAATTCCCACGGAGCCTGTCGGCAGGAGAGTCCTGGGGGTCTTGCGCCGGGGTGTATGGAGGCGTTTGTCGAGCCCGCCCAGGTAACAGAAACCGGGTGCAAAGCCGATCATGTAAATGGGATAGACCGTCCCGGAATGGATGGCGATGACCTCTTCGGCGGAAAGGTGGTTGTGCTCCGCTACGATCCCGATGTCCGGTCCGAATTCACCGCTGTAACAGACAGGGATCTCCACGGTGCGGGGGTCGGGGATTCGGACCTCTTGCAGCCGATTCTCGAGGTTGTCGAGGATTCTTTTCAATTGATCCGGTGAGGTGACGAGAGGATCGTAGAGGATGGCCAGGTTGCGATACGCGGGGATAACGGCCTCGAACCCTTCCGGGGGATTTTTCTTGAGAAGCGCTGTCACGAGCCTTATTTTCTCGTTGACAGCCGGGTCGATGCCCTCCCCGTATTCGACCAGGATCGCCCGGTCACCGCTCACGCGAAAACGGGGTTTTTCGAAAAGAGGATCAGCCATCAGGAATCCCCCCGGCCCGGGATATTAAATAAAAGTTCCCATGGGA
>Ga0209253_10005982_pt1 | contig 10533 bp, 10 predicted proteins | sample FrelakmetBRP12BR_FD_187145 | JGI IMG/M metagenome (GOLD analysis project Ga0209253, IMG submission 187145) | Freshwater lake sediment microbial communities from the University of Notre Dame, USA, for methane emissions studies - BRP12 BR (SPAdes)... | ecosystem: Environmental > Aquatic >... | reverse complement strand
AGCAAACAAAGGTCTCCTGCTGACCATAAACTCACTCACAATCAACGCTGGCAGTAACTACCAGGTAAAGCTAGTGTCTTCAAAAGGCAACCAATTCATGTACTCGGCCTACGCTCCGGCTTCATAGCATGTGCGCGCAAACCCCAGTCATTGGCGTACTGGGGATCCCTCTACCCCCATCCTCCGCCAGATACCCACCCGCAAACCTCTGCCAGCCCCCCATTTCAAAATAGAAACAACAAATCATTCTGAACACGCATGCCAAGAGCTGGTTCCTTTTTTTGTAGCTTCCTTTTTCACCTGCTGTAGATGGATCTAGGCACTGTTCATCCCCGCACTCCCAGCGCTCTACCGCCCGTTCTTCTTCGGCCTAGAACAGCTGGCATGATTCAGCATCGCTCTAATGAGCAGAGCTTCTTCTCTTCTCTGAAGGCGACTGGAAGACAGCGACGAATGCCTTCACTCTTATCTACATGCTTACAGTTGTTCTAACCTGTGGTCACCTTTGCTCAGAGACGCTTGGACGCTTGCAATCGAAGCTTTGAGTTGGATGGAGATGCGTAACCTGAGCGAGCGTCTGGCCCTCGGACGAACCGTCAAGCAACTAGGAATAGCCGATCCCAACACCACGAGACTTGCACACATGCTGGTGTGCGAAACCGTAAGGCGGAGAAACTTCATAGACTGTTTCATCAACCACGCCATAACGCCTGACAAGGTAGTCGAGCAGGATCTGGGCGTGCAGGCGTTTCTACGGCTTTACGTCTACCAGACCCGCGTGGCCAAAAACTGGAGCAAACCCGACATCCAAGGGGCAGAAAACATAGCTGGCCTAGGTCGCGCTATCCTCGGTTGGAAGGCACTATGGAAAGTCGAACCTGTGCTAGGTCTTTTGCTCACTCAGAAACCCTCAGTCGTCTTTGAAGGAGCCAGCGACGAAAGAAGAATCGGACTGCAGACCTTCCACCCCACGTGGTTCGTCAAGTACTGCTTTAGGCTTCTCGGTAGACGCGAGGCGATAAGAATGCTTGAAGCTGACAGGGGACAGGCGCCCATCTACTTGAGACTAAACACGCTCAAAGCAGAAGAGGGTGCGGCTCTGGAGAGGCTGGTAGAAGCAGGTGTCAAGCTCGAAAAGGTTGAAGGCCTTAAACATGCTTACCGCGTGGTAGGCACGAGGCAGCCGCTAACCAGTACAACACCGTTCCAGGAAGGCCTATTCTACATTCAGGACAAGGCAAGCTGTTTCGCCGCCGAGGCGGCAAACCCACAACCAGGCGCTACCGTACTGGACGTATGCGCCGCACCAGGAGCTAAAACTACGTACCTCGCCCAGTTAATGCAAAACAAAGGCATCATATACTCAATCGACTACTCACGCCGCAGAACGAGCGTGTGGAAAACCGAGGTCACCCACATGGGCGCCCAAATAGCCGAACCAGTCATTGCCGACGCGCGAGTGCCGTTGTCTCTGATGTTGGAGGCTGACGTGGTCATTTTGGATCCGCCGTGCACGAGCACGGGTACGTTCCGGAAGCTGCCCTCCGCAAAATGGCGCATCAGGCCCCGCTCAATCGACAAAATGGCCACCTTCCAACGGCAAATGCTCGACAGCCTCACCGAAAACGTTAAGCCGAATGGCATGTTGGTCTACTCAACCTGCAGCATCACCGTCGAAGAAAACGAAATGATCATCGAACGATTCCTCAAACTGCATCCCGAATTCACGCTGATCGCCGTAACGCCCAAAATAGGACTGCCGGGTTTGAGGGGACTGAACAAATGCCAGAGACTCTACTCACACGTCCACGATTGCAACGGCTTTTTCATGGCAAAAATGCAGAAAAAGTAAACACTCACTGATTGCAGGTAAAGCTAGTGGCCTTTCGCAATGCGGCTTTTCTCTATACTACACAACATTTCGAAGATCACTTTCGCGGCTACTGCAGCAGAGACTCCCTGATCATAGGAGGGCGAGATCTCGAGCAAGTCAAAACCCACGACGCGCTCGTCGCATATGGCACCCAGTATATCCAGTAGGCAGGCTGGGTCGAGTCCGTCTGTTTCGGGGTTCTGCACGGCTGGCGCGTAGGCTGGGTCGAGGAAGTCCATATCCACGGACACGTAGAAGCTATCGTACCTTGCGAGTTTTTTCATCAGCTGGCTTATTGTTTGTGGTGTGCCTTCTTTTCGGATTTTCTGCGCGGTGAAAAAGTTGATTTCCGCACTTTTGGCGTAGGCCAGCTCCTCCTTGCACACCGCCCGCGTGCCCAACTCGAAAATCGCTGCAGGCTTCACCGACTCGCTGATCCGCCGCATAAACGTTGTGTGGGAAAGCTTCAAATCCATGAACTCGTCCCGCAAATCCAAATGCGCGTCAAAACTGACCACAGCGGTCTTCCCTGCCTTGGCCCCCAAGCCTCGCATGGTGCCTAGCGTAATCGTGTGCTCACCGCCAATCGTGACAGGCATCTTACCTGCTGTCAACGTGCTCTTGATCACCAGCTCAAGCCGCTCAAGTGTGGTCTCAGTGTCCGTTGAAACATGCAAGTCGCCAAGGTCATGCAGCTTCAGGTCTTCAACATCCAAGCCCGTTCGAAAACTGTAAGTCTCAATGTTCAGCGAAGCCTGCCTGACCGCCGTAGGCATAAACCGTGCACCTGTACGATACGTGCTCGTAACGTCAAACGGGACGCCTAGAACCACGTAATCGGCTTTCTCAAATGGCTTGTCAAAGCCACTGAAAACGTTTGACTGAGAAGCAAAAAGTTCATTACCGCCCATTGCGCTTGCCTCATGCTTGAGCGTTGCTTATCTGCCGCTTGGTTCTAAACCTTTTCGCTTGCCAAGCTTGAAGGCGCATGAGGCTGATGGACATGAGACATAGCGCGCGCGCTAAATTTATTAACGTTGCCGTTTATGCATTAAGGTTAAAGGCTGATAGATCAATGTCGATTATATCCAAGCTGACTGAAAGCAAAGGTTTCCTCCTTGTCTCAGTTTTCTACTTGGTCGTTGCTCTTCTCAGTCTTGTGCTAATGGCCATGACGGGCTTCCCGCCTCACATGGGAATCATCGGCATATTCAGCCTTGCCGCAGGCTATGGCGTACTTATGAAAAGAAGCTGGTCACTATACCCAATCATTGTACTGTTCTTCGTGGCCACCGCGTTCTCACTCTACATGCTCTACTACGAGCTCGCGACAAACGTACTAATAGTCCTAGGCTCTGTCGCCTACCTCGTGCTCTCGTGGATCGCTACCGCATACGTGGCCTCAAAGAGAGCCAAACTGGAAGGCTAGGAACCCGCCTTACCGAAGGCTCTTGAAAAGACTGACCGCAACCTCTTCTCCCTCATCAACAAACTGCACGTCCTCCGCCAACTCAACAAACCCGTCGGCCTTGGCCAGCGTCGTGATCGCACCTGAAGCACCCGGCTCAACAGGATCAGCCACTGACCGACCCTGCTTGTCTTTGCGCAAAGCAACCATGACAAACGTTCGCCTCCCTTTTGCCGGAAACATCCTCATGCCTGCAACCGCCCTAACCTTTGGGTCCTTCATCGCCTTCCTTCCGGCCATGCCGCACACAACTGGACGCGCGAACAGATGAAAGACGAGTAGCGCGGAAGCCGGATGGCCCGGAAGCGAAAAAACGGGCTTACCATCGACCACCGCAAACGTGATAGGCTTCCCAGGTTTGATTGCAACGCCCGAAAAGACTACGCCAGGTTTTCCCAATGAACCCACCGTCTGAGGCACCAGATCTCTAGGCCCAACCGAGACACCACCTGAAGTAACAACAGCATCCGCAGAAGCCAGCGCACCTCCCAGAGCCATCTCAAGCGCGACCCTATTATCCCGAACGACACCATAATGAATGGGGTTGCCGCCGCTTTCCGTGACCGCAGCGCAGAGGCTGTAGGCGTTTACATCGTAGATTCTGCCCGCCGGAAGCCTCTTTCCAGGTTGGGTGATTTCGCCGCCAGTGGACAAGACAGCCACACGCGGGACTAGGTAGACTCTGGGTGTGGCACGGCCTACTGCGGCAAGGACACCGATTTCTCGGGCAGCAAGTATTGCGCCTGTCCTCAGTACGGTCTGGCCTTTCTTGATGTCCGACCCAGCTTTCATGAAGTTCTCGTCTTTCGCCACCGGGTTCGAGATGCTCAACCTGTTTCCTTCTCGCTCCGTGTCCTCCACCATAACCACGGCGTCAGCACCCTTAGGCATCGGCGCACCAGTAACAATCTCAAACGTCCTACCATTCGTCATCATCACCGTCGGCGATTCGCCAGTGTTCACCATCCCACAGACCACCAGTCTCACGGGATTCTTCTCATTTGCGCCGAACGTGTCCTCAGCAATGACGGCGTACCCGTCAACGGTCGAGCGGTTGAAAGGAGGTACATCCAAGCCCGAGGTCACGTCTTCTGCTAAGACACGGCCGTGCGCCTCCAAAAGCGGGATTTTCTCAGTGCCCAGCGGCTTAGGCCTAAAGCGTTTTCTGATGGTTTCTTGTGCTTCGTCGAAGGTCAAGAGCTTCCTAAACACTCACCTTGGCCTCCACAATGCTACTGAACAGGCTAACCGAAACCGTTTCACCCTCCTCCAAGCCTTCGCGGTTCTCAGCCACAACAACATATCCATTGGCCTCAGTCAAGGTCGAAATCGCGCCCGACCCCCTAGCACTCACGGGCCTAGCGAACAACTCGCCACCCTCCCAATGCACGCAGACGCGCACAAACGTCTTTCTGCCCAGTGCAGAGGTCACCCTATTCGTCAGCCTCGCCTTGACCACGGGTCTCAGCTCTGTTCCCTTCAGCCCCAGTTGTCTGCAGATCAGCGGCCTGGCAAAAAACTCAAATCCCACAACCGCTGCTACAGGGTTCCCCGACAGGATAACGATAGGCTTTCCATCAACCACAGCAAGTGCCGTAGGCATGCCTGGCCGCATCGCCACACCATGCGCGACCACGCCTGGCTTCCCTATCCTGCCAACGACTTCAGGGACGAGGTCAGCCTCACCGACACTCGTTCCCCCAGTAGTTATTACTGCGTCTGCCTTCCTGAGGCCTTCCTTTAGCATGCAGCCAATCTCCTCAACATCATCTCCTGCTATGCCCAAATCCAGAGGCTCAGCGCCCAACTCAAAGCACATCGACGAAACCATAAGTCGGTTAGTGTCAAAAATCTGATTTGGGTGCAGCTTATGGCCGATCTTCGTCAACTCATTTCCCGTGGCCAAAACGCCGACGACAGGTCTTTCGTAGACCTTCACTTTGGTTCTTCCCAACGCTCCGATCAAGGCCAAATGATAAGGCCCTAGACGAGTTCCAGGTTCCAGCACTGTCTTTCCTTTTGGCACGTCTTCGCCTTTCAAGGAAACGTTCGCTCCAGGCGTCAAGGCAACCCAAACCTCAATTCCACCCTCAACTCGCTTGGCATTCTCCAGCATGGCCACCGCGTCCGAGCCCTCGGGCATCGGATTCCCGGTTGAAACCTGCACGGCCTGTTTCCTGCCCACGCTTTTTCCTTCAGTCAACGCAAACGTCTTGGGCCTGAACTGCGAAGCGTTTGCAGTGTCTTCCGTCCTTACGGCGTAGCCGTCAACTGCGGACTTGTCAAACCGAGGCAAATTCTCATCTGCAATCACGTCTTCTGCCAGAACTCTGTTCAAAGCGAAGGGCAAAACTACAGTTTCAGCATTCAGCTTCCTAGCTGGGGCTGCCTTCAGGAATAGCTGAAGCGCCTGATCAACCGACGTCAGCTTCTGAAACCCTTTCAAACGAACCAAAACGGGTACCCATAAAAAACATCATGAAAGGGCATAAAAAACTATCGCACTGCATGCAAAGAGCCTTTCAGTTCCTTTCTAAATATGTCGCGCATCTTCAGCGCGTCAATATCCAACAGCGGGCTCTCGCATATCAACACAGGCCTGAGTCTGAAATCAACGATCACTTTCGCAAGCATCTCAAAACTCGGACCATAGCCAATCTCGTCCATGGTATGATGTCGCCGCTCGCCCTTCTCCGAATACTCGATTTTCGTGAAGTGGCAGTGCATGTTCCGAATTGCTTCGGTGTCGAGGCGGCTTTCAGCTTGCTCGATAGCTTCGCGGAAATCCTCAACCCTTTTGAAGCGTCCTCGATCCCGCGCGTGAAGGTGAGCCCAATCAATCACAAGCTGGGTTTGCTCGACCTCTTCGCAGAATCCTAGAATCTCCTCCAGGCTTCCTATTTGCGAGGGCTTGCCCATCGTCTCTGCTCCGAGCCTTACGCCAGTTGCTCCAAGACTCTTTAACGTGGCAACCACGTCCTTCATTGCACCAACAACGCGCTTGTGTGCCTCAGGAAGCGGCCTCTTACCGTAGAAGCCAGGATGAAAAACCACCGTGTTGGCTTTCATCCAGTCAGCGCCGATGGCGCAGGCAATCAGCCGCTTCTTGCTTGCCTCCACGATCTGCTTCTCGCCGTTGAAGTTGATGAAGTACGAGCCGTGCAGGCTGAGCAAGACATCGTTCTCGTAAGCCTTCGAGCCTAGCTTTTCAGCCTCCTCGCGTCTTATCTGAGGTACATCGCCCCAGTAGATAGCCTCATACTCAAATGCGTCAAGGCCCTCCTCACGCAGAAGCGCCGGAGCATCCTCCAGCCCAGCATTCATCATTCTAAACGTGGGAGGTACCCCCGCAGGGCCAAACCTGGGGCGGTCAGCCATCAAAACCAGCCAGAAAAATACTCACTTCTTCCTGTACCGATGGCTCCATTGCCCGAACGCCACGTAAGACAGCACAACCAAGGCGGAAAGCCACGCTGCAGCATTCTGGAACGCAAGAAACTTGCCCGCGCCGTCTAACTCAGCGAGCGGCTTGAACACGCTGCCAATGCCCGAGGCGAAATCCCTGAAACCCGGAGCTATCCACAGCAATGCACCATTTATGGCGGAGACGGCATTGCCAACGGGTGCCAGGGCTTCGTTGGTTCCTCTGACGAACCCGAGCAGTGAAGGGGTCGTTCTGTAAAGGTTCGATGCGCCTCGGTAAATAGTCAGCGGATAGGCCAGAAGCGAGACGATGAGAACAAACAATGCAAAGACCGCAAACACAATCATTGCGCTTTTCATCTTGCCTCTTGCTGAATGGGTCTTCTTCGCAATGTAGGAGAAACCCTTGACCTTTGACAGGTTTGATTCGATCCTTCCGAAGAATAGCTTCAGTCGGGATTCTGCCTTTTTCCCGTGTTTTTGGGGCTGGCTAGCCTTTCCCCTCCACGTTTCTTGGGGCCTTGTACCAACGTGTCTCGCCAGATATGTCCAGCTGGCCACGAGAGCGATAATCACTGTCAATGGAACAAGATGAAACAGCGGGCTTACGGTCAGCGTGACGTTCCAGCCGGTTCCCGGAAACTGAAAACTCGACTGCAATGAAGACGTGTCCTCAACACCCAAGCCCATGGCGTAGACGATCACCAAGTACTCGATCAGAACTGCTATGACTAGGAAGATCATCATCGGCGTGAAGTCTTTCAATGCTGCCCAGCGAGATGGCACACGGTTCTGAGGGTTCAGCTTTGCCATTCAATTCACCATTCATCATATTGCTGTCTATGGATGTGTTGCACTTGCATTATTGCTGTCCTCACTAAAAAACGTGACTGTGAAGGCCAGCCCTGCCTCTGAAGATCTTGAACCTCGGTCGGTTTATGCAGAAGATTCAACGGTGAAGAAAACAATTATTAACTCTTAGACCGCAAGATGATTGTTGAATCCCAGACACAGAACGCAACATGGTTAGGGTAATGAATGCAGAAATCGGGCAAGTCTGAACGTGCTAATCTGTACAAGGACCGCAACACGCAAGTCTTCCTAAGCAAATTCCTGAGCGGCGAGATCACCGAACTTGAGCCGGTTTATGATCCTAAGACAGGCTACGGATATGCGCTTGTCGAAGCAATCCTCGGTGAGAGTGTGGACGCGGAGCATTTTCTTGCCAAGCTACATGGGGCGGGCATTCTGAAGAGAAGGCTGTATGACAAAGTCATCTACTGTCCTAGATGTGGCTCCTCAAACATCTCTACCCGTTACTGCTGTCCGTACTGCAAATCATTTGACGTCCAAAAAAGCTCACTGATCGAGCATGTAAAATGTGGCTACATGGACGTTGAGGAAAACTTCCAAAAGGGAGACGGACTCATCTGTCCAAAGTGCCATGGCGAATTGAAGAAGCTTGACGTTGACCACAGGCGAGCTGGCGTATGGTGTTCTTGTAAGGAGTGTAGCAAGAGCTTCGACATACCTGTAACAGCTCACTTCTGCAGGGATTGCCACGCGGACTCCAACTTTGAGGATGCCGTTATCAAAGATGTCTATGCGTACAGCCTTAATGAAGACGTTAAGGAAGAGGTGTCGCTGGACTGGGTCGTTATCACGCCTGTGCGCGATTTCCTGCGGGACAACGGGTTCCACGTGGAGAGTCCGGCCTTCGTGAAAGGCAAGTCTGGAGCAAACCACGTCTTCGACATAGCCGCCTTCAAAGATGAGATCACTAGAAAGGTGACCGTGATCGATCTGGCAACATCCATGAAGGGCGCCGTCTCCGAACAACCCGTAATCGCTCTGTTCGCCAAGATCTATGATGTCTCCCCTAATCAGGCCTATCTGATCGCAATCCCCGAATTGAGTGAAAACGGGAAGAAAATGGCAGAGCTATACAACATCCAAGTAGTGGAAGCGAAAACCCAGAAAGAGACAATAAAGACGTTGAAAGAAAAGATGTTCAGGAAATGAAGCCACGGCGGATTAGCTTCGGGTCGTTGCTAGTTCTTCGCGAATAGTGCGATGTTTCCTCTTTCTGTCACAACCTTGGTTATGTACTTGCCTTCAGGCAGAGGTATGTCTGCTCTAATGTAGTCCGTGCTTATGCCTGCGTTAAAGAATAGGTCTGCTGTGTATCGTTCATGCCATGTTGCATTTAGTATCCAGACGGCTACTACGTGGCACGTCACTGAACCGTCGTTCCGAAGAGAGAGCTTAGCGCCTTCAATGACTAACCTCACGCCTATGAAGTCGATGTCAACCGTCGTTTGGTTGGCGTCAGGGTTAGCGTCACAGAATTTCATCCTTATTGTTCCGTTGGTTTGAACGTAATCTTGCCAAACAGTCGTCAGGTTTACAGCGTAATACTTGAACTCGGTTGCTGGGGAGTCTCCTGCAGTAGTGTTGAATCCGACGTCGCTGTATGTTTTCCATGTCCATTCGTAGGCTTTGATGAACCACCGTTCAAGAGTGTCGCTGGTTTTATAACGGACTACAATCTCCGCAGACTCTGTGTATTCTCTGGGGTAGGTGGATAGGTCCACGGTGAATCCTCCTTCTATGTCTAGTCCGTAGCTGTCCTGGGATTCACGCTCGTTCTCTTTGAAGGTCTCGTAAGAACCGTTGACGGCCCATGTGTCCGTGTATGTTCTGTTCACTCGGTTTCCACTGTTCGTCGTGTATTCGCATCCACTTGGAAACCACGTTGAGCGTATCATTTGTTCAGCATTTGTAAGGGCTATTCTTTCCTGAATCCTTTCCCAGTCCAGCTGATTCATTTCATAGCTCCAGAGGATCACGTTGCCCACTATGATCACGACTAGGACGAGACTTAGCATGACGACTATTACGTTGCTCACGCCGCGTTTATCTTGTCTAAGGCGCTTCATAATAGCCTCCAACGTGCGTCCCCCTGCTCGTCACGATATCTACATAGTATAGGCTGCCTGTCGCCCAGCTGCACGAGACGTTAAGCCACGCATGGGTGCTAATCTCTAGGACGGGAAGCGAGTCGTAGAACCGGGAAGTGTGGTTGACGTAGACTTGGGAAACATGGATGGACACTTTTCCAACGTTGTGAAGGCAGACCCGTATGTTTCCCGTTGAAGAACTAAACCATATGTCCTCAATTATCACTCGTTCGCTCATCGTCTCACGCAGGTTAGTCGTTATGACGTAAGTTGCGGTCGTGGCGATAGCCATAGCGGCTACAGCAATTACAGTAAGCAAGAGATTACTCAGGACAGGTGTTATAGCTCTCCTATCACGGATAAACCGGAGTCTTCTTGCCATCCTCTCAGACTCCCAGAAAGATTTTGAGAGCTATGTAGCCGCAAAGCATCATGATGAGGCTGTGCTTGAGACCGGCGTTTATCGTTCCTTCGCTAGTTTTTCCGGCAACGAGTCCTCCGAAGAAGGCTTGGATCAATGTCATGTGGAAGAATATCCGTCGCATCATGTCAGCCGATACTGCCGACTTGCCTAGAATCGGCAGGCCTTCTATGCTCACGAAGAATGACTTGAAAAGCAGCACTACGGTGAAGAGGAAGACGAAGAAGGCCACATAGACTATGGCAACGTAGGGCCTTGACTGGTTCCTTCGTTCCTTGTCAAGCATCAGAGTTGACTGGACGAACTTGCCCATGGGATCAAACACTTTCTCTATATGGCCGCCTGAACGACTGGCCTCGATTATCAGAGGCACCGTCCTCTGCACGAG
>Ga0209253_10005981_pt1 | contig 10534 bp, 7 predicted proteins | sample FrelakmetBRP12BR_FD_187145 | JGI IMG/M metagenome (GOLD analysis project Ga0209253, IMG submission 187145) | Freshwater lake sediment microbial communities from the University of Notre Dame, USA, for methane emissions studies - BRP12 BR (SPAdes)... | ecosystem: Environmental > Aquatic >... | reverse complement strand
CGGCCAGCCCAGCCTGTGCATCTTCCAGCCTACCTGCGGCAACGCGTTGGCTCTGGAACACAACGGCGACCTGTACTCTTGCGATCACTTTGTCGAACCGGCTTTTTTGTTGGGTAATATCCAGAAAACACATATGATCGATCTGGTTTCTTCTGAACAGCAGCGCAAATTTGGCCAGGACAAATTCGACAGCCTGCCCCAATACTGCCGCGATTGTAAGGTGCTGTTCGCCTGTTACGGGGAATGTCCGCGCAACCGCTTTATCCACACACCGGATGGTGAGCCGGGGCTAAACTACCTGTGTGCAGGTTACAAGGAGTTCTTCAGCCACATCAACCGGCCAATGCGCATCATGGCTGACCTGCTGCGCCGCGGGCGCTATGCCGACGAGGTGATGAACATCCTGGCGTTGGAAGAGATGCAAAAGATCCAGCAAGCGATTGCACTCGCCCGACCAGATGATCCCTGTCCTTGTGGGAGTGGAAGGATATTCCGGAAGTGTCATGGCCGGAAGCTGTCTGCCCATTCGCGGTGAGACCATGCGATCGACTCTATATTGATCGGCTAGTATCGAGCAATAAACAAACATGCACACGATTACACCTAAAAAGAAGCACCTGACTTCCGACTTGCTGGCAGGGCTGACATTTGCCTTGGTGAATATTCCTCAGTCGATGGCTCATGCAATGCTGGCGGCGGTCAATCCTGTGTTCGGCTTGTATACTCTGATGCTGGCGACACCCGTCGGAGCCTTGTTCACCAGCGCGGCATTCATGAACGTTTCGACTACCAGCGCCTTGGCGGTGGCAGCCGGCGACACGTTGATTACCTATCCGTCGGGTGACCGGGGAGCAGTCCTGGTAACCCTGGTGCTCATGATTGGCATTTTTCAAATCGTCCTGGGTTTATTCCGGCTGGGCTGGTTAACCCGCTTTATCCCATTTTCGGTGATGACCGGTTTCATGACCGGGGTAGCTGTGCTGATCATCATCGGCCAGCTCGGCGATTTCACCGGTTATTACAGCTCATACTCGGGCAAAATTCCCCAGGTAGCTGATCTGGTGCTGAACCGGCAATCGATCGAGTGGACTACCCTTGCTGTCGGTCTGTTAACGATCGGGCTGATCTATTGGCTGGGATCGACGCGCCTGTCAAAGTTTTCCCTGATCCTGGCTCTCCTGTTGGCTTCCGGAACAGCTGTCTTACTGAACGAGTTTTTTACAACCAGCATTAAGTTGGTTGGAGACATCGCCGATGTGCCGCGTGCCCTACCTAAACTGGTGTTGCCTGACCTGGCGCTCATATACCGGCTGATCGTTCCGGCGATCGCCATTGGAATCATCGGCCTGGTGCAGGGTGCGGGCGTCAGCCAAACCTTCCCCAACCCGGATGGAAAATTTTCTGATGTCTCTCGGGACTTTTTCGGGCAGGGAGCCGCCAACGTTGCAGCCGGCTTCTTCAGCGGCATCCCGGCCGGAGGTTCCAGCTCAGGAACAGCGTTGCTTATCAGCGCAGGAGCCCGCTCTCGCTGGGCAAATATCTTTAGCGGTATTATTGTTGCAATCGTGGTTTTGCTTTTTGCCAATCTGGTGGAACTGGTCGCCATGCCGGCCCTGGCCGGTTTGGTGATCGTAGCTGGTGTTCAGATGATTAACAAGGATGCCATACAGACGGTATGGCAGACGAATACCGTTGCCCGCACCATTATGCTGGTCACCTTTGGCTCCACGCTGGTCATGCCGCTCCAGTACGCCGTGCTTCTGGGTGTGGCGATCTCAATCTTGCTGTTCGTTCTCCAGCAGTCGAATACAATACGAGTTGTTGAATGGGTTGTTGGGGATGGCGTTTGGCCGGTCGAGCAGCCTGCGCCCAGGCAACTTGAATCTGGCCGGGTAACCGTACTTTATACCTACGGCAACCTTTTCTATGCTGCAGCGGATACGTTTGAGAAAGGCCTGCCTGCCGCCGAAGGCGCCAGACGGGCGGTCGTGATCCTGCTCTTGCGCGGCTTTGATGATATTGGCAGCACGGTGGCTGAGGTATTACGCCGATACGCGCAAGCCTTGCAAACCAACTCCGGCAAGCTGGTTCTGGCTGGTCTTTCCCCGACATTACGTGACCAACTCCAACGTACCGGGATGCTCAACTTGATCGGTGAGGAGAACATTTTCCTCGCCACTGAGACCATTGGCGAAGCAGGCAACGCCGCGCTGCGAGCTGCAACGGATTGGTTGGCGGAGGCCTCGAACACGCCCAATAATTAACAAGCAATTGCCTGTCAATTAACAGGCAATTGCTTGTTGTTTTGATACAGGTAACACCTTTTTTAACTAGTAACGGGCTCAATTACAACACCCGGTGGCTTCATCCCTGATATCCTGCTCTTTAGCGGTTCGATATAAAATCCATTACCTGCTGCCGGCTCGGAGCACCCTCCATCGGTCCAAGCTTCGTGACTGCGAGCGCCCCGACGGCGTTGGCGAAACGCCCGGCTTCTTCAAGCGGCATATTCTCCAGCAGCGCTACAGTGAACCCGGCGCAGAATGAATCACCCGCACCAGTTGGGTCGACTTCTTGCACAGCAAACCCGGGCACGTCGATCACTCGGTCCCTGGAATAGATGCGGCAACCCTTGGAGCCCATCTTGAGCACAACAGTTTTGCCCTGTGAAGCCCACAGCCGGCAACCCTGTTCGTCGGTATCGAGACCGGTAAGCATAGCGGCTTCTGTCAAGCTGGGTAAAATGACATCCGCGCGCTCGACTGCCGGTTGTACCAGGCCGCGGATCTGGTCGATGGTGAGTAGCTCGGGCCGGATGTTGGCGTCAAAGCTCAACCGGGCTCCAGGCGAGAGCAGGTGCATAGCCCTGTAACAGGCCTCTTTAGCGCTCGGTGAGGCTGCCAGGTTGCAGCCCGTGAGGTGCAGCCAGCGGGCGGACTGGATGTATTCCGGGTGGACGTGCTCCGGGCTGAGTCGGCCTGCGGCGGCATGGCGCCAGTGGTAAATGAACTTGCGGCTGCCGCCGGTGAAATATGCAATGAAAGCCACACCAGTCGTCTGGTCGGGCAGGATTGCCACTTGTGAACTATCCACCCCATCGCGCTCGAAGCGCTCCAACAGGCAGCGGCCAAAGTCATCCGGCCCAACTGCGCCGATGAAGCCAGCTGAATGTCCCAGGCGTGCGATGGTGTCAATGTAGATCGGGGTATCGCCGCTAGGGAAAGGCCCGGTGAAGTTCGCGGGCAGGTTCAAAGGTCGGTCAAGCTCGGTACGCATGATCTCGACCAGCATATTCCCGACTGAGATTACTTCTGGATTGCTCATATAATTTTCCCTACAGAATAGGTCCGTGATCGGTTCAGATATTAACCTGGATCACCTCTTACCAGCGCTTTAGCTCATTGGGATCTGCAGTGAGCAGCAGTTCTTCTCGTTCATAGAAATAACGTGCTGATTGTTCGACTAAAGGATCCAAGACTTCGGCAGGTGGGTTGCCAAACATTTGAGGATACGGATCCCCTCCAGGTCCCAGCGGCTCCGCGGAGCAGAAACATTTATCATTATTGTATCCAACTACATAAAGACTCATAATAATGAGGTCCAGGTCCATTGAACCGCAACCCAGGGCACGCCGGTTGGAGTCTGCCATGTGTAAGTTGGTCATCATATGCCCATATTCGAGCAGGGTGCCGGACAGATGCTCCTCCTCAGTAAACATATGGTACACATCCCCGGCGATATGCTTTACTCCAGGGTGGTTGATCGTCTCGATCAGCCGTTTGGCTTCACTGAAGGTATGACAGAAACTTACTTCGGCAGCGCGCACCGGTTCGATAGCAGCCCGAATACCTGCCTTCTGAAAGTCATCACCCAAGATGCGAATCGCTTCGGCGGCGCGCTGGAACTCCTGATCATCATATTTCTGAGGTCTTCCGACGGCGCCGGGTGCAAAAAGAATGTAAGCGCCTCCCAGCTCTACACACATCTCAATGTTGCGCCGGAAATAATCGATCGAACGCTGGGTAATGTGAGGCTTGTTGCTGGACAGCTCGCAATCCGGGCTGACCATCCCGCAAACTCCAGAGACTTTTACGCCGTAATCCTTCAGGATCTTCGCCGTTTCCTTGGTTTTATAACCGAGATCTGCTCCGTAACGATTCCCATGCAGCTCGATATAGCGCACATGATATTTGGCTAAGCGCGCGATGGAGCGCTCGAAAGGCTCGATGCCAAACCCCCAATTGCTCCACGAGAAATTGAGGCGGTGTTTGACATGCGGATTTTCCTGCCGAAACTTGATGAAACGCTCGATCACTTGCCGGTCTTTTAGTTGGAAATTCTGTGGTTTCATAAATCTACTCCTCTCTAAAGAAAAAAATGGGATTGGTTAACAGACAATTACACAAACTCAGCCGTCATTTAGCCAGAGTCTAAATTTTTTCAGGTAATCTGCTCAGGATATCCTCCATATGGCAGTTGGTAGTACCTTTTTATTCCGCGTAGGAGTCTGTGGGTTTGTTATTCCCAGTTGTTGCCAGGTCTGGATTGACGGAAGCGGCAAGCAGGCTCTGGGTGATCAGGCAATAAGCGTTGGTGTCAATGCGTTCGAGGGAGTCTAACACATCCATAATTTTTATCCCAGCCAAAATGATGCCATGCTGGGGCATTAAAACAGCAGCTGCGGATTGGTGCATTAAATCTTCTTGCCCGCGCAAATTTTCCACGATGTCATCCGCCTGCTCCTGCGAAAAATTAGGCGCCTGGCTAATATACTTGAGCGTTCCAAACTTGCGAGTAGCTTTGAGAACAGGGAAAAGAGGTCGTTCAAAGGCAACAAAGGGAAGAACATGCCGGGGATGGGCGTGAATGATGGCGCGGACAAACGGGAAGGCGCGGTAGATTGCCAGGTGGGACAGGCCTTCGCGCGTAAAGGAGGGATTGCTTAGCAGCTCATCTGTCAGAACCGGCCCCACGACGATATTTTCAGGGTTGAGCTGCCAATGCCACTGGTTACCGGCGTAACGGGGGGTACAGTAGACAGTATCTGAATCGCGAATGGTAATATTTCCTCCCGCAATATCCGTAAGATTTCGTTCGAACATCACACGACCCACATAGCAGATTTGCTCAACGATTGATTTCATGGCTATTAATTCTCCTAATTCACATTATTTTACCGCGCGCCTGACAAAATACCTATTTGAAGAGGTGAGGATGAGATAAAATATAGTATCGCGATGGAAATGACACCTGACGTGTCGAGATTTAATGACGATTAAGGATGAACGATAACTACGCTGACTCAGATGGCGATATGGCTTTTGGCTCGGTGCATTTCTTGGGATCCGTCGAATTTGTTTATTGGCTGGTGCGTACCAACTATCAAGGCTGGCACTCTGTCGATATCTTCCCCTATCGCACGGATCCCGCTCAGACAGTGCTGGAAAGCCTGAAATGGATGCAAGCCATGTACGACTTTGTTGAGAAAATCGGGCTGGAGAAGCTGGATGCATTGATCAAGCAAGGCGACGGGATAGCAATGATGAGCTTCTTCCGTGAAATCCTATTCAGAGCTAAATAAGGAAAAATTTAGATGATTAAGATTGGAATTTATTATGCGTATTGGACGCACGAATGGGATGCAGATTTTCATCCCTTCGTGGACAAAATAGCTAAGCTCGGATTTGATATCCTGGAGGTAAACGGCGGTACTATCGCTAATATGTCTACTGCAGAGCGAAAGAGCCTCAAGGCTCACGCGGATGAGAAGAATGTCACTCTGTCCTATTGTGTTGGATTGCCAGCAAAATATAATATTGCCTCTGCAGATAAGACCGTAAGCGCCGCAGGCGTCGCCTATCTTAAGAAAATGGCTACAGCCATTGGCGAGATGGGCGGAGGCCAATTAGGGGGTATCCTGTATTCCTATTGGCCTGCCACATTACCGGTTGGAGAAACAGACAAGCGGCCCTATTTTGACCGCAGCGTTGCGAATATGAAGGAAGCGGTCAAGGCTGCTGAAGACAACCAGGTGTTCTTCAACATGGAAGTGGTCAACCGGTTCGAGCAGTTCATGTTGAATACCTGCGAGGAAGCGCTTGAATACGTGGATGCGGTGGGCAGCCCGAACGCAAGGATCATGCTGGATACCTTCCACATGAATATCGAAGAAGATTTTATTGATGACGCCATCGTCAAGGCGGGTGGAAAATTGGGGCACTTGCACATCGGCGAAAACAACCGCATGCCACCCGGTTATGGGCATATCCCGTGGACTGAGATCGGGGCGGCTCTGCGAAAGATAGACTACAACCGATATGTAGTTATGGAGCCGTTTGTGATGCCTGGTGGAAAGGTTGGCGAAGATATCAAAGTATTTCGCGATCTCAGTACCAATATAGACCTGGATGAAGAGGCCAGGAAAGCTCTCTTATTCATGCGTGGCCTGCTGAAATAGAAGCTGAGGCTTGCCGGGCTGTGAGTAACCTCCCCTTCGCATCCGGGAAGGGGATGTTACTTATATCATGGGGAATTCTTCTCACCTGCAGAGCTGAGTCCATCCATCTGTGCTCGATCCTGGCGTAAGCAGTAAACAAGTGATGGATGTGTCAGGAAAGTGATTTCAAGGCAGGATAGAGCTTGAGAAATTGTATGTATAACTTTTCGAGTCTTTCATGTTCACCCGCTTGAGGTAGCACAACCTGGTCAGACCAATGGACAGCTTTCTCACAAGCCGTCCGAGCATCAGGGTAGATGCCGGTTCCGATCCCTGCCAGCATTGCCGCACCATGAGCAGATGATTCAAAATTCTTCGTCTGATAAATTGGACGGTTGAAGACATTTGCCGTTAGCTCTAACCATAAGCGATGATTCGTGCTTCCACCGGAAGCAACCACCCGTTCGATTGGCACACCGGTTTCCTGGATTATATCCAGACCCTCTCGCAAGCTGAAGACCACACCTTCCATGACTGCTCGGATAAAATGACCCCGATGATGACGGAGTGTCATGCCCCAGAAACAGCCCCTGGATTGCGGATCCATGTAGGGAGTGCGTTCTCCAGCCAGGTGAGGTAAGAAGAACAATCCTTCTGTATCTTTTATATCATAAGCTGAATCAGCCAGCTCCTGGTAACTGGCACCTATAAATAAGTTGTCGCGCAGCCATCTTAGCGAAAGCCCGGCTGACAGGGTGGCGGCTAAAAGGTACCATCGTTCGGGCAGTACGTGGCAGAAAGAATGCACCCGTAATTCTGGATCGTGAACAGGCACTCGCACAGGGGCGAGCAATTGCCCCCCCGTCCCTATCGTGGAAGATAACCACCCCGGGTCAATGATGCCATGGCTGAGCGCCTGCACGGGCTGGTCTGCCCCTCCGAATACCACCGGAATCCCGGCTCGCAATCCCGTGAGGTTAGCGACTTGTCGACTTAGCCCTCCAGCAACTTCGGATGAATCATGAATAGGAGGCAACAGGGTCTGGTCAACTAGAAATGTTTCCAGCATTGGCCCACTCCACTTGCGGTGAACAGTATCGAAAAGCAACGTCCCAGAGGCGTCGCTTGGGTCTGTTCCCAGGTTGCCGGTTAGTAGAAAGCGTAAGTAATCCTTAGGAAGGAAAATGTGGGCGGTTTTATTGACTGTTTTGGGTTCGTTTTCGACCAGCCACAGCCAGGATGGAAGCATGAAACCCGTTGCAACCGGGTTGCCAGTTAACTCACCCAATCGTTTTTTCCCCAGCGCTCGGTTGATCTGCTCAACCTGTGCAACACTGCGTTGGTCTGCCCAAATAATGGCTGGGCGAACGACTTTTCCGTCTTTATCCACACACACCACCCCGTGCATTTGTCCAGAAAGACCAATCCCCTGCATTTGTCCGGAGGCTAACCCAGCTCCGGAAACCGCCTCTTGCATCGTTTCCACCATCGCGGTATACCATTTTGTTGTGTCTTGCTCTGCCCACCCCGGATGAGAGGTGTCAATAGCGTATTCTCTTACGGCGCGGGCAAGCAAGTTCCCGCTGGTATCGATAATAACGGTTTTTATGCTAGATGTACCCAGGTCTATTCCCATTAACCCATTCATGGCAGCCCTACAGCGGATTTCCTCTCAGCATTAATCGTATCATTCTTTCTACAATGATGATAATGTGGCTTTGTTAAAGACGACAAAGTGTTTCTTTGATCTGTGAGATCACTGACGACTCAACCAGTAACGCTGTACACATTTTCTAATCTTGATTTATAATCTATTTTGAACCGTTGGAGAAAACAGATCCCTGCAAGGATTCATTTTCCGGTGCAATTCCGGTGCAAACACGCTGGATGCTTCGGTAAAATCGGTGAAAGGCGGAGATGAACAAGCTCAATCCAGAAGCAATCAAGCTTACAACCGAGGTGGATCAGTATTCTGTCGCTCCTGGCAGCAGGCTGGAAATTGGACTGATTCTGGCCAACCAGGGCCAGGTTCCCGACCAGGTGCGGATCATGGTAGAAGGAATCCCGCTAGCCTGGGTCTCGACCGAGCAGCCTGTTCTGCTCTTGCAACCTGGCGAGGAACGCCGAATTCCGCTGATTATCCAGCCACCTGCGCCCCCAAGCGCCCACGCCGGGCGGTATAGCCTGCAGCTCCACGCCGAAAGCGCCCTCGACCCTACCCGCAAGGCCGAAGCGACGGTTAGCCTGACCGTGGCCGGCTACGAAATCAAGGGCCGGGTGGGCGTCTTGCTGGATACGCTGCGATACTCGGCGACGCCTGGCGAGCAGCTGTCTATCACGGTGGCGCTGATCAACCAGGGCCTGGTCGCCGACACCCTTCACCTGGCAGGGGAAGGCCTGCCGGAAGGCTGGGTTGCCACCCCCTTCCCGGATTTGCGCCTGGAGCCGGGCGAGGAAACGTCCGCCATACTGGTCATACAACCGCCGCGTAACCCTGGCTCGCGTGCCGGTCGTTACCCCTTCCGCATCCGGGTGACCAGCTTGCAGGCGCCCGAAGCAAGCGCCAGTATCGACTGCACGCTGACGGTGGCTGCGTTCAATGAGTTCAACAGCACCCTGGAAGAAGCCGTGCCGGAACAACAGCTTCCCAGGCGCGTACGGGTGCAAAACCGTTCCAACGTGCCAGCAACCTTCCAGGTGAGCTGGCACACCCCTGAAAACTCGCTGGTCTTCGAGCCAGTTGGGCCTCAAAAGATCAATGTGCCTGCCGGCGGAACGTCCGAGTTGCAATACGCTGCCAAGCCGGCCAGCCGGCTGTGGTTTGGCGACCAAAAAAGCTATCCTTACACCGTCTCTGTGCAGTCACCCGAATGGAAAACCCAGACCCTGGACGGTAAGTTGAACGAAAAAGCCCTATTACCGGTCTGGGCGGCGGCTGCGAGTGTGGGTGTGCTCCTGCTGTGTTGTCTGTGCCTGATCCTGGGGGTGTTTCTGCGCTGGCAACAGACTGGCCAGCCCAGCGCCACACCGTCGCAGCTCAGCGGTACAGCGCTGCCGACCCTGACAGGCGCTCCACCCGCTCTGCTTCCCACCGCAACGCAGTCGCAAAATGATCAAAGTGCGCTGCTGGTCGGACGCAAATGGTACCTGGTAGCGTATAACGACGCGCGCAGCATTCCCGGTGTACAGGAGGCCTCCACTCTGTTCAATCCGGATGGCACACTGATCGGCTATACCGGCTGCAAAGATCTGAGCGGCACTTACCAGACCAGTTTCAACCAGATCACGATATCGAACATCAACTTGTCGAGCGGTACTTGCCCCGATCCAGCGCTTCAGTCGCAAGAAGACGCCATGCTGGCAATCCTGCGCTCTGCACGCAGCTATTATGTGGCGGATACGGCGCTGCAGGTCGCCGGCGACGCCGGGTTCCTGAATTACTCGCTCACCCCCATAGACCGGCCTGAAGAGATCTTGCCTCCCCAGGCGGTGATCAAAACTGTGCCCCAGGCGCTGGTTGGGCAGGTAGTCGTCTTCGATGGCTCTGCTTCGACCGGGCAAGCCCCGCTGGTGGCGTGGAAGTGGGATTTCGGCGATGGTCAGGTAGCCAGCGGAGTAATCGTCCAGCACGGTTATCTCAACCCGGGCGTTTACAACGTGCAACTGACAGTGACCGACCAGCGCGCCCAAACTGGATCGAATGCCCAACAGATCTCGATCATGCCGCAACCGGTTCCAACCGCTGCGCCGATACCAACTGCTGCGCCAACGCCAACCAGTCCCCCTCCACCCGAACTTATCCCACCGCAAGCGCAGATTAGCGGCCCGGGCTATGGCTACCTGGGCATGCCGGTCGAGTTCGATGCCTCGAAATCCCGTCCTGGCAGCAGCACCATCGTTTCTTATAGCTGGAGCTTTGGCAACGGCTCGGTGCAGCCACCCTCCCCTAACACGATAGCCTCAACCACCTACAACCGCACCGGCAATTATGAGGTCACCGTCACCGTTGTCGATGCCAACGGCTTGAGCGACAGCGACACCACCCACATCACGATCGACGCCCAGCTGGATACGCAAGTCTGGACGCTCTCTGCCATC
>Ga0209253_10005980_pt1 | contig 10534 bp, 10 predicted proteins | sample FrelakmetBRP12BR_FD_187145 | JGI IMG/M metagenome (GOLD analysis project Ga0209253, IMG submission 187145) | Freshwater lake sediment microbial communities from the University of Notre Dame, USA, for methane emissions studies - BRP12 BR (SPAdes)... | ecosystem: Environmental > Aquatic >... | reverse complement strand
GTGTTCTGCATGTCGTTGTACGAGTTGGTCATCGCGCCGTAGCCCCAGGTGTTGGCTACGCCGGCGACCGTCGTCGAGTGGCAGATCCGCGCCTGGTGGTCGGTGTTGTTCGTGCCCCAGAACGACACGAACTTGCGCATCAGGTACGCCTGCTCGTTGCTGTGCTTCGAGCTGCCGACCCAGAAAATCGAGTCGGGCCCGGACTCCTTGCGCAGCGCGAGCATCCTGTCGCCGATCTCGTTGATCGCCTGCTCCCAGCTGATCTGCTGGTACTTGCCGTTGACGAGCTTGACCGGCGTCTTGAGCCGCATCGAGTGCTCGTGGATGCCGTGCTCGCGCACCGACGCGCCCTTCGCGCAGTGCGCGCCCAGGTTGAGCGGCGAGTCGAACACCGGCTCCTGCCGCGTCCACACGCCGTTCTCGACGGTGGCGTCGACCGCGCAGCCCACCGAGCAGTGCGTGCAGACGGTGCGCTTGACTTCGACCTTGGTCGCCTCGCCTTCCTTCGCCGCCTCGGCCTTGCCGATGGCGCCGTACGGAAGCTGGCTAGCGAACGCCCCGGCCCCTGCGACGAGGCCCGAGCGCTTCAAAAACGTCCGCCGATCAATCGTCGAAAGCGGAACGCTTCCGATGCGGCGAAGACGCGGACCCGCCGCGGCGATGCTGTCGCTCGTCTTGGTCAGCATGATCCTTCCCCCTCCTGAACTATAGCTTTGCGGTGCGGTAGTAATCGCGGACGTGCTCGGTCGCGCGATACGCGGCATTCTGGTCGTCGGTCGGCGCGGCCGCGACCTGCGCGGCGGCGGCTACAGGCAATGCGCCGGCCACGGCGGCGGCGGCACCTGCTCCACCCGCGCCCAGCGTGAACAGGAAGCGGCGACGCTTTACGTCGGTGGGTCGGGAATCCTGCGCCTGAACGGGCGAGTCAAGGGGATGGCGAGGCGTGGCGTTGCGCATTCGAACCTCCGAAAGACCGACCGCGTGACATCGTCGACTGTTCTTTCAGCCCATGGCGAGCGAGTCACGTTCGAGCGCCAGGAAACAACTTGCGAATTGTGCTACGCGGGCATAGTAGTTGGCAACCGGACATTCTCTTATTGCAGTGCAGCAATCGAAGGCCCAGGGTGCGATGTGGTTATCGAAGAACGCCCTTTGCCCGGCGATCGGCGCGGGACGCCGCTCCGCGTCGCCGGCCACCAGCATCCGCATCGTCTCCAGCAGCACGCCGAGGTGGTCTTCGAATTCGCTGCTGCCGGGCCGCCGGGCGAGGCCCAGTTCGGCCAACGCCGCGCGGATCTCGGCAAGCGGGCGACCGGACTGGGGCCCGAGGTAATGCGATGCGTAGGGGCTGACCTCGCTGCGACCGACACCGACGAACAGGGCGTGGAACTCGTCGGCCGCCGCTTCCGCGGCCATCGCGGCGCTCGCGGCGCGGAGCGCGTCCCAGGCGGCGGAAAGGTCTTCCGCCCCCGTTGCGCCAGCGTCGGCGTGCGTCGCCGGCGCGAGCGGCGGCGCCTTCGCGATCGCCGCGAGCAGCCCGGCATCCGGTGCGCTCGTGAAAAGGCGCGCGAGCAGCGCGTAGAAGTCCGCCCGGGCCTGGTCCTCCGGCTCGAGAGGACGGTGAAGAGCGACCGGAGCTTCAGACATCGCGGATGTCCACGCCGCGCTCGTTTTTGATCAGGTCGACCACGCGGCAGTCGGCGCACATCTTGAGCCGGTCGAGCGCGCCGGGGGCGGCGAACATCGAGTGCCCGGTGAGCTTCGCGAGCATGCTGGCCACCATCTTCTCCGAGCCCAGCGGCTTGCCGCAGCCGATGCACTTGAACACGACCGCCTCGTTCAGCACCCGCGGTTCTCTCGCTTCGGGGACGAGGGAAAGCCGCGGCGTCAGCGCGATCGAGTTCTCGGGGCAGGTCTTCGCGCAGATCCCGCACTGCACGCACTTGGACTCGATGAAGCGCAGCTGCGGCGTCTCCGCGTTGTCGAGGATCGCCCCCTCCGGGCACGAGCCGACGCAGGCGAGGCACATCGTGCAGGTCTCAACGTTGACCGCGATGGTGCCGTAGGGCGCGCCGGACGGCAGCGCGATCTCGCGCTGCGGCAGCGGCGCGTGCCGCGCCAGGTGCTCGATCGCGAGCGCCGCGCTCGTCCGCTTGTCGGCCGTCAGCGCGAACGTCGCGGTGGCCCGCACGGCGAGCGCGGGCGGCCAGGACCACAACGCCGTGTCGAAGGCCCTGGTGTCCGCTCCATCGAAGATCCGGAAATGGGACCCCTGGTACCCGAGCGCCTGCGCGATCGCATCGGCGATGCGCATCTGGGCCTCGAGCGCCTCGCGGTACTGCGGCGCCTCGCTGCCGGTCGCGAGCACCGCGACCTGGCTCGCGCCGTGCGCGAGCGCGGCGAGCCAGACGTCGAGGCCGACCGACGCGACGTGGTGGACTTCGAGCGGGATCACGCGCGCCGGCAGCCCGCGCCCGCGCCGCGCGAGGCTCGCGATCGCGGCGCTGCCGTCCGCGGCGTGCAGCAGCAGGCAGGCGTCGCGGCCGCCCGCCTTCGCGTACGTCGCGAGCAGCGTCCGCACGCGCCGGCCGAGATCGGGCACCGCGGGATACGCGTAGCTCATCGCGCCCGACGGGCAGACCGTCGCGCAGGCGCCGCAGCCCATGCAAAGGTGCGGCTCCACCGCCACGTGATCGCCGTCGGCGCGGATCGCCTCCGTCGAGCAGACGTCGATGCACTGCGTGCAGCCGACCTTCTGCGAGCGCGCGTGCGCGCAGATCGAAGACTTGTACGCGAAGTACTTGGGCTTCTCGAATTCGCCCCGCATCGCCGCGAGCCCGGTGACCGCCTGCGCCTGCGCAACGGGATCCGCGCCCGGCGCGAGATAGCCCTGCGGCGGCTGGTGCATCCGGAGGTGCGGCGTGCGCTGCAGGTCGAGGACGAGGTCGAAGCGCGCCGTGCGCGCGCTGTCGCTTTCCGGCCGCCCGAAATCGATCGCGGCCGTTGCGCCGCAGGCCACCACGCACTTGCGGTGCGCCTTGCAGCGGTCGAGGTCGATCTGGTAGCTCCAGTCGATCGCCTGCTCCGGGCAGGCCTTGATGCAGGCATTGCAGCGCGTGCACAGATCGAGGTCGATCGGGTTTTCCTGCACCCACGCGACGTCGAACGCGCCGAGCCAGCCGGCGACCTGCGCGAGCTTTCCGGAATAGACGGGGTACGTGCGTTCGGCCGGCATGTCGGCGCCGGTCGCGCGCCCCGTCACGAGGACCGTGACCGCGAGCTGTTCGGACAACGCGCTCGCCCAGTGCAGCGCCGCCTCGGCCGGGCCGACGATCAGCAGCTGTCCCCCGGACTGATACGTGACGCGCGGCACCGGCTCGGGATCGGGCAGTCCGGCGAGTGCCAACAGCGCCGCGATCTTCGGCGTCGCGGCGCGCCCCTCGGCCGACCAGCCGCCCGTTTCGCGGATGTTGACGAAGCGGATCGTCTGCGCGCGGCCGCCCTCCTCCGCGACGTCGCCGAAGAGTTTCGCCTCCTGCGTGCACGCGACGACCACGTCGCCCGCCGCATTGTCGGCGAAGGCCGCGAGCTCCTTCTGGCAAAGCATCGACCGGACCGCCGGTGCGCCGGAGAGCTCCAATGCTCGCGCGAGCGCCTCGCGATCCAGCGCCATCGTCCCGTTGCACGAGCACAGGTGCAGGCTGGCGCCGTCGAGGCTCATCGCGGGACCGGCCCGGTTCGTCCGGGCGCAGGCGCCGGCACGGCGTCCGTCGGCAGCGCAGTGCTCGCCGCATCCGCGGTCGCAGCCCGGTCGGGCGCCGCGGAGGCGGTTGCATCCGTCGGGGCTTCGGTCGATGGGCCCGCGGCGGTTTCGGGGGACGCCTCGGCCGCGGCTTCCACCGGTGGTTCGGGCACATCGCCGGCGCGCGCCGCCGCGACCTCGTCGGGCGGGACGTCCTCGACCACGCCCTGCGCGTTCACGCGCGTTGCCGGCGGATCGAAGATGTAGCGGCTCTGCACCATCTGCCGGACGACGTCGGCCGAGATCGGGTCCGGCTTCGAGTAATCGTCGATGTAGACGTCGAGGCCGTCCATCACGTTGAAGCGCGGATCGCGGAACAGCTGCTTCAGCGCCTGACGCTTCAGCGCCTCGTCGACCTTCGGTTGCAGGAACGCGGTGAAATCGGAGTCGATCGTCAGCGATTCGACCGGCGGGAGATTGGGCGCGTCGCCGGCGGGCGCCGGGGCGGCGGCGGTGGCTGGAGGATCGACGGGCGCGATCGCGGTCGCATCGACGGGCGGCGGCGGCACGGGTGCAACCGCGGGCGCGGGCGCAGGCTCCGCTGCGGCGCGTGCCGCCTCGAGCTTGCGCCGCGACCAGCGCTTGAGCGAGAAGCCCTTCGGTGCAGTTTCGTCGGCGACCATCGGGGATGAAAGGGGAAACCCTGCGTTCAACGGCGGGGCTCGCGGCCCCGGCCGGCCGCGCCCTCCGCGAACGGATCGTTGCGGCGCACCTTTCGTTTCGGCTCGGGCTTGTAGTGCTCGGCGACGAACGGGGTCAGCCAGGCGCGGATTTCCGGCGGCATCGGCACCGCATCGACCTGCTCGCCACCGTCGAGGAGCCGCGCCGCCTCGTTGTAGCTGACGGTCACCGTCTCGGGCCGAACGGGCGGCGTCGCATCGTCGTCGACCCGCCGCCACATCACGAACACCTTCGGCTCCGGCGCCGTCACGTTGAGGAAGTAGCCTTCCGCCTCCGTGCGGTGCAGCTCGATCGCGTGCCCGCCGAAGCGCCAGCGCGCGCCCGTCGCGTCGTTCGCCACCTGCACGGCGATGGCGGCGTCCGCGGCGTCGACGGACTCGACCGCAACGGGCTCCCAGCGCTCGCTGGCCCAACGATTGGCGAGGGGCGTGCGCTGCATGATCACGGCGACGGGAAACCGCACAGGAGGCATGGACATATGGGACCGGGCGCAGTGGGAGAAACGGGCCCGCAAACGATCGCCGGCGATCATACACCACGGGTTTGCGCCTCTGCTAACATTGTCGGTTCCACCTTCTTCCGGCTTGCCGCACGCCCTCTCGCGCATGGCCACGATCATCCCGATTGCCGACGCCCGCACCCCCGCGGGGTCCGCCATGCGCGGCATCGCGCCGGACGCGCTCGTCCGCGCCGCGACGAGCGGCACGGAGTTGCACGCCGGCCCCGTCGCGGACACGCGCGGCCGCCTGCTGCACGACCTGCGGATCTCGGTCACCGACCGCTGCAATTTCCGCTGCGTCTACTGCATGCCGAAGGACGTCTTCGACGCGGACTACCGGTTCCTCCCGCACGCGGACCTGCTGACGTTCGAGGAGATCGCCCGCGTCGCGAAGATCTTCGTCGAGCGCGGCGTGTCCAAGATCCGGCTGACCGGCGGGGAGCCGCTGCTGCGCCGGAACGTCGAGCGGCTGGTCGAGATGCTCGCAAAGCTAGGCGACGTCGACCTCACGCTGACGACGAACGGCGCGCTGCTCGCGAGGAAGGCGCGCAGTCTCGCCGACGCCGGGCTCACGCGCGTGACGGTGAGCCTCGATTCGCTCGACGACGCGACGTTCCGCGCGATGAACGACGTCGATTTCCCGGTCGCCAGGGTGCTCGAGGGGATCGACGCGGCGGCGGCCGCCGGGCTCGCCCCGCTCAAGGTCAACATGGTGGTCAAGCGCGGGACGAACGAGACGTCGATCGTGCCGATGGCGCGGCACTTCCGGGGCAGCGGCCACATCGTCCGCTTCATCGAGTACATGGACGTCGGCGCGAGCAACGGCTGGCGGATGGACGACGTCGTTTCCGCCGCCGAGATCGTCCGCGCGATCGACGCCGAATTCCCGCTCGAGAACGCGGACCCGAACTACGTCGGCGAGGTGGCCGAGCGCTGGCAGTACCGCGACGGCGCCGGCGAGGTCGGCGTCATCGCGTCGGTGACCCAGGCGTTCTGCCGCGACTGCACCCGTGCGCGCCTGTCGACGGACGGAAAGCTCTACACGTGCCTGTTCGCGACGGACGGCCACGACCTCCGTGCGCTTGTGCGCAACGGGTTCACCGACGCGCAGATCGGCAACGCGATCGCCGCGGTGTGGCGGACCCGCGCCGACCGCTACTCGGAAATCCGCACCGCGAACACGCCGCGCATCCCCAAGGTGGAGATGAGCTACATCGGCGGATGACCGGCGCGTGCCAGCTCTTCCGATGAACGCTCCGGACACCCCCTACCGGCCGCTGCTCACCAATGCCGCACGCCCGTCGACCTTCGCCGTGCGGGCGGCGGACGAGACCGGCGCCGTGCGCGACGTTCCGATCGCCGGCGAGCACCCGCTGACGCTGTACGTCGACAAGCGCGAGCTCGTCACGCTGATGACGCTCGGCGCCGCGCCCGAGGCCCTCGCGATCGGCTACCTGCGCAACCAGCGGCTCATCGACCGCATCGAGGACATCGTCGCCGTGCAGGTCGACTGGGACGTCGGTGCCGTCGTCGTGAAGACCCGGCACGGCCTCGCCGACCTCGAGCGGAAGACGCAGAAGCGCACGACGACGAGCGGCTGCGGCCAGGGCACGATGTTCGGTGACCTGATGGAGGAGATCGACACGGTGCGTCTGCCCGCCGGAGCGACGCTCGCGCAATCGACGCTGTACGCGCTGCTCGACCGCGTCCGCGTGCACGAGACGATCTACAAGCAGGCCGGCGCCGTGCACGGTTGCGCGCTCGCGACCAACGAGCCGGGGCGCTCCGAGATCCTGGCGTTCGTCGAGGACGTCGGGCGCCACAACGCCGTCGACGCGATCGCCGGGCAGATGTGGCTCGATCGCATCGACGGCGGCGACAAGATCTTCTACACGACGGGCCGGCTGACGTCCGAGATGGTCATCAAGGCGGCGCAGATGGGCATCCCGTTCCTCGTCTCGCGCTCGGGGCTGACGCAGATGGGCCACGAGATCGCCGAGAAGGTCGGCATCACGCTGATCGGCCGCGCGACGAACAGGCATTACCTGCTGTTCACCGGCGGCGAGCGGTTCAGGAGTGCGGCATGAGCGCCGCCGGGCCGTCCCAAGGCGCGAATTGCTCCCTCTCGGAGGGATGGCGCGCAGCGCCAAGGGTGCACCCCTGAACGCGCCCGACGTCACCGGCATCGTGCTGGCCGGCGGCCAGGGGCGGCGCATGGGCGGCGTCGACAAGGGGCTCGCGGATCTCGCCGGCGCGCCGATGGTCGCGCACGTGCTCGCGCGGCTCGTCCCGCAGGTCGGCGAGGTGCTGATCAACGCCAACCAGAATCTCGACCGCTACCGCGCTTTCGGACACCCGGTGGTGCCGGACGCGGTGGGCGGCTTCGCGGGGCCGCTCGCCGGACTGCACGCGGGCCTGACCCGCGCGAGCCGCGACTTCGTCGTCACGGTCCCCTGCGACTCGCCGTTCCTGCCGCTCGATCTCGTTGCGCGACTGCGTGAGGCGCTCGACCGTGAAGGCGCGCAGCTCGCCGTGGCGAAGACATTCGATCAGCCGCACCCGGTGTTCGCGCTGGTCCGCCGCGACGTGCTGCCCAACCTCGCGGCGTTCCTCGACGCCGGCGGGCGCAAGATCGACGCGTGGTACGCGGCGCTTCGCGTCGTCGAGGTCGCCTTCGACGACGAGGCCGACGCGTTCCGCAACATCAATACCGCGGACGAGCTCGTCGCGGCGGCGACGAAGGGTTGAACGCCTGCCGGATTCGCCTCGCGCCGACGCGATCCCTCCGAGTGCCGCCGCCTTTCGCGATCATCGAACGACCAGCCCTCCGCATCCCTACAATGGCAACGACACCATGAGCCTACCTGCATCCTTGCGCGAGCTCTCCTGCGCCGACGACTACGATCCGGACTCGATGCCCGTCGCCCGCGCGCGGGAGCTGATCCGCACGTTCCTCGTTCCTGTCACCGCAACCGAGCGCGTGCACATCCGCCACGCGCTCTCCCGCGTTCTGGCGGCGGACGTCGTTTCGCCGCTCGCGGTGCCCGGCCACGACAATTCGGCGATGGACGGCTATGCGGTGCGGTTCGCCGATCTCGCGCCCGGCGAAGAGACGACGCTCGTGCGCGTCGGCGAGTCGTTCGCGGGCAAGCCCAGCGGCGTCACCGTCGGCCCGGGTCAGTGCGTGCGGATCTTCACCGGGGCCGTGATGCCCGCGGGCGCCGACTCGGTCGTGATGCAGGAGCGGGCCAGCGAGGACGGCGGGCGCGTGCGGATCGCCGCGGGGGCGATCACCAAAGCCGGGCAGAACCGCCGCTTTGCCGGCGAGGACCTGAAGGCCGGGCAGGTCGTCTTTCGCCAGGGACAGCGGGTGCACCCCGCCGAGCTCGGCATGATGGCGTCGCTCGGCATCGGCGAGGTCACCGTCTACCGGAAGCTCCGTGTCGCGTTCTTCTCGACGGGCGACGAGCTCCGGTCGATTGGCACGCCGCTCGCCGAAGGGGAAATCTACGACAGCAACCGCTACACGATCTACGGGATGCTGACGCGCCTCGACTGCGATCTCCTCGACATGGGCGTCGTGCCGGACGTGCCGGATGCGCTCGAGCGCGCTTTCGCCGCCGCCGCGGCGGCGGCCGACGTCGTCATCACGTCGGGGGGCGTGTCGGTCGGCGAGGCGGACTTCGTCAAGCAGCTGCTGGACAAGCTGGGCGAGGTGCTGTTCTGGAAGATCGCGATGAAGCCCGGACGTCCGCTCGCCTACGGGCGGATCGGCGGCGCGCATTTCTTCGGGCTGCCGGGCAATCCGGTGTCGGTGATGGTGACGTTCTACGAGTTCGTCCAGGACGCGCTGCGCATCCTGCAGGGGCAGCGCGAAGTCGCACCGCTGCCGACGTTCAAGGTGGCGCTGTCGGCTCCGATCCGCAAGGTGCCGGGCCGCACCGAGTTCCAGCGCGGCATTCTCGCCGCCGATGGCAAGGGCGGCTTCACCGTGCGCACCACCGGCGACCAGGGCTCCGGGATCCTGTCGTCGATGTCGCAGGCGAACTGCTTCATCGTGCTCGCCGCCGAGACCGGCAACTGCGCGGCCGGCGACCTGGTCGACGTGCAGTTGTTGGAAGGGCTGATCTGACGGGAGACGTGCTCGAGCCGGCTGAAGCCGGCCCCACGACCGAAATCGGCCCCACGAATGAAGCCGGCCTGCCGACCCTCCCGGAGCGTCAGCGGCCGTTGACGCCGCTGCCACGAAGCCGATAGACTTCTTCGCAGGGCATTCGCAGACGCCCCGCCGCATCGCTGGCCCCCGCGCCATCCAAGTTCTGCTTCGTTGCTGCCCACGCAGCAGGAGGCAATCGAGACCATGGATGCGGCCATCACCCCCATTGAACTGAAGCAACGACTCGCGGCCTATCCGCCGCCGACGCTCGTCGACGTGCGCCGGCAGCCGGCGTTCGAGCAGGATCCCGGGATCGTCCCCGGCGCGCTTCGGAGGCTTCCCGAAACGCTCGACACCTGGGCCGACGCCATCGAGCCCTGGCGCCCCGTGGTCGTCTATTGCGTGCACGGGCACGAAGTCAGCCAGGGCGCCTCCGCGGCATTGCGCGCGCGAGGCCTGGACGCGCGCCATCTCGCCGGCGGCATCGAAGGCTGGCGCGCCGAGGGCCACCCGACGAAACCGTACGCGGCGCCGACGCGCTGGGTCACGCGCGAGCAGCCGAAGATCGACCGCATCGCGTGCCCGTGGCTCATCCGGCGGTTCATCGACCCGGCGGCGGAATTCTTCTACGTGCCCAACGCGGAGGTGCGCGCGTTCGCCGCCGCGAACGGCGCGACCGCCTACGACGTTCCGGACGTCCCGTACTCGCACGTGGGCGACGAATGCAGCTTCGACGCGTTCATCCGCCTGCACGGGATCGACCACCCGGCGCTCGCGAAGCTCGCGACGATCGTGCGCGGCGCCGACACTTCCGCGATGCACCTCGCCGCCCAGGCGCCCGGTCTGCTCGCCGTCTCGCTCGGGTTGTCGGCGATGTTCGCCGACGATCACGCGATGCTGAAGTGGGGGATGCTCGTCTACGATTCGCTGTACGCGTGGTGCCGCGAAGCGCAGACGGAGACGCACGGCTGGTATCCGGAGAAGCTGCGCGTGCCGGAATCCGCGTGAGCGTCCGGGAATCCGCTGCGCCGGTTGCGCCGAGCCGCACCGAGGCCTTCCGCTACTGGCTGAAGCTCGGCTTCGTGAGCTTCGGCGGGCCGGCGGGCCAGATCGCGGTCATGCACCACGACCTCGTGGACACGAAGCGCTGGATCTCCGAGCGGCGCTTCCTGCACGCGCTCAATTACTGCATGGTGCTGCCGGGGCCGGAAGCGCAGCAGCTCGCGACGTACATCGGCTGGCTCATGCACCGGACGTGGGGCGGCGTGGTCGCCGGCGCGCTGTTCGTGCTGCCGTCGCTCGTCGTGCTGATCGCGCTGTCGTGGCTGTACCTCGCGTACGGCAGCGTGCCGGCGGTCGCGGGCGTCCTGTACGGCATCAAGCCGGCGGTGGTCGC
>Ga0209253_10005979_pt1 | contig 10537 bp, 6 predicted proteins | sample FrelakmetBRP12BR_FD_187145 | JGI IMG/M metagenome (GOLD analysis project Ga0209253, IMG submission 187145) | Freshwater lake sediment microbial communities from the University of Notre Dame, USA, for methane emissions studies - BRP12 BR (SPAdes)... | ecosystem: Environmental > Aquatic >... | reverse complement strand
GGGCCTCCTGTAGCGGGCTGCGCGGCGGCCGCACCAGGGGACCCACTTTGCTCGCGAAGTCCCAAGCCGAACCGGTCTGCAGCGTGGCTGCCGCATCCGCAAGCTGCCGCTTGAATTTTTCATCCTCGTAGAGATCCCGTTCGAGGATCAACAGGGACGTTGCCGAGCACTTCTGGCCCGAGTTGCCGAAGGCGGAGTAAACGACGTTGGCGACGGCTTGTTCGCGGTCGCTCAGGGTGGTGACAATGGTGGCGTTCTTGCCGCCGGTTTCCGCCGCCAGGAGCACCTCGGGGCGCTCCTTCAGGATCCTGAGGCCGGTCTCGGTGCCGCCGGTCAGGATGATGAAATCCACATCGGGGTGGCCGGTGAGCCGCGCGCCGGTGCTGCTGCCCTCGCAGGGCAGAAACTGCAGCGTGTTTGGCGACACGCCGGCACGCCAGAAACATTGGCAGAGCAGCCAGCCGACCAGGATGGCATCGGAAGACGGCTTGAAGATCACGGTGTTGCCGGCGGCCAGGGCGGCCGTGATGCCGCCGCAGGGGATGGCAATGGGGAAGTTCCAGGGCGAGACCACCACGCCGACCCCTTTCCCCCGGCAGCGGAGGTGGTGCATGTCGAAATACGCCCTGGCGGCGAGCGGGTAAAACTCGGCGAAGTCCACGGCCTCGGACACTTCCGGATCGGCCTCGGTGAAAATCTTGCCGGTGGTGGCGGCCGCCGCTCCGATCAGGTCCCCCCGCGCCCTGCGGATCTCGTTGGCGGCCGCGGAAAGGATGCGGTGGCGCCGGCGGGCCGTCATGCGCCGCCAGCCGTCGGGGTCTTCCTCGGCCGCTGCGACCGCACGCTTGACATCATCCGGTTTGGCCAGCGCGCAGCGCGCCACGAGCACTTCTCTGGGGAGGTGGTTGGGGTCGAGGGACTTGAGCATCTTGCGGCCCACCGCGATCTCCTTGCCGGCGACCGCCAGCGGGACGTCGATGGGCTCATCTCCCGGCGCCTTCATCCAGCGTTGACGGATGGCCTCGGCCCAGCAGCGGTTGGCGGCCAGCGACCAGTCCGTGTCCGGTTCGTTGCGGAACTCGCCTTCGTGATAGGTGCCGCGCTCCCTGGGGAAGGCCTCCTCGCGGCGGTTCTGGGAGCGGTGGGGGTCAGCGCCGAGAGCCGGGATGCGCTGCACCGAGGCCCTGAAATGGTCCGCCAGCATCTGCCAGGGGGGGGTCCCGGTCTGCAGCCGGTTCAGGTGGCGCAGGAAGTTCCGCGGGCCGGTGTTTTCATCCAGGCGCCGGATGAGGTAAGCGACCGCGTTGATGAAATGCCGGTCTTCGGCCTCCGGCGCGTAGGCCAGCAGGTCCAACCCGGTTTCCCGCACGGCGCGGCGCACGTGGTTGGCCATGCCCTCGATCATCTCGAAGGTGAAAAATTCCGTCACCTGGTTGCGGCGGGCCACCTGGTATGCAAAGGCGACGTCGAAGAGATTGTGGGAGGCCACACCGAGGCGCACGGCGCGGATGTGGTCCGGCTCGAGGCCGAAGGCGACCATGCGCTTCCAGTTGGCGTCCACATCGAGCTTGTTGTCGTAGGGGGCGAGCGGCCAGCCGCTCAGCGAAGACTCGAGCAGTTCCATCTCCATGTTGGCGCCCTTGACGACGCGCACCTTGACCGGGCTGCCGCCCGCATCCACGCGTCGGCGGGCCCAGGCGGTGATTTCCCGCAGCATGCCGAAGGAGTCCGGCAGATAGGCCTGGAGTGCCATGCCGGCGAAGCAACCTCTGAACTCCGGCCGGTCCAGGGTCTGCATGAAGGCGGCCGCCGTCAGCGCCAGGTCCCGGTAAGCCTCCATGTCCAGGGTGACGGATTTGGGGACCCGGGCGCCGTCCGGGCGGGTGTAGGTCCGGGCCGCGGCTTCGCGGTAGAGAATGGACAGGCGTTCCGATATGCGGTCGACCGTCTGCGCGAAGGGCAGGGGTTGGATCTGGGCGCAGACAGTGGAGATCTTGACGGCGATGCCTTCGATGCGCGGGTCCCGCAGGTCGGCGAGGTAGGTGTTCATGTGGGAGAGGGCCTCCTGCTCGCCGAGGACTTCCTCGCCCAGGTGATTCACGTTGACCCGCAGGCCTTCCGCGCGCCGCTGCTCCAGGTAGGCGCCGAGCGCCGCGTGCTCCCCGGAGATGATGGCGTGGCGGCTGTCCGCGCGCATTTTGGCGATGATGCGGGGCACGGTGCGGCTTGGCGCGAAACGGCCGACGCGCAGGAACAGATGGATCAGCGCTTTTTCGGTAAGGGAGAAAAAGCGCGGGATGCCGTGAGCCGACAGCAGGTGGCACATCTGATCCGCCACCCGGCGTGCATCCCGGGACCGGAAGCACTGGTCGATGAGGGCGGTGAGGATGACCTTGTCATCGGCGTTGGCCACCAGCCGCGCCAGCTGCCGGTAGCGGCGCTTTTCCTCCGGCTGCAGCAAGGCGTTGGCGCGGTCCTGCCAGTTCTTCGCCTGGGCGACGGCCTCTTCCACGATGCGCGCATCGATCACTGGGTGCATGGGGCGCTCCTGATGTGATGTGGGACTCAGGGATCGGAAGGGTTCAGATGATTGATACTGGATTCTCGATAAAAAGAAAAGGACGACGCCTGCCGAATTCTGTGGGAGCGGCTTTCCAGCCGCGATTCACACCGCCGCCTGCCAGACGGCGATGAGGCCGAAGGCGAGGAGGATCGCCCCTGACAGCCGGTTCGTCCAGCGCAGCACCCCCGAGGAGAGCTTCTCCCGCAGGAGGCCGACCCCGCCGCTCAGGAGCAGCCACCAGGCGGCCGAGCCGACGAACACCCCCAGGACCAGCAGGGCCGCCGCCGAGAAATCTCCGCCCGTGTCGGCGACGCCGAGGGCGGCAAAGATCCCGGCGAAAGAGAGGATCGTCATGGGGTTGGTCAGGGTCAGCAGGAGGGTGGACGCATAGCTCGCGGCCAGCCCGGTGCCGGAGGCGGCGGCCGCGCGTTCGGCCGGGACCGATCGGAGGGTCTTGATCCCCAGGGCCAGGAGAAAAATCCCGCCGATCAACTGGATCCAGAAGCGTTGGTCGACCAGAAAGCCGGAGATGACCGTCAGACCGAAGCCGGCCACGCAGCCGTAAAGCGCATCGGCCGTGGCCGCCCCCAGGCCGGAGAGAAACCCCGATGCCCGTCCGTCGGCCAGCGTGCGGCGGATGCATAGAACGCCGATGGGCCCGACCGGCGCTGCGATGGAAAAGCCGATGATGAGGCCGCGAATGAAGAGGCCCAACTCCATAAAACACACCCCCGAATGGTTTTTCTCGCAGCAGTGCCGCAGACGTGGGTCACTTCGAATGGCTTGGACGGCCGGGCAGCTGCTGTAATAGGTTGGTGAAACCGAAACCCGAATATCGAGTCCACAGAACTCCAAACGGGTATAACGCACTAGAAAGTTTGAATTTCGAGTTTGTTTCGGATTTCGAGTTTCGTGCTTCGAGATTTTATCTATCAGCGGTTGTAAGGGTACGATTTACCAAGGCGTGGCGATTCGGCCAAAGTCCGAGGGCACCCCGCTATTGTTCTCCAAGATAGGCCTTCCGCACCATTTCATTATTGGCCAGGTTGGCGGCCAGGTCGCTGAAGATAATGACGCCGGTCTGCAGCACATACCCCCGGCTGGCAACCTGCAGGGCCATGCGGGCATTCTGCTCGACCAGGAGGATGGTCGTGCCGGCGGCATGCAGCCGGCGAATGGTGTCGAAGATGCCGTCCACCAGCACCGGCGCCAGGCCCATGGAAGGCTCATCGAGGAGCAGGACCTGGGGGTTGGACATCAGCGCCCGGCCCATGGCGAGCATCTGCTGCTCGCCGCCGCTCAGCGTCCCGGACAGCTGCTTGCTGCGTTCCTTGAGGCGCGGGAACAGGGTGAACACGCGTTCGAGGTTGTCGTCGTTTTTTTTCTTGTCGGTGCAGCTGAATGCCCCCATTTCCAGGTTCTCTATCACGGTGAGGCGGCCGAACACCCGCCGGCCCTCCGGCACCTGGACGACGCCCTTCATGACGATTTCATGCGGGCGCAGTCGGGTCAGGTCTTCACCCTCCAAACGGATCGAACCGCTGCGCGGTTTGAGCAGGCCGCTGGTGGTCCTCAGCATGGTGCTCTTGCCGGCGCCGTTGGCGCCGATGATGGTGACGATCTCACCCCTCTCGACGCTGATGGAGACGTCTTTGAGCGCGTGAATCTTACCATAATAGCTGTTGATATTTTGAACTTCCAGCATGGGCATGGTCGCGTTTCTCCTCCCCGGTGTCGATTCAAGCCGCGTGGGGTTGCTGTGCGGCGCTCCCCCGGCCGAGATAGGCTTCGATCACCTGCGGGTTGCGCTGGACCTCGGCCGGCGTGCCTTCGGCGATCTTCTTGCCGTAGTCGAGCACCGTCACTATCTCGGAGATGCCCATCACCACCCGCATCTGGTGTTCGATCAGCAGGATGGTGATCCCGAGGGCGTCCCGCAGGTGGCGGATGAAATCCATCAGGTCCTGGGATTCCTTCGGGTTCATTCCGGCGGCAGGTTCGTCCAGGCACAGCACCTTCGGCCGCGTGGCGAGCGCGCGCGCGATCTCGAGCCGCCGCTGGTCGCCGTAGGGCAGGTTCTTGGCGATCATGTCGCCCTTGCCGCCCAGGTTGACGAACTTGAGCAGCCGGCTCGCCTCCTCGGCGGATTCCTTTTCCTCCCGGCGAGTGGCCGGGGAACGCAGCACGATGCCGAAAAACCCGGCTTTCAGGTGCCCGTGCAGGCCGACGAGGATGTTCTCCAGGGCGGTCAGGTTCTGGAACAGGCGAATGTTCTGATAGGTGCGGGCGATGCCGCGCCGGACGATCTGGTCGGGCAGCAGACCCACCAGGGAGCGCTCGTCCAGCAGGATGTCTCCACCCTCCGGGCGGTAGAAGCCGGTGATGCAGTTGAAAACGGTGGTCTTGCCGGCGCCGTTCGGCCCGATGACGCTGTGGATGCTCTGCTCCTTGACATCCAGGTCAAGCTTGTCGATCGCGACCAGCCCGCCGAACTGCTTGGTGAGTTGCTGGGTGGTGATGACGGCCATGCTATCCTCCTAAGCCTTGTTCCTCGCCGGTTCGGCCGCGGTGGTTTCTCCGCTGTCGTTTTCGCTTTCATGCAGCTCCCGTTTGTGGGTGACTTCCGGCCACAGACCCTCCGGCTTCAGCAGCATCATGGCCACCAGCACCGCGCCGTAGACCAGCAGGCGGTACTCGGCGAACTCACGCAGCAGCTCCGGCAGCCCCACCAAGGCGGCGGCACCGACGACGACCCCGGGGATGCTGCCGATGCCGCCCACGATGATCACGCACAGGATGTTGATCGAGATCATGATATTGAAACTGTGCGGGTAGACCGAACCCAGCTTCGTGGCGAAGATGGCCCCGCTCAGGGCCGAGAACCCCGCGCCGACGGCGAAGGCCTTGAGCTTGGTGGACACCAGGTTGATGCCCATGGCCTGGGCGACGTCCTCGTCCTCGCGCACCGCCATCCAGGAACGGCCGAGGCGCGAGTCCCGCAGGCGCCAGGCGATGAAGCCGATCAGCAGACAGCCGGCCAAAATCAGATAGTAGACCTGCTGCGGGGTCCCGAACTCGAATCCGAATAATTCGACCTTGGGGATCTTGCCGATGCCCTGGGCACCGCCCAGCCACGGCCGCAGAAAGTCCGACAGGACGAACAAGCGGATGATTTCTCCGAACCCCAGGGTGGCGATGGCCAGATAGTCGCCGCGCATCTTGAGGACCGGGGTGCAGATGAGCACACCCGTGACCGCCCCTGCGGCGATGGCCACCGGCAGCGCCTGCCAGAAATTCCAGTTGAAAAACCCCAGCTCCGGCGAGGTGAGGATGGCGATGGTGTAGGAGCCGATGGCGAAGTAGGCCACGTGCCCCAGATCGAGCATGCCGGAGAAACCGATGATGATGTTCAAGCCGAGCCCGAGCATGATGTAGAGGCCGATGATGGTGAGCACTTCGCTCAGGAACAAACCCAGGATATGGGGCAGAACCAGCAGCACGAACCCGCCGAGCAGCACCAGGGCCATGTTCAGGCGGCGCCGCGACACCGGCGGAAGACTTTGCACTCGCCCCTTGATGGCCTGGCCCTTGAGGATCCAGGCGGCGGCCGCAGCCGCGACAGCGATGAACAAGCCCAGCGCCCCGGGAATGGAAAGCCCGTTGCCCTCGTAGAGCAGGTCGTTGATGTCCGCCAGCGGCCCCCACTCGGCAAAAATCGGAGAGATGGTGTCCTGAAGCGTGCCGACCATGACGACCGTCGTCAGGGCTGCGATCACCACCCGTCGCAGCAAATCCGGCGTCATGACCAGCAGTCCTGCGGTGAGACCGGTCAGGCCGCCGGCGAGCAGCAGCAGGCCGATCCCGACCCAGAGATCCTCCTGCTGGAATTTCAAGATCTGGAAAAGACCCGGGGAGGCGTTGATGAACACCTGGCGCAGGTTGACGACGGTGCTCAGCAGCACGAGCAGCGCCAGCATGGCCATCATGATCAGGCCGGACGAAACGGAAGCCGCCAGGCCCCGGGTGCCGCCGCCGGCGCGCGCCGCGGGCAGGTAGGCGATAAAGGCCGCTGCCGTGAGGAGCAGCGCCTGGCCCATTGAAATCACTTCGGAGACGATCTCCCGCTGGTTGAAGGCCTCCACCATGCCGATGATGGAGAGGATCACCAGGCAAACGCCGCCGATCAATCCGTATTTGATTCCGGGAAACCGGTTCATGTAAGCATCCTTTCCAATCCCTTATGCCTTCTTGACCGCCAGGCGTTCGCCCAGGATGCCGGTCGGCCGGAAGATCAGGATCAGCACCAGCAGGGTGAAGGCGATGGCGTCCTTGAGTTGGTAGGGGGCGACGATGCCGAGGCCGTCCAGGATCAGACTCGGCCCGATGGACTCCACCAACCCCAGGAAGATGCCGCCCAGCATGGCTCCCGGGATGTTGCCGATGCCTCCCAGGACCGCGGCGGTGAAGGCCTTGATGCCGGGGATGAACCCCATGAAGAAGTGGACCTGTTTGAACATCAGGGCGTAGAGCACGCCGGCCGCACCTGCGGCGGCGCCGCCGATGACGAAGGTCATGGTGATCATCCGGTCCACATCGATGCCCATGAGAGCTGACGCCTCCTTGTCCTCGGAGACCGAGCGGATGGCCTTGCCGATTTTAGTGCGCTGGACGAACTGGTAAAGCGCCACCATCAGGAAGGCCGCGGCCGCGATGACCAGCGCCTGGAATTTCAGGATGTGGATCGGCCCCAGGACCATCGGCCCCTCCAGCGCCTTGATGACCGGGTAGGCCTGAAAGCCGGATCCGTAAAATCCCCGGAACATGTACTGCAGGAAAAATGACGCGCCGATGGCGGTGATGAGCGGCACCAGACGGGGTGCGCCCCGCAGCGGCCTGTAGGCGATGCGTTCGAGCAGCACCGCAATCAGGGTCGATGTCGCCATGGACACGATGAAGATCAAAATCAGGCTGATGGCAGGATGAGTTTCCAGCAGGCCGCTTTGATAAAAATAGGCGGCGAAGAAATAGGCCGTGTAGGGCCCGCTCATGAACACCTCGCTGTGGGCGAAGTTGATCATGCGCAGCACGCCGTACACCATGGTGTAGCCCATGGCGATGAGGGCATAGATGCTGCCCTGAGCCAAGCCGAAGATGATGAAATCCAGCCAATGGCGGGTGGAGTAAGTGCCCTTGATCAGGGTGACGGTCGAGCCCCAGATGATCAGGGTCACCAGTGCGCCGCCGAGCAGCCACATGATGACGTCGGTGGCGGATGTGCGCTCTTTCAAGCGTTGCAGCATGGGATGCAGTCCTTCTGGTAATGTGGCCCTCCCAGGGAGGGGCATGGCCGGCGCGCGTCGGTCCGACCCGGCGGGCCTTCAGCTTACATAAAGAGCCGAGCACCCTTCCTCCGGCACCCGGCTCTTGTCAATATGGCGGTGCGGCCTTCCCCTCCCGGGCGGGAAGGGAGGCCGCGCGGTGGAACACGGGGTTAGTAGGGCTTCCAGAACGGAGTTTCAGGGTTCACCAACTTCTTGATGTTGTCGGCCGTCTGCTGGTAGACCGCGATGCGCGGGTCGGCGCAGTCGCCGAACTCGTTGCAGTTGATGGCGCCGGTGAGCCCTTTTAGGCCCTTCGTGGCGTACAGGGCGTCACGCAGCTTGCTGCGGCAGATGTAAAGCGTCTCGCCGTCCTTGACCGCCGTTTTCTCGATGGCGTTGAAGATCATCATGGCTGCATCGTACCCGTGGGCATGGAACGGGGCGATCGGTTTTTCGCCGTATTTTTTCTGGTGCTTCGCAAGGAAGTCCTTGTAGCCGGCGCCGAAAGCCGAGAAGTCCGGGCTGGAGTGGTACATGCCGACCGCAGCCTCTCCGGCGGCTTTGTAGAAGTCCGGGGAGAACGTCCCGTCGGCGCTCATCAGGGCGGTCTTTTCAAGGCCGGCCACTTCCTTCGCCTGGCGGGCGAGATGGCCGCCGGCGGCGATGAAGATCGGGAAGTAGATAAACTCGGGTTTGCCGGTGGCGATCTTGGTCAGCACCGGACGCATGTCGGTGTCGGTCGGGGCCACGGCCTCCTGGGCCACGATGGTCCCGCCCAGCTTCTTGAACTCTTCGGCGAAGACCGCCTGCAGCTGCTCGGCATAGACGCTGCCGTCGTGGACGGTGGCGGCGGTCTTGACGCCCAGCTTCTTGATGGCGAATTGTGCGGCAACGGCGCCCTGCACCTTGTCGTTGTGGGCGGTGCGCAGGTAGCCGTCATACTCTTTGCCGCGCTTCGGTTCGGTCAGGTACGGCGCGGTGTTGGAGGGCGATACCGTGGGGATGCCCGCCTTCCAGAGGATCGGCGCGCCCGGCCGGGCGGCGCTGGAGCAGTTGGATCCGATGGCGGCGATGACCGTCGGGTCGGAGGCGAGCTTGGTGGCCGCCGCCTGTCCGCCTTCCGCGTTGCAGCCTTCATCCTGGCCGCTCAGCTTGATCGTGTATCCCATGAGCTTGCCGCCCTTGTCCTGGATGGCGATCTCGACGCCGCGCCGGGTGTCGATCCCCAGAGACGAATCCCCTCCGGCCACGACCATCCAGTAAGCGATGTGGATCGGCTGGCCTTTCTTAATGGCAACGCATCCGATCGGGTCCTTGGGCGGGGCCGCCTGGGCGGCACTCATAAAGGCGAACCCGATTACCAGCAACAGTGCGACAACAAGAGCAAAACGACGATTCATGGCTGCCTCCTTCTTTTGACTGATGGGGGTTGATGGGTGAAGAGTTTATGGCCCTCCGTGTGCGACGGGGGATAGCATGCAAAACCCCGTGGAACGGAACGTGAGGAATCTACTAAACGAACTTCAGTCTGTCAAGGGACAACCAAAGTCTTAAGCTGACATTCCTCCCGCAGATTCATATGATTCCGGGTCAAGGACAGACAGGGCTGAGGCTCAAACGATTCCGGCTTCGCTCAAGGGGCGGTTTTCCAAAATCCTTTTTGGAGAAAAAATCGACAGATCGAGCGCGACCGGTTTTTGGAGGACCCTTTCGGAAAGATAGCGCCCGACCGCGGGGCCCTGCTGCAGGCCGTGCCCGGAGAAACCCGTGGCGAGGAAAAGCCCCCTGATTTCAGGCCACTCCCCGATGATTGCGTTGTGATCCAGCGTGTTGACGTCATAGAGGCCGGCCCAGCCGCGGACCAGCTTGAGCCGGTCCCAGGCGGGCACGAACTCGGCCAGCTCCGGCCAGAGGACTTCCATGAAACGCTTGTCGTCCCAGCTGAAGTTGAAGCCCACCGGGTCTTCCTCCATGGATTTGCCGAGCAGGATCAGGCCGCCGGTCTCGGTCCGGAAGTAGAGGCCTGAAAGCAGAACGGTCAGGGGCAGCGGCCCGGCAGGCTTCACGGCTGTGTCGAGCGTGAATATCTGGCGTTTGACGGGGATCACCGGCAGCTTGACCCCGGCGGTCGCGGCGAGCTCGGCCGCCCAGGCCCCCCCGCAGTTGACCACGCAGCCGGCCGTGAGCGTTTCGCCCGAGCCGAGGTCGACACCGGTCGTCCGCCCGCCGTCGGCGCGGATCTTCACCGCCTCGCCCGTCAGGAATTCGGCTCCCTGGGACTTCGCCTTGGCCTTGTAGGCCATCAGCGCCGCGTACGCGTCGAAGTGCCCATCATCCGGGCCGAAGGTGGCGCCGAGGATGTCGGCACCGGGTTCATAGAGCGGGTAGCGGTCCCTGATCTGCTGAGGCGACCACCACTCGATCCGGCAGCCGAGGCGGCGTTGCAGGTCGAACGCGCGCCGGGCGGCATCATGGTTTCCCTCGCTGACCAGGAACAGGTTGCCCTCGCGGTGAAAGTAGATTCTGGGCCTGCGGTCTTCCACGGTCATCTCGTCTTCGAACCGTTCGAAAACCTGGAAGGCATATTGGGAAATCTGGATGTTTTCCTTCAGACTGAACTGGATGCGCACGTTGCTCATCGACAGGGTGGTCG
>Ga0209253_10005978_pt1 | contig 10538 bp, 6 predicted proteins | sample FrelakmetBRP12BR_FD_187145 | JGI IMG/M metagenome (GOLD analysis project Ga0209253, IMG submission 187145) | Freshwater lake sediment microbial communities from the University of Notre Dame, USA, for methane emissions studies - BRP12 BR (SPAdes)... | ecosystem: Environmental > Aquatic >... | reverse complement strand
AGCGCCACTGCCAGCACGACCAGGCTCGGCAGCACGGCGATGGCCAGCGGCGGCCAGGTGTGCAGCAGGCCGAGATGGGCGAACAGCTTGTTCAGCATGTAAAAGAGCACGCCGATCATCACGCCGGCGAAGATCTTCAGGCTGACGCTGCCCTGCCGCACGTGCAGGTAGGCGAACGGCAGCGCCAGCATCATCATCACGACGATCGCCAGCGGATAGAAGATCTTGTTCCACAGCGCGATCTCGTAAGGCTCCGTCTGCTGCCGGTTGGCGGACAGGTGCGCGATGTAGCGCACCAGTTCCACCGCCGCCATCCTCTCCGGCTGCACCAGCAGCACGCCGAGGATGTTCGGCGTGATCGCCGATTCCCATTGCCGTTCCTTCATTCGCACGATCTCGGTGCGCAACTCGGTCGGCGTCATGTCGGCCGCCGGCACCACCGGCAATCGCGTCTCGACCACGTCGGTGAGCTGCCAGTTCGGCGAGCCCTCCAGCGGCGCGAACCGGCCGCTCGCCGCGGTGCCGATCGACAGCAGGCGGAAGTCGCGGTCGAACTCGAAGACCTTCCACTGGCTGGAGGTGCCGTCGGGCCGCACCACGCCGACATTGATGAAGCGCCAGCGCTGCACCGCGCCGCTGGGGTCGCGGACAACGTCGCGCACCCACACGCCGGAGCGCAGCTTGCTGCTGATCATCCCCTGCCCGCGCGTCTCGGCGCGCACTTCCTGCGCCTTGCGCTCCAGCACCGGCGCCACCAGTTCGCCGAGAAGATAGGCCAGGGCGACAAACACCAGGCCCACCCGGGCCACCGCGAGCGCCAGTGCGCGGGTGCTCATCCCCGACACGCGCATGATCGTGAACTCCGAGTTCGCCGCCAGCTGCGACAGCGCGAAAATGGCGCCGATCAGCGCCGCGATCGGCATCAGCTCGTAGGTGCGCGACGGCAGCGACAGCGCCACGTAGGCGAGCGCCGCCGACAGCGTGTAGCCGCCGGGGCGCAGGTCGTCCATCTGCGCCAGCAGGTCGAAGAAGGCGAACAGCGCCAGCAGCGCGAACAGCATGAAAGCGGTGGCGCGCACCATCTCGCGCATCAGGTAGCGGCGCAGCGTCTTCATCAGCTTGCTGCCCGGCGCGCCGTGATCCGGCGCGGAATCCAGCGCTGCCAGTAGACGCGGCGCGCGAACAGCAGCGCGACAAGCGCCGCCGCCAGCGCGTGCGTGACCCAGACGCCGATGCCGAAGGAAAGCCGCTCCTGCTGCACCCACGCCTGCACGATCGACATGCCGTTGTGGTACAGGAGGAAGACCAGCACGGCCACGATCAGGTTGGCCGAGCGGCCGACCCGCGGGTTGACGTGGCCGAGCGGAATCGCCAGCAGCGCCAGCAGCAGCGCCACCACCGGCAGCCCGGCGCGCCACAACAGTTCGCCGCGGTGAAACGGCGTCGGCTCGCGCAGCAGCAGCCGGGTCGGCTTGGCGCGCGCGTTCAGCTCGGCCAGCGGCGCATCCGGCCTGATGTCGAGGCGGATCGCATAGCGGTCGAACTCCAGCATCCGGTACTGCGGCTGGCCCGGCGTCCCTTCGTAGCGCCGCCCGTGAAGCAGCACCAGGTAGCGGTCGCCGTTGGGCTTGACCTCGATCACGCCCTCGCGGGCGACGATCACGCCCTCGCGGCCCTGGCTGCGGTGGCTGACGAAGAGGTTGCGCACCGTCCCGCCCTGCAGGTCGACCGATTCGACGAAGAACACGCGCTGCGCCCCGGAAGATTCGATGAAGCGTCCGGGCGCCACGCGGCTGACGTCGTCACGCTGGCGGAAGCGCTGCTTGCTCTCCTCGAGCTGCTGGCCCGCCCACGGCGTGATCAGCAGCGCCAGCACGGCGATCAGCAGCACGATCGGCGCGGAGAAGCGAAGCACCGGCCGGATCCAGGCGAGCAGGCTCTGCCCGGAGGCGAACCAGACCACCATCTCGGAGTCGCGATAGCTGCGCGACACCGTCATCAGGACGGCGATGAACAGCGTCAGCGCCAGCACGGTCGGCAGTGTGGTGAGCGCGGTCAGCGCCACCATCGCGAACACCGCGCCGCTGTCGACGGTGCCGACCGCCGCCTGGCCGAGGATCCGCACCAGCGCCACCGAGAAGATGATCGAGAACAGCACGGTGAACACCGCGCCGGCGGTGCTCGACAGCTCGGCGACGATCGAGCGCGAAAAGACCATGGCAGGCAGTTTATTCGCCTCGCAAGCTCGCCTGCGAATGATCGCCGCGGCGGACCCCGTCGCTATACTCGCGGCCAGCCCGCCGGGCCATGCGCCGGCCGCGCACTGCGGCCCCGCAGCAGGTTCGTCGAAAGCCCATAACGACCAGAAAGAGAGACATTCATGGACTTCAGCACCCGCACCGCCGCCGCCGACGCGGTCAAGGCAGACTGTGTCGCCGTCGGCGTGTTTGCCGAAGGCGAGCTGACTGCGCAGGCGCGCGCAGTCGATGCGGCCTCCAAGGGCGCGCTGCGCGCCGCCGTGAAGAGCGGCGACGTCACCGGCAAGCGCGGCAGCAGCGTGATGCTGCGCGCGCTGCCCGGTGTGGCCGCCGCCCGCGTGCTGATGGTCGGCCTGGGAAGCCGCAAGGAGTTCAGCGACAAGGCGTTCATCGAGGCCGTTCGCACGGCGGTGAAGAGCGCCGGCCCGGCGGTGAAGGAACTGGCCGTCGCTGCCGCCGACTGGCTGCCCGCCGGGCGCGACAGCCAGTGGCTGGCGCGCCAGCTGGTGCTGGCCGCGCGCGAAGCGGTGTTCCGCGTCGACGAACTGAAGAGCAAGAAGGAAAACGGCAACGGCGGGCCCGAGCGCGTCGTGCTCGTCTTAAGCGCGCGCGATGCGGCTGCCGAGCACGGCCTGGCGCAGGGCACGGCGATCGCCAACGGCGTGGAGCTGGCCAAGCGGCTCGGTAACCTGCCGGGCAACATCTGCACGCCGAGCTTCCTCGCCGACGAGGCTCGAAGGCTGGGTCGCAGCCACAGGCTCGGCGTCGAGATCCTCGACCGCAAGCGGATCGAGGCGCTGAAGATGGGTTCGTTCATGTCGGTGGGCAAGGGCTCGACCGAGCCGCCGCGGCTGATCGTGATGAAGTACGAAGGAGCCGGCGCCAAGGGCAAGGGCGCGGCGCCGATCGTGCTGGTCGGCAAGGGCATCACCTTCGATTCCGGCGGCATCTCGATCAAGCCGGCGAACACGATGGACGAGATGAAGTTCGACATGTGCGGCGCGGCGTCGGTGTTCGGCGCGCTGCGCGCAGCGGCCGAACTGAAGCTCAAGCTGAACGTGATCGGCGTGGTGCCAGCCTGCGAGAACCTGCCTTCGGGCACGGCCAGCAAGCCGGGCGACATCGTCACCTCGATGTCCGGCCAGACGATCGAGGTGCTGAACACCGACGCCGAGGGCCGCCTGATCCTGTGCGACGCGCTGACCTACGTCGAGCGCTTCAAGCCCGCGGCGGTCGTCGACATCGCCACGCTGACTGGTGCCTGCGTGGTGGCGCTCGGCGACGTCAACTCGGGGCTGTTCAGCGCCGAAGATGCGCTGGCCGAAGAACTGCTGGCAGCGGCGAAGGCGGCGGTCGACCCGGCCTGGCGCCTGCCGGTGCAGGACGAGTACCAGGAATCGCTGAAGTCGAACTTCGCCGACATGGCCAACATCGGCGCGCCGGGCAAGGCTGGCGCCGTGACGGCCGCCTGTTTCCTGGCGCGCTTCACCAAGGCCTACCCGTGGGCCCATCTCGACATCGCCGGCACCGCCTGGAAAAGCGGCCCGGGCAAGAGCGCGACCGGCCGCCCGGTGCCGCTGCTGACCGAGTTCCTGATGCAGCGGGCCGGATAGGCCGCCGCCGCTTTCTTCCTCGCCGCGCTGGCTATCATCCGGCCGTGCGCATCGATTTTCACTTCAACGTCGAGCACCGGCTGCAGTACGCGTGCCGGGTCGTTCGGCGTGCGCGTGCCGCGGACTGCCGCGTGCTGCTGTTCTCGCGCGATGCGGACCGTCTGGCGCGGCTCGATGCCGCGCTGTGGACGTTTTCGGCGCTCGACTTCGTGCCGCACGTTGCCGTCGATTCGCCGCTGGCGGAACGCACACCGGTGCTGCTGACCTCGTCGCTCGACGGCAGCACGCCCGCCTGCCCGGTGCTGGTCAACCTCGACGATGACGTGCCGCCGGAACTGCCGTCGCTGCAGGGCCGGTTCGATCGCCTGATCGAGATCGTCTCGCGCGAGGACGACGACCGCCGCCGAGCGCGCGAGCGCTTCCGCATTTACCGTGACGCCGGCTTCGAGCCGCAGGCGCACGACCGGAGCGCGGAATGAGCGAGGAGCCACCCGTGTCGCCGGCAACGAATACCGACTCCTTCGACGATCCTGCCATCCCGCTGCTGACCGACCGCATCTTTCTGCCGGCGGTCGAGCTGGACACTGCCTTGCCGCCCTCGCTGGCGCCGGCCGCGCCCCCTGCGCCTGGGCAAGCAAGTGCACGCGAGGAGCCGCCGGCGGCCGTGCCGGAAGAACCCGCCTCGTTCACTGAAGAGCAGACTGCGGCCGCCGCGCACGAAGCCGAGGCCGCGAGCGTCGATGCCGAGGCAATGATCGAAGCCGAACTGGACCGCGACCTGGTCGCCGCCAGCGACGCCGATTTCGACGCCCTTCTCTCGGCTGAACAGCAACTCGGGGGCGGCGATGCGCAGGCCGAAGCCGCCGCCGTCGCGGCCGCCGAAGCACGGGGAACATCGCCCGCGACTGCGCCGGCGTTCGATCAGGCGGCGATCGAAGCACAGGGCGAAGCGCTGCGCACGGCCGTGCTGCAGCGGGTGGCCGCAAGGCTGCCCGAGCAGGTCAATGCCGCAGTCCGCGACCTGATGCAACCGGCGATCGACCAGGCGATGGCGAAGCTCGGCGAAGAGGCCGAGGTCGCGCTGCGCATCACGCTGCAGGAACTCATCGCGCAGGTGCTGCGCGAGGAACTGGAGCAACGGGCCAACCGGCCGCCGTCATGATGCCCCGCCGGCCGCCTTGGCCGGCTGGAATTCCGGCACGCCGAACTGCCAAAGGAAGAACGACCACACGTCCGCCTGCTGCTGTTGCAGTTGGCGACGCGTGCCACCGGCGCCGTGGCCGGCGTCGTAGTCGAGCCGCAGCAGCACCGGCCGCTCGCCGCTGCGTGCAGCCGCCAGCCGGGCCGCGAACTTGCCGGACTGCCACACGTCGACGCGGATGTCGTTCACGCCGTGCACCAGCATCACTCCCGGATAATCGACGCCGTCGCGAACGTGCTCGTAGCTGCTCATCGCACGCAGCGCGCGGAACTCGTCCTCCTTCTTCACGGTTCCATACTCGGGAATGTTGGCAACGCCGTTCGGCCTCGTTTCGGAGCGGATCGTGTCGTGCACCCCCACCATCGAGACCGCGGCGGCGAACAGATCGGGCCGCTCGGTGATCGCGCGCCCGACGAGGATGCCGCCGGCGCTGCCGCCGTAGACACCGAGCCGCTCGCGCGCGGTGTAGCCGTTTGCGATCAGCCATTGCGCGGCGGCGATTGCGTCCTTCCAGGTGTTCGGCTTGGTCGACTTGAAGCCGGCCAGGCGCCACTGCTCGCCGTAGACGCCGCCGCCGCGCACGTGGGCCACTGCAAACACGCCGCCGCGCTCGAGCCAGGCATACAGCCGCGGCCCGAAGAAAGGATCTTCGGTGCTTCCGTAGGCGCCGTAGCCGTAGACGATGGTTGGATTGGACCCGTCGCGCTTCATTCCCTTGCGCGACAGGATCGACAGCGGCACCAGCACGCCATCGTGGCTGCGCACCAGCACTTCGCGCGCCTCGATGTCGCCCGGCGCGTCGAAGGCGCCCTCGCGCACCAGCGACAGGCGCTGCGCCGGGCCGTCGTCCTTGCCCAGGAAGTACGGCTTCGCCACCCGTGTCCAGCCGCCGAGGGTCAGCACGACACCGTCGAGAGCCGGATCGGCGTTGGCGATGGAGATGCTGCCCTCGAACGGCATCGACACGGGGGCGGCATCGACCTTGTCGTCGCCGCGCAGGCGCAGCAGTTCGAGCGCAGCCCCCCGTCGTCGGGTGACGTATACCGCGTCGCGCGCCGCTTCCAGCGATACGATCACTTCGGCTCCGGTCGGCAGCACCGTCTCGGCGCGAACGATCTGCGGATCGGCCAGCGGCAGCCGCAGCAACTTGAACCGCGGCGCATCGGTCGCGGACTGCAGGTAGATCCAGTTGCCCGAGAAGGCGAGGTCGGTGACCGCGTCCTTGATATCGACCACCTTGCGCCACCGCGCGGTTCCTTTCAGTGCTTCGGCCAGGTCGGCGAGGTAAAGCAGCCGGTAGCGCTCCACGCCGAGCGTGACGATCGCCGCCGCCAGCGGCTTGCCAGGCACCTGCATGACGTGGCCGCTGGCGTAGCCGGGCAGCCCGAGATCGGCATTCAGTGACGGGCTGAACATGCGGCGGTCTACACCGCCGGTCAGCGCGTAGTAATGGCGCGTCCGGTCGGCGAAGCGTTCGGTCGGCGGCAGCGACTCGTATCCCTCGCGCAGCCGCGAGTAGAAAAAGCCGCTGCCGTCGTCGAGCCAGCTGACCGCCGCATAGCGGATGCGGTCGATCGGCGCCACGACCTCGCGGCCGGACTCGACGTCCATCACGTGCAGCGTGCCGATCTCGCTGCCGCCGACCTGCAGCGAATAGGCGACCAGTCGGCCGTCGGGCGACGGCGCATAGTCCATGATTGCCAGCGACTTGCCGTCCCTGGGGCCAAGTGCCTCCGGATCGACGAGCAGCGTGTCGGCACCATCGGCGCCTTGCCGCCAGAAGAGCCTGAACTGGTTGTCCTGCGGCTCGCGGCGCAGGAAGAACCAGCGGCCGGAGGTCGTGCGGCGGATCTGACTGACTGCGCCGCCGGCGGCGGCATCGATCTCGCGGATCCGTTCCAGCAGCGCCGTTCGACCCGGGATCCGATCGAGGACCGAACGCGCCGTGTCGGACTGCGCGCGCATCCACTGCTGGACCGCCGGATCGGACGTGTTCTCGAGGAACCGGTAGGGATCGGCGACCGTCACGCCCCAGAAGGTGTCGGTCACCGGCTGCGCGAGCGGCGGCGGCGGCGCCACACCGGTCGCGCCGGCGGCAGCACCCATCGCCGCACAGGTCAGCACCGCAGCAAGAAGATGTCGAACAGAGGTCATCGGATTCAATGGCAGTACATGCAGGGCGGCAAGCGTAGTGAGGATTCCCCTAGAATTCAAAGCCGGCTCGACACCGTCGTCATGTGAGTGCCGCAAGCTCATCCACCTTTCCCCCTTCTCGCCTTGTCCGAACTCGCCAAGAGCTTTGAACCAGCCGCCGTCGAGGCCCGCTGGTATCCAGTCTGGGAATCGCGCGGCCATTTCGACGCCGGCAAGGACCCCGGCCGGCCCGCGTTCAGCATCCAGCTGCCGCCGCCGAACGTGACCGGCATTCTGCACATGGGCCACGCGTTCAACCAGACGATCATGGACGCGCTGACCCGCTATCACCGGATGCGCAGCTTCAACACGCTGTGGCTGCCAGGCACCGACCATGCGGGCATCGCCACGCAGATCGTCGTCGAGCGCCAGCTCGAGGCCGGTGGCATCGACCGCAAGGCCATCGGCCGCCAGAAGTTCATCGAGCACATCTGGGACTGGAAGGCGTACTCGGGCGGCGCGATCCTCGGCCAGATGAAGCGGCTCGGCGACTCGGTCGACTGGCAGCGGACCTATTTCACGATGGACGAGAAGCTGTCGAGGGTGGTCATCGAGACCTTCGTGCAGCTCTACGAACAGGGCCTCATCTACCGCGGCCAGCGGCTGGTCAACTGGGACCCGAAGCTGCAGACCGCGGTGTCCGACCTCGAGGTGGAGAACGAGGAGGAAGAAGGCCGGCTGTGGGAGATCCGCTACCCGGAGGCCTCCGGCGGGCCAGGCGTGGTGGTGGCCACGACGAGGCCCGAGACGCTGCTCGGCGACGTCGCGGTGGCCGTGCATCCGGGCGACGAGCGTTACACGGCGCTGATCGGCAAGGCGGTCACGCTGCCGCTCACCGACCGCCAGATCCCGGTGATCGCCGACGAGATGGTCGACCGCGAGTTCGGCACCGGCTGCGTGAAGATCACCCCGGCGCACGACTTCAACGACTTTGCGGTCGGCCAGCGACATGCGCTGGCGCCGATCCCGATCTTCACCGCCACCGCCACCGTCAACGACAACGCGCCGGCGAAGTACCGCGGCATGGACCGCTACGTGGCGAGGAAGAGCGTGCTCGAGGACCTGAAGGCGGCCGGCCTGCTCGTCGGCGAGAAGCCGCACAGGATGATGGTGCCGCGCTGCGGACGCACCGGCGAGGCGGTCGAGCCGATGCTCTCCGACCAGTGGTACGTGGCGATGAGCAAGTCGGCGCCGGCCGGCACGCGGCACCCCGGCAAGTCGCTGGCGCAGGTGGCGCTCGAGGCAGTCGAGTCCGGCGCGGTGAACATCTTCCCCGAGCAGTGGCGCACCGTGTACCGGCAGTGGATGGAGAACATCCAGGACTGGTGCATCTCGCGGCAGCTGTGGTGGGGCCACCAGATCCCGGCCTGGTACGACGAGGCGGGCAACGTCTTTGTGGCGCGCAGCGAAGCCGAGGCGCAGGCCAAGGCCGGCGCAGGCAGGCGGCTGACGCGCGATCCCGACGTGCTCGACACCTGGTACTCGAGCGCGCTGGTGCCGTTCTCAACTCTCGGCTGGCCGGAGGTCGAAAGCGAGGAAGGCACGCCGCGGCGGCTGGCCTACGACCTGTACCTGCCCTCGTCGGTGCTTGTCACCGGCTATGACATCATCTTCTTCTGGGTCGCGCGGATGGTGGTGATGACGCTGCACTTCACCGGCCGCGTCCCTTTCAAGGACGTCTACATCCACGGCATCGTGCGCGATGCCGAGGGCCGCAAGATGAGCAAGTCGGAGGGCAACACGCTCGACCCGATCGACATCATCGACGGCATCGACCTCGAGGCACTGGTCAGGAAGAACACCACCGGGCTGCGCCGTCCGCAGGACGCGCCGAAGATCGACGCCAAGATCCGCAAGCATTTCCCGGAAGGCATCGCCGCCTACGGCGCCGACGCGCTGCGCTTCACCATGGCCGCCTACGCGACGCTCGGCCGCAACATCAACTTCGACCTCAAACGCTGCGAGGGCTACCGCAACTTCGGCAACAAGCTGTGGAACGCCACCCGCTTCGTGCTGATGAACACCGAGGGTCGCGACTGCGGCCTCGATGCCTCGGCTGCCGTGGAACTGTCGGCCGTCGACCGCTGGATCATCGGCGAGCTGCAACGCGTCGAGGCCGAGGTCGAGAAGGGATTCACCGAGTACCGGCTCGACCAGTGCGCAAACGCGATCTACTCGTTCGTCTGGAACGAGTACTGCGACTGGTACCTGGAACTGGCCAAGGTGCAGCTCGCGCGCGGCAACGAGGCCCAGAGCCGCGGCACGCGGCGCACGCTGGTGCGCGTGCTCGAGGCAGCGCTGCGCCTGGCGCACCCGATCATCCCGTTCATCACCGAGGAACTGTGGCAGAAGGTCTCGGTGCTCGCCGGCCGGCGCTCGACCAGCGAGGAGACCTCGGTGATGATCCAGCCGTATCCGAAGAGCGACCCGGCGAAGATCGACGCCACGGCCGACGCTGACGTGGCGCTGCTCAAGCAGCTGACCGACGCCGCGCGCAACCTGCGCGGCGAGATGAACCTGTCGCCGGCGGTCAAGGTGCCGCTTGGCGTCAGCGGGCCGGCGGACAAGGTGGAAGCGTTCGCACCCTACCTGGCCGCGCTGGCGCGGCTGTCGGAGGTCAGGCACGTCGCCGACTTCACCCGGGCCGCGCAGGGTTCCGCCGCCCCGGTGGCCGTGGTCGGCGACTTCCACCTGACGCTGGTGATCGAGGTCGACGTCGCCGCCGAGCGCGAGCGCCTCGGCAAGGAGATCGCGCGACTGGAAGGCGAGATCCTTAAGGCCGAGGGCAAGCTCTCCAACGAGAGCTTCGTCGCCCGCGCGCCGGCCGCAGTGGTGGCGCAGGAGCGCGAACGGCTGGCCGGTTTCTCCGGCACGCTCGCCAAGGTGCGCGAGCAGCTGGCGCGACTGCCGGCGGCGTAGAAGTCGGGCCCGCTCGGCGGCCGGTCAACCCGCGATCAGGGTCTGCCGGCCCCACCAATGCTCGCCGGGGGCAAGCAGCACCGGTTTCTCGATCAGCGCCGCTTCGACGCACAGGAAGCGGCGGAAGGCGCCGGGCGGCAGGTCGGCCATCGCCGCCGCCTTCTCCTGCCAGGGATTCCAGACAACGACTTCCGGGAAATTGGCGGCCTCGATGCGCAGGCGCCGCTGCGCCTCGCTGAGCACGAGCGGCGCTGGGACGCCGTAGTAGATGCGGTCGATCTCCTCAATGACGCGCACGGCGTCGGCCTCGTCGACATGCATGGTCCCGGTGGTGAAGTCCTCGTAGCGGCAGCC
>Ga0209253_10005975_pt1 | contig 10540 bp, 9 predicted proteins | sample FrelakmetBRP12BR_FD_187145 | JGI IMG/M metagenome (GOLD analysis project Ga0209253, IMG submission 187145) | Freshwater lake sediment microbial communities from the University of Notre Dame, USA, for methane emissions studies - BRP12 BR (SPAdes)... | ecosystem: Environmental > Aquatic >... | reverse complement strand
GGTCAGCCGCATTAGTGCTGGCCTCTGCTAGAGCAGTCGGTGCACATAACCTGATACCCCTCGCGCGAATCGTTAGTCGCTATGTAATTGGGTCAGATCCGGTAATCATGCTAGATGGTCCCATCCCTGCCACCAGGGAAATTTTTAAACGTTCAGGTTTATCCTTGGACATGATGGATGTTATTGAGATCAACGAAGCCTTTGCGTCAGTCGTTTTAGGATGGGCAAAGGAAATTCAACCAGATATATCCAAAGTCAATCCGAATGGTGGTGCAATTGCGTTAGGACATCCCTTGGGTGCCACTGGTGCCATCTTGATGACCAAATTGATTCATGAACTACAGCGAATCCAAGGGACTTATGGATTACAAACCATGTGTATCGGTCATGGTATGGCTACAGCCTCAATTATTGAAAGAGTTTAATACTGAGACACCATCAAGCTCGTATGGCACATACCATTTTCCTTTCAATGGGTAGTAACCTTGGTGATCGTCTAACTAACCTACAGGATGCCATTCGGTCACTACCTCCGAACATTCAACTATTATCTCAATCTCAAATTTATGAGACAGAGCCTTGGGGCTACATAGAACAACCAGCCTTTTTAAACCTTGTGATTAAAGCCAATACAGAATTACCTCCGAAAAATGTGCTCACTTTTATTAAGGATATTGAAGTGGCATTAGGACGCAAGGCAACCTTCCGCTTCGGTCCTCGCTTGATCGACCTGGATATTTTGCTGTATGATGACCTGGTATTAAACTCGCCTGGTCTGACCATTCCCCATCCAAGGCTCACTGAACGCGGCTTCGTTCTTATTCCACTGGCAGAGTTAGCGCCCGATTTGATTCATCCTGTCACTAGGAAAACCATACAGCAATTGTTATCAACATTAGATACGACTGGTGTCAAGGTGTTTCAGTCCCAACAATCTTGATTTGGAGTAAGAGTATGCCTCTCATCATCAAATCCGGTACTATCATCACGGCATCTGAAACTTACCAGGCTGATATCCTGGTCAATGGTGAGCAGATAGACACTATCGGGAAAGAACTAGACGTGGAGGGAGCAGATATCATCGATGCCTCAGGAAAACTTGTGATGCCAGGTGGTGTGGATCCCCACACTCACTTCGATTTGCCTATGTTCGGCACGGTTTCTTCAGATGATCATTATACCGGTCATAAAGCAGCTGCGTTTGGTGGTACGACCACTGTCCTGGACTTCGTCCCATTGGATGAAAAATCGATATCGTCTAGCATTAAGACTTGGCAGAAAAAGGCTGCTGCTAAGGCGGCTATCGATTATGGTTTTCACATGAATATCACCCGTTTCGATCCGCAACTGGCAGAAGAAATACCTCTATTACCTCAATTTGGGATTACTTCAGTTAAAGTTTTTACTGCTTACAACAACCGGTTACGATTGCAAGATGGTGAGATTTTCCAGGTTCTGCGCCTGGCAAAAAAACTTGGCATACTCACCATGTTGCACGCTGAGGATGGGGATGTTATTGATATTCTCATCTCAGATGCATTGGCAAATGGACACACCACACCCGAATGGCATGCCCAAACCCGGCCAGCTTGGGGTGCAGTGGAAGCAGCATTACGTGGATCTGCCTTGGCAGCTCAGGCAGATGCAGCCCTGTATATCGTCCATATGAATGTTGCTGGCGAAGTTGATCAGCTTAAGTATGCCCGCGAGCATGGATTACAAGTGATGGGAGAGACTTGCCCCCAATACTTGTTTTTTTCTGAGGATTTATATAGACGTGAAGATGGATCAAAATGGGTTTGCTCTCCACCTCTGCGAACTCCCGCTGATCAGATCCGTTTATGGCAAGGTCTGGCAGATGGTACCCTTCAAACCATTGGCACTGACCATTGTCCATTTTTCTACGACGGAAGTATACCAATCATATACGAAAATCAACCGGTAGCCATTCCTGGCAAGGAATTGGGCAAGGATGATTTCACAAAAATCCCAAATGGACTGCCATGTGTTGGTGATCGACTACCCATCTTATGGACGTATGCCGTCCAATCAGGCAAGCTCTCTCCAAATCAGTTTGTTGCCCTTACGAGTACCAATCCAGCCAAAATATTTGGCTTATATCCACGAAAAGGATCTTTATTACCTGGTTCAGATGCTGATATTGTGATTTGGGATCCGGACCGGAGAATCAGATATGGGATTGAGCATTCCCACCAGCGCACCGATTACAATTTATTCGAAAATTGGGAATTGCTAGGCTTTCCTGAGAAAGTCTTTCTCCGTGGAGCATTAATCGTAGACGGAAATCATTGGTTAGGAAAAACTGGGATGGGCAAATTTCTCATTAGAAATCCAGGAACAACTTTGTAAGCATCCCGTCTGGATCATATGCTCATCCTTCTCACAATATTGTTACTATTTATTATCCCGGTTGCCATGCTGATCCTTCACCTGGCACGACCAAAATTCAGCATTCAGGGATTTTTGGTTGTTTTTGCTGTCTTGGTCGGATGGTCATTGATATTCGCTGCGAGATTCGATATTCCCCAAACGGTAACACTGCTTTATTGGCAGCCTGCTGACTTTTTCCCCGTCTCCCCGTCTTTATTTGTTGATGATACCTCCTGGTATTTTTCTTTGGCGTTAATGTCCCTTGCGTTATCAGCAATTATTACCTCCATCGCTCAATTAGGCCAGAGTCGCAAACCTGACAACAAAAAAATAGAAGTTATCGAAACGCAAAACCAGCCAGAGATAAATTCCTCCATTAATAGACCTGGATCAGGTGAAGCAAATAAATCCACCTCTAACTGGCAATCTTGGGCAGGAATTCTTATTGCATCTGGCATAGGCCTGGTTGCTGTAACAGCAGGTAATATGCTGACATTAATATTAGCATGGGCAGCCTTGGATTTTTATGAATTATTTTTCTTATTGGGACAGGAATTAAAAAGTAAATCTCGTGAACGGACCATCCTCGCGTTTTCAATACGTATGGCAGGCATCGGATTGATATTATTGGCAGCAATCATTCCGTGGTCGAAGGATATTTCTCTAACATTTACATCCACTGACTATTCAGTAGCCTTTTATCTGATTCTTGCTGCTGTATTTCGCCTGGGCGTTCTTCCCCTACAACATCTCAACCTTCAACACCTTAATCAACCGCGAGAGTTGGGTACAATTTTGCGGCTGGTGACTGCTGCAACAAGTCTCATACTTGTTGTCAGAGTAGCGAATAATGGAGTTATCGGAGCAAAAACCCTAATTATATTGGCCTTTACCGCACTGTTCGGGGTATACGCGGGCATCCGGTGGCTAATATCATCCGATGAGCTAAAAGGACAATCGTATTGGGTGCTTGGAACTGCCTCACTTGCGATTGCATCAGCTATCCTGAATATCCCTTCTGCGAGTATCGCATGGAGTATGGCATGCCTTCTATCTGGTGGGTTAGTATTCTCCATGTCCATGCGTCATAAGAACCTGGTGCCAATTGCCTTTCTCGGAATCTTTGCTTTCTCTGCTCTTCCTTTCAGCCCCACATGGCTGGGAACAGATCTATTCAAATATTCAGATTCGCCTTCAAGTATTGTGACGCCGATAATATTCTATATAATATCAATCGCCCTTTTGCTTACCCTTTCCCTATTCCTCGCTGGTTTCATCCGGAATGTTCTACGAGGTATCTTTCCTGCTGAAGAACAATCGGGATTCCATATTGAGCGATGGGTCTGGTTTTTATTCCCTATCGGGATTATTTTTATTTCTGTGACCCATTTTCTTATTGGCATTATGCTCTACCCAAAACTGGATGAAGTTCCAATAACGGGTTGGATCATGGGCTTCGTCGCAGTAATCATTTCATGTCTCATCTGGTATCTATATACACGTTACTTCCAAGGCACTTCTCTCGGAAATCAACCAACCGAACCATTAACAGATAACAAATCTTTATCCCTTGCATCGCCCAATCGCATATTTTGGAAGATATTCAGAGAAACTTCAAGATTTACCGCTCTTATTTCATCAATCTTAGAAGGAGATGGAGGAATCCTTTGGGCATTTGTTCTATTTGCTTTGATCTTCGTTTTCTTACAAAGGTAAAACTCGCCAATGTTTCCTGATCTGCTTGTCTTTGTTGCAGTAGTATTGGTGAGCCTAACATCAATATTTATTCTGGTCAGCCAGGATTGGCGCTATTGTATAGTTGCCTTGGCTTTACAGTATATTGGTGTATTTCTCTTAGTCTCTGCAACCTGGTCAGTAGAAATGGCAGTAGTAAAAATAGTAGCTGGATGGATGGCTTGTGCAATTCTCAGAATTGCCATGGCTGCTGGATCTGAGATTTGGCGTAGCCCGCTGCAAACAATAAAATTTGGCCCGGTATTCAGGATCATGGCAGCGGCAATTATCATGCTAGCAATTACATCGCTGGTTCTCAGCTCAGAGAGCTGGCTTTCAATGATAAGTATCCCACTCCGCTGGGGTAGCTTCATACTAATTAGTATCGGACTGTTGCAGCTGAGTCTTTCATCACACCCTTTGCGAGTTACAATCGGTTTACTGACTGCCTTATCCGGTTTCGAGATAATTTATGCTGTTGTTGAAGGTTCCATATTGGTTGCAGGATTAATGGCTGGTGTCAATCTTGGTCTCGCTCTTGTCGGAGCATATTTATTGATCGTACCCACCATGGAGTCCTCGCAATGAGCTCACCAATTATTTGGGTCGTGTTTCCAATTATTCTTGGTGTGATTTTATATTCCATTCGTCGTTTTTACCGGCTTTCTGTCACGATTGGTACAATCATGATGTTTTTTCTGGCTGGATTAGCCTGGATGCTGCCAATAAACGAGATTATTCAGGTTGGTCCTTGGTCTTTTAATATTAGTGACACATTGTTAGTATTAGGCCGCCAGTTAAGATTGAGCAACACAGATCGTCCCTTGCTGGTGATAATATATCTACTGGCAAGTTTTTGGTTCGCTGTGGTCTTTGTAACCCAATCTGGGCGTATGTTCATACCTTTTGGTATGGTGCTAATCGCATTATTAACCGCAGCATTGGCAGTAGAGCCTTTCCTCTATGCTGCCTTGATCCTGGAGCTAGCTGTTTTAATTTGTGTTCCCATCTTGGTCCAACCTGGTTCTACTCCGGGTAAGGGCGTGCTCCGCTTTTTAGTCTTCCAAACTTTCGGCTTTCCCTTTATATTATTCTCTGGCTGGCTGCTAGCTGGTGTGGAAGCCAGTCCAGAGGAATTAAACCTGGTTACTCGAGCATCACTTTCACTTGCATTCGGCTTTGTCTTTTTATTAGCAATATTCCCTTTCCACACCTGGATCCCCATGCTATCAGCGGAAAATCACCCTTATACCGTTGCATTTATCCTGGTCATCTTGCCTTGGATGGTCACGCTCTTTGCGCTTGGATTCTTGGATAGCTACACCTGGTTGCGTAACTCAGAAGCTATTATGAACTTATTGCAGCTAAGTGGCGCGATCATGGTATTTGTAGGAGGTGTCTGGTCTGTTTTCCAACGTCATCTCGGACGGGTAATGGGATATGCCTGTATGACAGGCATCGGAGCATCTTTGTTAGCAATCACAATACCGTCAGGCGTACAATTATTTTTTATGATGCTTCTACCATATACACTAGCAATTGGCCTTTGGGCTCTTGGGTTATCATCAATATACAATGAGCAAATGCAATCTAGCCTTGATTCTTTGGATTTCAAGTCTGTAAAAGGCATAGCTAGGCGCATGCCGATAGCCTCGCTCAGTTTGATCTTAAGCTGTTTTTCAGTAGCCGGAATGCCATTATTAGCGGGTTTTCCAATTCATTTACCACTCTGGAGAGGTTTGGCAACCTCTACCCAAATCGTTACCATTTTTTCGCTCTTGGGGAGCTTTGGCTTATTTTGTAGTGGTGTTCGAATGATGGCAGTGATGACAATGGGGGAAAATGAAACTAGTTGGAGCATTAAAGAAAATCGAGCAACACTTTTTTTTCTTTCTACCGGATTAATCCTTTTATTTTTGGTAGGATTATTTCCACAATGCTTCCTTCCTCCACTTGCTGATGCCGCTCAGGTTTTTACACACCTGGGTACCTGGCAACTGCCATAAATCTACCTCATGCTATAATCTCTTAGCCTGGACCTCCACAAATACTGGGGTAATTCTTTTTTTTATTTTGTTAGTTATATATTAGGAGTCTAAATGGATATTGAACAGTTACAAAAACGTATTCAATGGGTTGAAGAGGGTCGCCGGAAAGAAAAAGACACAATCGCCTTACTTGATAATCGATTAACTGCTTTGGAGGGTAACCTTGGAGCATTATTACAACAAGGTAAGGATTTAAGTAGCGAAATCACTCGCTTGTCAGCCATTCTTAACCGCATGGATCAGTATGATCAGGCGTTGACCAGAGCTCGGGTAGAAAGCAAACAAGCCATGGATGACTTGGACAAGACCATCAAGATGCGTTTCGATGAATCAGAGAAATTCCGTTTATCCGAATCCAGATCCTTTGAAAACAACGTTTTTGAATTGCAAAAGCAGCTAGAAATAATTCCAAAATTAGATAAAAACATCCAGGCACGCATTGATGTCGAGATCGCAATCCGACGATCTTTGGACGAATTACGAAATAAAATTGATTCAATTCGTATTGAAGAAGAAGAATATACGCGCACAATACGATTGCTTGAAGATGGTCGTCGGCAGGATGCCAAAAGAATTGTTGACTTGCAAGGTGAAGTCAACGCCCTTCGAAAACACATGGATGATCAAAGAGGGCAGACAGAACTTATCAACACAAATCTACATAAATTGGATAATCGAATAACCGAAGTTGTCACGATTGAAGGTGAACGCCGTGAAATAATGACAAATTTTCTTGATAAACAAGCTGTTACGCAAGTCGATCGGGAACGCACCTGGAAGGAATGGCAGTCACGATTTGACACGATAGAAAAACAAGCAGTGGACATAGAATCCGAATTGGTTAATCTTGACACAACGCATCGCGAGGTAAAACGCACTCAAACGTCATTGGAAGAGTTAACCCAACGGGTAGAACGGCGTATTACTGAGATTACCGAGATTCAACGTCTTTCTGAGGATCGTTTCAGGCAAGAATGGGTTACCTTCAAAGGAGACGATCAGAAACGCTGGACAAATTACACCCTGACGCAGGAAGAGCAACGAAATGAAGCCATCCGTCAGTATGATAAACTCGCAGAACAGACAACTCACCTTGAAGATGGGCTACAGGAAGTGAATGATATGCTCCAGCAAGCAAATGAATTGGTAGAAAAGCGCCTGCAAACAATCCTGGCAATCGCTCATGAATGGGTAACCACATACGAAAGGACAATGGGACACAGTCGTTAACGCATATGCATGTCATCGGTACTGCGGGACACGTAGATCACGGTAAATCCACCCTCGTTCAAGCATTAACTGGCACTCATCCCGATCGGCTCAAAGAAGAGCGTGAGCGGGAAATGACGATAGATTTAGGATTTGCTTGGTTGACCCTCGCCTCTGGAGAGGAAGTTGGCATAGTGGATGTGCCGGGTCATCGTGATTTCATCGAAAATATGCTTGCTGGCATTGGTGGAATAGACGCTGCATTGTTTGTCATCGCAGCTGATGAAGGAATAATGCCGCAGACTAAAGAACATCTAGCTATTTTGGACATTTTGCAAGTCCAGGGTGGTGTCATAGCACTTACAAAAGTGGATCTGATCAGCGACCCAGAATGGATGGACTTGGTAGAGGATGATATTCGCTCCGCATTATTGACCACCGTTCTAAAAACTGCACCCATTATTAGAGTCTCATCAAAAACCCATCAAGGAATACCTGATTTATTAAACTCATTAAGTGAATGCTTGGTAAACCGCCCTCCCAGACCAGACCTTGGTCGACCACGCCTTCCGGTAGACAGGGTATTTACCATGCCTGGGTTTGGTACGGTGATCACGGGCACTCTTAGCGATGGAAGCCTGCATGTAGGTGATGAAGTCGAAATCCTTCCATCCGGATTGCATACTCGAATACGTGGTTTGCAAACCCACAAGCGAAAGGAAGCTACAGCAATTCCTGGAAGCCGTACAGCTGTGAATATATCTGGAGTTAATATCGATGAAGTGAAGCGAGGAGATATAATTGCGTATCCTGGTAGTTACAAACCCAGCCAGCGAATCGATGTGCACTTTCACTTGCTCCCTGATGTCTCACATGCAGTAAAACATGATGTAAATGTAAAGCTGTTCCTTGGAGCGGCAGAGATTTCATCAAGAGTGCGGTTATTAGGTAGTGAAGAGCTTTTACCCGGCGATGATGGATGGTTGCAGCTTGAGCTTGAACAACCTGTCGTCGCGGTTCGTGGCGATCGTTACATCCTTCGTAGGCCATCTCCAGGTGAAACCCTGGGCGGTGGGATAGTTGTCGACCCGCACCCTAAAAAGAGACATAAACGCTTCTCAGTAGAAGAGCTAGCTAAATTAGAAACCCTTGCGCGCGGTACACCTGCCGAAATTTTATTTCAAGCACTGCTATCATTGGGAACCGGTTCGCTTCAAGATGTCATTCTTCGCTCAAACCTTGACCAAAATACTGGCAATCTCACTGTCCAGGAGTTAATTACCTCAGGACAGTTTATTGTGTTGGAAAAAGATGAGCAGGGTTCAATTGCATCTTCAACATTATTAACAACTAAATCAAATTGGGACCAGATCTTGCGCAAGATGGTTCAAGAAGTAGACGAATACCATCATAAATACGCTTTACGCCGGGGAATTTCGCGTGAAGAACTGAAATCTAAGCTAAAATTTTCCACTCGCCTATATAATGCAGCATTACGGAGAATTGTTTCTACAGGTGAACTGCAAGAGAGCGGAACAATGATCCAGCGAGAAGGGTTCACCATCCAATTCACCCCTCAACAACAGCGTTCCATGGATGGATTATTAGCTCGTTTCAGTGCTGCCCCATTCTCCCCACCAACATTAAAAGAATGCCTGGCTGAAGTTGGTGATGAGATTTTCAATGCCATGGTCGTATTGGAATTAGTGATCCCTATTCCTCCTGATGTGGTATTTCAAAAGCAGGTTTACGACCTGATGATTTCTGATATTATCGATTTACTAAAATCCAGGGGAACAATTACTGCAGCAGAAGTACGTGATCACTTTGGCACCAGCCGTCGATATGTGCTTGCCCTGTTGGAACATCTGGATACCAGGGGAATTACCGAGCGTGAAGGTGATGCTCGCTGTCTTAAAAAAAGTAAATAATCTTCTCGATCTTATAGCTTTTGGCTGTCATCCCAAATAGGCTTCAATATCTAAAGTTTTAAATAAACGCTCTTTGATATCTCCTGGAAGGTTTTCATCTTCGGAGGTCATATGATAGATGTCAACGGTTTTTCGCAGTGTATCCACAACGATTCGGCAATCTTCACAATCCTTCATATGGGTATCAATCACACTGCATAGTTCTTTACTCAGCTCCCCATCAACATAATCCGACAGGGATCCCAGCAGCTTCCGGCAATTTTTATGATCGTGATTATTCTTGTTCTGACTCATTTTTTCTTACTCTTTTATAATTGATGGAAATCCTCTGTTTTACTCTACTTGAAGATTTCTGTAGATTGTTTTCCTCGAGATTCCCGCATGATACTTACGCGTTCCCCAAAATAACTAGAAAGTTCCTCCCTTAATCGTAAACGTGCTCGTGATAAGCGGGTTTTAACTGCAGTATCAGTCAATCCTAAAACCTCTGCAACCTCATGCGTCGATAAATCGCTTATATCTCGTAACAAAAAGACTACCCTCAAGGTTTCGGGTAATGTTTGGACGGCAGCATTAAGTCTTTCTCTTGTCTCATCAGATAAAAATTCATTTTCTGGTAAACAACACCAATCAATGATTTGTATTGGTTCTTGCTCACCCTCTTCTGTTTCTATTGGCTCATCAATGGATAAAAAATTTGGCTGTTTACGACGCAAGATCATTAATGCTTCATTGGTTGCTATCCTGAATAGCCATGTCGATATTTTCGAACGCCCATCGAATGACTTAAGTCCTCGAAATGCCTTAATAAATGTCTCTTGTAAAACATCTTCCGCATCCAGCTGATTGTTCAGCATTTTTATCGCCAGTCGATATATGTTATTCGAATATGTTTCTACGACGCGAGAGAATTCTTCATGGTTATCTGCGTGTAATAACTCTAAAGAAAATCCTTCTGCCTCTACTTTATTTTCAATATCAGCCATCATTTAGATGCACCTTGAGCAATATTGTTGCAATCATTACCTGACAATAAAATAACTATTAGGTGAATTTTATTATAGCCGATAGAGTATAACCGATTAAAGTATACTTAATCATGTTATAGAAATCATTGTGATTAAATTCAGCTTAATCGATAAATAAGCGAATGATTCCTTTTTCAGATTATTATCTTTATTGTGTAAACTATTTTTTTCCAGGTAAAATTGATCATGCCAATGGATA